>QWCO01000426.1_pt1 | contig 18908 bp, 19 predicted proteins | sample 1972611 | NCBI WGS metagenome assembly QWCO01 (sample SAMN09866706, study PRJNA288562) | Human oral metagenome isolate term1_saliva, whole genome shotgun sequencing... | reverse complement strand
AAAGGCGCTGGCAGAGCTGCTGTTTGACGACGAGCGCTCGCTGGTCCGCATTGATATGTCTGAGTACATGGAGAAGTTCTCGGTCCAGCGACTCATTGGTGCACCTCCAGGATACGTGGGCTATGACGAGGGTGGCCAGCTCACCGAGGCAGTTCGCAGGCATCCATACTCCGTCATCTTGTTGGACGAGATGGAGAAGGCTCATCCCGATGTCTTTAATATCTTGCTGCAGGTTCTGGACGACGGTCGCCTGACGGACGGTCAAGGTAGGGTAGTAAGCTTCAAGAACACCATCATTATCATGACCAGTAACGTTGGTTCTCAGTTCATTGCTGGTGCTGGTGAAGAGGGCCTTACCGAGGAGTCCAGGAAGCAGGTCATGGAGGCGCTGCGCAGTTCCTTCCGCCCTGAGTTCTTGAACCGTATCGACGACGTGGTTGTCTTCCAGCCTCTGGGTCTTGAGGACATTGAGCGCATCGTGGACATTCAGCTCAAGGATGTTCGTAGCAGACTTGCTAACGAGCGCATGACGCTGGAGCTTTCCGAGGCTGCTAAGCAGTCGCTGGCTCTTGATGGCCTGGATCCTGTTTACGGTGCTCGTCCTCTGAAGCGACTGATTCAGCGTCGCGTTGTTGACCAGGTAGCAAACTTGATTATTGCAGGTGAGCTGCATGAGGGCGATACTGTTCTGGTTGATATTGACGAGAACGGCAACTTGATTGCTCGCAAGAAGTAAGTGAGGCTGCGCATGTGTGACGAAGCTGGCAAGCCAGTGAACCAAACGCCGCCGGTTGCAGCGCAAGCTGCCGCGACGGCTGCCCCGCAGGGCGCAGCGCCTGGCGCCGCGCAGGCTGCCGTGAAGGCCGCAGCGCCCGCAACGACAGCAACCTCGCAGGTCACGGCGCGCAAGGACGCCGATTCCAAGAAAGCGCAGGTTGTTGACCCGGAGTTCGCCCGCGCGGAAAACGAGGATGATGACGGCTACGACCCGTATTCCGATCGTCGTCCCGTGAGCGAGCCACTCTTTGAGCGCGATCCCTGGAGTTAGACGATAGGGTTTCTCGTCAGGCGCGGGTACGGGTTCGCGGGGTGACGCGAGTGCATGGGTTTCTCGCCAGGTGCGCTCTTACTGCGTGCTAAGCTCTACGAACAAAGCCGCTGGTACATGACGTATCAGCGGCTTTTTGCGTGCGGCTTGGCGTTACGTTCATGATTGTGAGCCTGAAAAGTGCATCATGTCTGAGTAAACTTACTCAGACATGATGAGAAAAACCGGCAAATTGCTCAGACAAGGTGCACTTTTCCGGCTTGAATTCTCATTGCAAGTGCAACAACAAAAGGCAAGGTAGTGACCCATGGGTCTACAATGGCGCTTACGACAACGTTCATTGAAAGGATTTCCATGGGTCACTATAGCCATCTTAGCATTGAAGAACGAGGATCACTTAGAAGTCATCATGCTTCAAAAGCGACACCTGTGTAGTAGATTTCAAAAAGCTGTGTAGTACATTTTACGGCGAGAAAAGAGGTCTTCTCGCCACGTCAACTCAATTAGCTGGGCCTTTGCAAATGAAGGCTGTAACAGAACTCAAAAAAGTACTACACAGGTTTTCAAGAAGTACTACACAGCTCCACTTTTGAAGCGAAACCAAGTCAAGTTCAAATATCACTGCGCATCTTCAATCATCCTCACTGCAAGATAATTGGAAAATTGGCTGCTTCGTTCTCAGTTCTAAGGGGTTCAACCATATTCTCAAAAAGTTTTATATCAAAGAGAAAGTCCCGATGTTGCATTAAATGCAAGAAACAATGATGATACTTGCTACAATTATCAGAATGGAGGCGCCCAAACTGCTGTACAACATTGCCACATGGATTTCTGAAACGTTATCAACATAAAGGCAGCAGCAAGGCTACCCTGCTGCTGCCCGCTTATCCAAAGAGTACAGACAAGTTCAAAGTACAATTTACGCTCTAGGCCAAGAAGCCAAAGTACGCTCCAATGACTCCCAAAACCATGGTGCCTAAAATGAGCCACATGGGATTGATTTTCTTGGCAAGAAGCCGGTAATAGATCCAGAATGCACTCATACCAACGATACCGGGCATGATGCTGTCAAGTACGGTTTGAATGGTGGTTGGATCCTGACCCTCAACGGCCTGACCAATCTGCACGGGAATAGTTGCCCAGAACATGTCTTTTGTCATACCACCAATAACCATCGCACCCACGATGCCAATGGCAGCTATGACCTTCTGCATCAGCCCGTTTTCCGATGCTTTCTCAAGAAAGTCTACTCCCATTGAGTAGCCCTTCTGAACACCCCAAACACGAAGCCAGAACGCGGGAATGTTGTAGATAAGCAAAAAGACAATAGGTCCGGCTGCATTACCGGCCTGACAAAGTGAAATGCCTACGGCTGCCGCAACGACACGGATGGTAGTAAGGAAGATGGCTTTTGTAACTGAAAGCCCTTATCGGACAGTTATTTAGAAACTGATTTTCCAAAGAGTGTCACATCTTCTCCGATTCGTATCTCGTATAGAAGGGTCAAGCAAGTGTCGCATGAATTTCATTATATACAAGACAGCTTTATTTAGAATCAGTTGAAGGACACACGTAAGATGGAGAAGTTGGAGTTTAAATGCACTTTACTCGAATATTCCTCCCCACAAGCTCTTATGCCCCCAAGGTATCAATCGGAATAACATATATCCCATCCGACCGTCTACGCGCCATCGTCCCTTTACCGAGCAGCACAGCCATAAAGCTAGGCTTAGGATTTCTTGCTGCAGGATTAGCAGCCACCTTTCTCGCAACTCTTATGAGATTCGCAGCCGCATCTTCCACTTTAGATTCCCCCATCTTGATTTCAATGGCTGCCCATCGACCATCCGTCAATTCAATAATGGCGTCAACCTCAAGCCCATCGGCGTCCGCATAATATCGTAAAGATCCCCCATACGACTTAGGCAAAGCGGAAACGTAAACGGACAAATCATGAATGCAGAGTGACTCAATCAATAAACCAAAAAGCTGTCCGTCTTTAAGTAAGCGTGAAGAGTCGACACCTAATAAACTGGCCACGAGAGACGTATCGCAGAAATATCGTTTTGGTTTCGTGCGCAGCCTTGACTTTGACCTGATTGGCGCATCCCAGCCCGAGAGCTCCTCAATAAAATAGTTGCGTCTAAACTCTTCAAGGTATGAGGATATGGTCCCATCCACCGGAGCTATATTGTCAAAGGCAGCAATATCATCTCTCACGGTACCCAGCGTTGCACTCGTTGCTACATTTCGTGCAAGAGATGCAGCTATGCGGCGGGACAGAAGTGGACTTTTCCCCGCGCGAGGCATGCTTACATCAAAAAGTGCATTAAGATACTCATCGGTAACGGCCCTTGGATCCGCCAATTTTTTTGTTTGAAGAGCCGGCCACCCACCGCGGCATACAATATTGGCTAAATCGGCGAGATCAATATGAGATTGCGCCGGCTGGAAGGAATCTTCAAAGAGACCCAAAAGAGATACTGCTCCCGTAGAATCTCCAGTCTCTGCAAGACTCATAGTATGCATACGCAACCGTGCAATGCGTCCTGCTCCACTATGTCTTTTTTCATCCTCGGGAGGAGTGGAGGAGCCTGTCAAAATAAACTGTCCCGGCTTATTTGCACTATCATCAATCCTATGACGTACAATATTCCATATAGCAGGTATATCTTGCCACTCGTCAATAACATGAGGGGAATCACCAACAAGAGCAAGCTGTGGATCATCCATATAGATCTGTTCGGATTCATCCACACGTGTCACACTCTCGCCAAATGACTGTGCCGTCCAGGATTTCCCCGACCAACGAGGACCACAAAGTTCTATACCACCAAAGGTATCCAGAAGGACCTGCACCTGTGAATCAATAATACGAGGAATGTATGTTTCCGGCTTAAACTTTGAATATCTCATAAGACCCCCTTCCTCGTAAGAACTATTGTAATGCCTGATGATAGCATAAATTCAACTCTTCATTGATGATTTTCGAGGATTTCCATTTATGATTTTCGAGCTAACTCAACTATGTTTTTCGAGCCATTACATTGATGATTTTCGAAGGATTAACCGCAGTGAGGGTTCACTGAACACCATTGCTCTTTCTAAAGTCCACCGGCGAGAAGCCCTTGTTCCTTCGAAATGCTTCCGTGAACGCACCCGGTTTGCGGTAACCGACCGCCTTACCGACGCTTGCAATCGGAAGATCGGTTTCCTTGAGCAGCCGAACAGCCTCTTCCATTCGTTCCCGTATGACATACGCAGAAGGTGAAAGCCCCGTCGCGGTTTTGAACAGCCTTTTCAGCTTGGTTTGCCCGATGTACAGCTCTGAGGCAAGCCGTGCACAGGAGAGGTCTCCACTCAGGTTGTCGGCAATGTAGGCACTGATATGGCAGATAGCGCGTGTATCATCCTGAGACAGAGCCTTATGTTCTTCGCTTCCATCTTCTCGGGTAGCGTATTCCATAACAAGAGCGACAGCCTCTGCAATCACGCCCTCATAGAACAGCACCGCGGCAATTCCCTTGCCCTGATACGCACGTGCCTTGCGGAGCAGATCGACAAGTTCGGGAAGATCATGTTTTCCGTCAACTTTGATAAAGGCTTCCCGGACATCTCTGATATCCCCAAACCTGCTTTGTAGATAATCCCGATAGTAGTCGGGAGAAATAGTGATAGACGAAGCCCTTGCTACGGCCCCTTTTGAGAATCGCATCTCATATTCTTCATTCTCACCCCCAAGATATACCATGATGGCCCCCGGAGCGAGCGGCGCACCCTGACGTTGCACCATACCCTTGACATCATCGTAGCATCCCAGGCAGATGTGCTCGGTACAGCGGTACCGCATGATCCCGCTTTTTGCAAAGTTCATCCTGAATGCATTCACGGCAAAAAGACTTCCGCGAAAGTACGCCCAGTACTCACCGGATCCCAGCTCATTTTCAAAGGTGTGTAGGACGCCTTCAGGGCCATAACCACGAACTTCCTTCAAAGGCTTGAGATCCCATCCCTGAAACGCCCCACGGTAAAGATCTGTCTCAATACTTTTCATCTTCCTTCCTTTCCGCTCGTCCGGTTCCCAGGCTTCTTCCTTGATCAGGCCTTCTCATTCCGTATAGGGATGCATCTCATCAATGCAGTTGTCAGGAACATGCTGTTTATCTATTATAAAGCAGAGTTTCCTATGGCTAACAATTGATCGGCGAATCGATCGATGTGCATCGATATAAAGAGTCGACAGTAAGGAGGATCATCTATGAAAACGGAAGTTGAAAGCTCCAAAAATACCAGGTGGACCATGCACGACATCCTGACATTTGTAATATTCAATCTCATCATCATGATACTTATCACGGTGGCAAAAGTAGTCGAAGACATGGTGTTGGCACCACAAAATACGTTCTTCGTTGGCTCATGGCTGTTTCCGTTACTGGCAACGCCGTTCTATCTCGTCATGGCCGACCGCATCGGCAAACGTGGCGTACTTTCCGGATCGATCCTCATATTTGGTGTCCTCTACACCTTCATGGGCGGACTCTACTGTGCACCGGTCGCTATTGTGGGCGCAGTCATAGGCGAGCTGGTTATGTGGGGTAAAGATTCTTATCACGATATCAAACGCGTCATCGGCGGCTATATCGTCTATTGGGTGACGTTTGGTTTTTATGGAATCATACCGTATGTACTGTTCAGAGAAGCCTACATGAAACAGTTGGAAACCTACTACAATGCCGCCGACGTTACCGCGATGATCGCCCAATATACCGAACTCCCCTGGATCCTTCTGATGATGGCTTTGTTTGCAGCGGGAACGATCGTTGGCGGCCTTATTGGATCAAAATTCTTGAAAAAACACGTCCGTAAAGCGAAAATCGCATGAACGACATGGAAGAGACGGACATCAAGTGCGGTCTTCTCGGCCTTGATCCAAGAACACATCTGTTGTCGTTCTTTCTTGTGGGGATCGTATCCATGCTGATAGTGAACCTCCTTGAGACGGTGCTTTTACAGGCATTCGCTACAGCTTATCTCGCCGCAAACGGACGGACGAGAAGTGCGACAAGGACCTGTGTGAGCTTCACAGTCATATGCGGCCTGAGCTTCCTTCCCCTCCCAGGGCTGTACGGAGTTCTTTTTGTAAGCATGCTGCACATGATTCCCCCGTTTACGACCGGCTGCGCGTTCTTCTCGCTTTCTCCTTCGGCGATCATGTGCGCACTCGACCGGTGGCATCTCCCGCAAAAATTCCTCGTTGGGATCTGCATGATATTCAGATTTGCCTCGATCCTTCCGTTTGAGATGCGCTCAATACTTCTCGGAATCCGCATGCGGGGCATCTTCCCCAGCTTACTGGGTATTGTGAGACACCCCGCGCTCGCATACGAATGCTTTTACACGCCGCTTGTCATGCGCTCGCTGAGACTCTCAAACGAACTCGCCGCATCGGCCGAACTGCGAGGGATTGGGATAGGTACAGGACGAACGTCGGTATATCACGTGGGATTCACCTTGCGCGACGCAATGTGCGCTCTTGTTGTAACTGCAGCCGTCGCCGGCATATATGCGTTGGAGGCGGTTTTGTGAGAGGTACGGAAACCGTCGCTTTGAAGAACGTTTCGTTTTACTACCTCGACGAGTCTGAGCTTTCAGATGAAACATCAGCTGATAGTGAGGTATCAGCCGGCAGATACGAATCTACGGAAAGCTGTGTACAGGATATCTGCCTCAACATCCCGGCAGGCTCATGCACCGTACTCTGCGGACGCTCCGGCAGCGGAAAATCAACGGTTCTGCGCCTGATCGACGGCCTCGCAGGAACCTTCTTTCCCGGCGAGAAGAGCGGAGTGGTCCTTGTACACGGAACGGACGTGTTTGATCTGTCCCCGCGCAATCGCACGAAAAGCATAGGCGTAGTCACACAAGATCCGAGAAGTCAATTCTTCATGGGGACGGTAGGCGACGAAATTGCATTTTCCCTGGAAAATCTGGGTACTGATCCCTCAGATACGATCAAGTTCGTCCAAGAGGCGGCAACACTCAGCGGTGTCAGCCGACTTCTTGCCGAGAAGCTCACCGAGCTCTCAAGCGGACAAAAACAGCGCGTCGCTCTTGCGGCTGCAATAGCCAACCGTCCGCAGATCCTGATACTTGACGAACCCACCTCGAATTTGGATGCAGAGGGGTCTCAGTCGCTTATCAAGATCCTCGGAGAGCTTAAAAGAAACGGCGTGGCACTGATCATCTCCGAGCATAGACTCCATCAATTTTTGCCTGTAGCCGATGAGTTTGTATATCTTCAGGAAGGACGCATAGCCGCTCGGTGGGATGTCGAGAAGTTCACGTCTCTTTCCGAACACGAAACGGCAAAGTTTGGGCTTCGACACCCCGACATGAAATCCGACTCTGAAATCAAGTCCTATCCCGCAAAGGATGCGGACGGTTGGCACATGACAGATGTGACCTATCTATACCCTTCAACAAAACGCGGAATCAAGGGCATTACCGCTGAATTTCCATTCGGATCCGTAACGGTCATATGTGGTGAAAACGGAACAGGCAAAACTACGCTCGCAAAAGTCCTTGTAGGAGCCGCTCGAGAGCAGAGAGGCATCGTCGCCAGAAACGGGAAACATCTTTCCCGTAAAGAACGCCGCCTCCTCAGCTACTTTGTCATGCAGGACGTTGACTATCAGCTGTATGCCGGCAGCGTAGCGGACGAAGTGGTGCTTGGCCGACAGGTGGATGATGCACTCAAGGCACGCGCCTGGGAGGCACTGGCAGCTTTTGGTCTGACGGATTTGGCCGACCGACATCCGGCCAGTCTTTCCGGCGGGCAGAAGCAGCGCGTCATACTTGCGACGGCATACTGCTCAGATGCCGAGCTTATTGTACTTGACGAGCCCACAAGCGGACTTGACGGACACGGGATGCACGAGGTGGTGCATTGGTGCCGCAAACTCGCATCCGAGAAAAAAGCAGTTGTGGTCATAACGCACGACGAACTGTTGGCGCAACTGGCAGGCGATTACATCGTTGACTTGTCATTGCAGAAAAGAGATTGATGTCTCCATGAGTCACATTACGCCAAAAAACCGGACGGCACGTCCCAGTGCATTTTCAAAGCTTTTCTATTTTATGCGGCCCGACAGGAATCGAATGCTCTTCTCGCTTCTTCTAGCATGCATAGGCGAGGCGGCAGGCATGGTTCCTTATATTGTCGTTGCCTTACTTGCCGCGGGATTGGCGGAAGGGACGCTCACGCTTGAGTCAGCTGCTCTCCTATCAGCCGCAGCAGCAGCGGCCCAGATTGCAAAGTTCCTGTTCACCTGGCGCTCTTCCATGATCAGCCACGGGATCGCCTTCAAGGCTCTACGCACCATGCGTGAGCAGATGGCAGAGAAGATGGCTCGTGTGCCCATGGGGACCATCGTCGACACGCCGACGGGCACGTTCAAGAACCGGTTCGTAGACAACGTGAACCAACTTGAGGACGCCATTGCGCACTTCATGCCCGAGCTTCCAAGCACGGTATTTGCGCCGCTTTTGGCAATGATTATCGTATTCGCCATCAACTGGCGTATGGGACTTGCCGGGATTGCCACGATCCCCTTATGCCTGCTCTTCTATCTTGGCATGATGCGGGACTATAAGCCCAAAATGGCCCGCTATATTGCGAGCGAACAGCGGATGAACTCAACGCTGGTAGAGTATGTCAACGGTATCCAGGTGATCAAAGCGTTCGGACGCACCGCATCCTCATACGGCTCGTTTTCCGAGGCGGTAGCCGAATATCACGACTCCACGCTTGCATGGTTTCACCAAAGCTGGATATGGATGGCGGCGATACGGGCTATCGTCCCCTGTACGCTGCTCTTCTCGCTACCGCTCGGCGTTTGGCTACTTTCGGTCGGACGGATCACATTACCTGCCTTCATGGTGTGCATCACCATCCCATTGGGATTCATCGGAGGAATACTCAAGTTCTCCCAGGCGGCAGGCCAAATTTCACGTATGGATACCTGCCTGAACGTAGTCTGGGACTTTTTAGGAGAGCCTGAGCTCTCACGGCCAAGTGAGCGCGTAATGCTTGACGGCAAGTCATTCACTTTTGAGAACGTCTCTTTTTCTTATCATGAGGGTATGGAAGTGCTGCACGATATCAACTTTAAGACGGAGCCGGGGCAGATCACGGCTATCGTAGGACCCAGCGGATCGGGCAAATCAACGGTAGCTAAGCTTATGGCCGGTTTCTGGGATGTACGTTCCGGATGCATTTCATTCGGCGGTACCGATGTGCGAGACATTCCCTTCGAGCAGCTTATGGAGCACGTCTCGTATGTGGCACAGGACACGTTTTTGTTTGATAGGACCATCGCCGACAACATCCGCATGGGCATGCCGGATGCAACCGATGAAGAGGTCGAGACTGCTGCACGTGCAGCCGGCGCTCATGAGTTCATCAGCCGGCTTCCTCAAGGGTATCGCACTCCTGCCGGTGAGGCAGGTGCAAGGCTTTCCGGCGGCGAGCGCCAACGCATCACCATTGCCCGCGCCATCTTAAAAGATGCTTCCATCGTCATTCTTGATGAGGCCACTGCCTATGCCGATCCTGAAAACGAAGCTCTGGTAGAGCGAGCCTTGAGCAAGCTTGTAGCAGGAAAAACACTTGTTACTATCGCCCACCGCCTATCAACGATCACAGGCGCCGACCAGATCCTCGTCATGGACGACGGACGCATCGTTGCGCGCGGACGTCACGGTGAATTGCTGAAAACCTGTCCTTTGTATGCTCGCATGTGGAAAGAACATATGAGCTCTACCGTCAACGCAGAAGAGGAGCCCTCATGTTTGCAATAATGAAACGCATCCTTGACTTGGCCGGAAGCTTCTCACCGGCATCACGCCGCAGCCTCATGGCAGGCATGGTCTGTAATGTCATTAAAGCGTTCTTCATGTCCGGAATGCTCATAGCGGTATGGTGGGCCCTTGAGATGCGAAGCCACCTGAGCGCCGGAGTTGCCCTGCAATGTTTAGGGATCCTCGCCATCAGCGTAGCGGGTCAGTTTGCCTTCCAATATCTCGTGGACATACAGATGGACGCCGAGGGGTTCCACATCTTCCGTGATCTGCGGCTACGGGTGGGCGACCGCTTAAAAGGCGCTCCCATGGGCTACTTCTCAGAGCAGCGTCTCTCGGCGATAACCACCACACTCACTACCACGGTGCACCAACTCGAAGAGTTCATGACCATCTGTCTCACGGGACTCTCGGGCGGCGTAGCTATGGCAGTGATCATGAGTCTGTTCTTCCTGTTTCAAGCGCCACCGGTTGCCTTCATTACCTTTGTCGGCATTGCCGTAGGCCTTATTGTTTTGGATTGGCTGAGAAGACGCTCGACCGCCGTCACACGGGAGGTCACTGCCGCACAGGAGGAAATGACTGACAAGGTGATCGAATACGCCCGCGGCATGGCTGTATTGCGGGCATTCGCGACACCCGATGACGCACTTGCCGCAGCGAAGGCATCCTTTGAGCGGAAACGCCAGGCAGATTACGATCAAGAGCAGGCGGCACAAGGTATCCTCAAGCTCTATGCGCTCGTGTTCAACCTTGCAAGCTGCGGAGTTCTTCTCGCCGCATGCACACTGTATCTGACAGGCGCTCTGTCTCTCTCGTGGGCGCTCACGCTGCTGGTTGCCGCTTTTATGATCTACGGAGAGCTTATCAGCGCGAACAACAGTGCGTTTCTCACCAAGAAGATCGAAGGAGAGCTTAACCGCATTGACGAGGTATGTTCAGTGCCAAAGCAAGACCTTACGGATGAGACGCTCTCACCCGACGGATTTGCCCTGGCCATGGAAGATGTCTCATTCGGCTACGGAGACGGTCGTCGTGTCATAGACGGAGTAACGCTTTTTATTCCCGAAGGCTCAACCTGCGCACTTGTCGGCCCGAGCGGCTCGGGTAAAACGACGCTGGTGAATCTGCTTGCGCGCTTTTGGGATGTCGATAAGGGTCACGTTACCATCGGCGGCATTGATGTCCGCGAGGGAACGGCGGAAAGCCTGCTTGCAAACATATCGATGGTGTTCCAGAGCGTATACCTGTTCAATGACACCGTCGAGAATAACATTCGCTTTGGTCGCCCCGATGCACCGCGCGAAGAGGTCATCGCCGCAGCAAAACGCGCACGCTGCCATGATTTCATTATGGAACTTCCTGACGGCTACGACACGGTGCTTGAGGAGGGTGGGGCAAACCTTTCCGGTGGAGAGCGCCAGAGAGTATCCATTGCACGCGCCATCATGAAGGATGCGCCGATCGTCATCCTTGACGAGGCTACGAGCTCGGTCGACCCGGAAAACGAGCACCTGCTTATGCAGGCAGTAACGGAACTGACACGAGGAAAGACCCTTGTTACCATTGCACATCGCCTGAACACGGTGCGCGATGCTGACCAGATTCTTGTGATCGACGGCGGGCGCATCGTTCAGCGTGGTACACATAATGAGCTAATGAAGGAGGCTGGTATCTACCGGCGCTTTATCGAGATGCGCCGGGAAGCTGCTGGATGGCGTATCATACGCTCTTAAACTTCATGGCTACAACTCTATTGTCACTTATAACTTTTCGTCACAGTGGCAATTGCCGCATCCGTCTCTCCAGCAACTGTCTGTAAGAGTGCACGGTCTGCTTTGGCACCTCCACGGCGAGACCATTCGCACAAGGTTTCAACCCAGTACATTACCATGGCTGACGCCTTAAGGTGCATTGAGAAAGCATCATCATGTGCCGTACGTAGTGAATTGGCGAGAAGAGCATCCACGACCCGTATCCACTGGGGAATGCGCGCATACAGAGCCTTCAAGAGTGTAGGATTTTCGTGAACGATGGAAAGTCTAAGGGCAATATCAGAGAGTCCATCGGTAGCGAGTTCCTCCACGACCGCATCTAAGACAATGCGAGCAATCTCAAACGGCTGCAGGCTTTTGTTTGTGCCAGTAAGCACATGCTCGGCAACTACGATACCGGCGCTATCGGGAGGCAGTCCAAGAACGACACCCTCTTTGGAGGGAAAATGGCGAAAGAAGGTCATGGTAGGACTCCGGCAGCCTGGGCTGTATCCTGAGCCGCCGTTTCATCATACCCATGCTCAACAATAAGCTTGAGTCCACAAGAGCACAAACGGGAGCGTGTGGAATAAAGACGCTATTCTTGCCATGCCTCACGAGCCTGTTTAGCCAGTAATGAAATACCACGTTTATTAACTTTTTCGTTTTCCTGCATGTTCTTCTCGCTCTAATTTCGATATATATGCGACAAATCCTGCCACCAGAAGGAGCAGAGAGCAGCCGTCACACAGAACGCAATTAGAATAGCATAGGCATACGCACTACTTGCGGCGGAGCGTAGTGCCTGCGCTTGCATAGCATCCTGCCCATGTGCCGTTTCAAAGGCAAGTGAGATGGATGCAAAGCCTTCTGCAGTGGTTCCCTTACATGTTGCTGTATACCATGATTCCGTGGGCGACCAAGAATTCCGATTCCCAAAAGACACTCCAGCTGCTGGAAAGTAGAAATGAGAGTAGCTCCACCGTCTGCTTGTTGATTAAGAACGCGTTCCATGCCCCAGCTTTGCATGGCGGGCAATCCCATGCCCACCCCCAAACCACAAATACACTGACCGGCAGCCATGAGATAATAATTTGCAGACGTCGTCGACAAAGCCATAACGGCCAAACCTACTACTATGAAAAGGAGAAGAGTCATTGCAATGGCGCGTATGGTAAGGGCACGGGTCACATCCCCAAAATGGTATAAAAGATGGAAATGAGCCAGAGGTCCACTTCCAAGTAAACTTGTAATCACCAGAAAACAGAAGAGGCTTGGAGGCAAAACATGGCTTAAATCAATAGTACTCTCGATCAAGAAGAGATTCTACAGTTGCTTTCTAGGGACAGAAGCGGTGCATTTCGTCTACTGCTCCAACAAACATTGAATGTTATATTGTGCAGAGAATCAGAAGAGCAACTTTGTGCTCGACCTTATGAGCGCTCAGATATGCGTACCGACAGTCGTAATAGCACAAAAGAGCGAACTCTAATCGCGAGAGTAGGTACTCTTGAGTTGCAAGTGCCAAGGCATAGGAACGTACCCTTTAAGACCCTTGTCTTTGAGAACTACAGAAGAAGTGAGGCGGCACTTGTTACCACAATGGCAGAGATGGTTATCTCTGGAGTTTCAACGGCTAAGGTCGGAAGAGTTATGGAAGAGATCTGTGGGAAATCATTTTCAAAACAGAGTGTCTCTGAGGCATACATTGAGCTCGATGTGGCCGTCGATGCATTTTGTAACCATCGCCTTAAGACAACTACCTGTTTGTAGTGGTAGATGCTACCTATATAAAGGTACGAGAGAACCATCGTATCGTGTTAAAAGCACTGATGGTTGCCATAGGACTTACTGATGGTAGGTCAAAGGTAATCGGAATATTTCCCAATGTATCCTCTGCAATAAGACTTATGGGTGCTTTTCTTATGGAGGAAAATGGACGTTGGAAAGCTAAGCGTAAGATCTACTACGCTCCGGCTTGCAAGGAACTTAAGGCCAAGATCCCAACCTTAGCAAAGATTGCCCGTAACCAAATCGAACTCAGAAAAGTGGCATAGACAGTGACAGATTCGATGATTACAAATTTACATACTAATGTGGACTTGACTCGAAAGGCTTACTGTACGCCGTTATTCCTCCTGAAATTCGCCGACAAGAAGCCCGTTGTTTCTCCAACTTCGAAAATATCGAGGCAATTTCACAAGGTATAATAGCCGGTATTATAAAGTGCGTACGCCATACGTATACAGCGGCTATAAAAGCGAAAGGTCTGTGTTTTATGAGTGAGCAGAGTCATGCTGCGCGCAAGAAAAATACAATCCAAACCACAGAGATTGATGACAGTGCCGCACAAAAAGAAAGAATCATTGCAGCCGCCTATTCTATTGGGGCAAAACAAGGACTTGCCGCAATTTCCGCACGAGGAGTCGCACGGAATGCAAATGTTTCAGTTGGCTACTTGTACAAACTCTTTCCTTCAAAGAGCGACATCATGGTCGCGGCCGCTGAACGTTACTTTGAGCACACTCTCTTCCAGGATATATGTCATATCAACGTGGAAGAATCATACGTCGAGTATTGCAAGAGACTTTGGGATTGCGCCTCTGCAGCAGTTGCTGTCTTTAGGAGAGACTGGTTAAGGGACTGGAAAGATCTTCCAAAAGCCGATCTTCTCGCCGCCCAAATTCGCATGGATACCATGCTTGAACATGCAAAGTCAGGACTTGAAAAAGTTCTCACACAAGATGAGCATATTGATTGGAAAACACTACCGGCAGAGATAGATGTAGCGTCTATTACGACGTTTACCGTGCGTGCCATGTTGGATTCCTTACGCGAGAAAAACGCCGATTGCACGGTACTGTTTACGCTCCTTGAACGTGGACTTTACGATACCGGCCGGCATAATCTCTAAAATAGCGTCTGACCAAAGCATCGTGAACCAAACCGTATTGTTGTTCACACTATGGCAACTAGCATCAATACCGTCCATAAATCACGACCAAATGCTTGAACCAAAAGGTAGAGCAATATGTATGGGACGATGTCTTTATGCTTGGATTTGCTACGGTAGCGATTACGGGTGCGCTCGTTTTTTATACTATTGGCGTTTTGCCGAACGCCAGTCGGGCACACTTAAACTGAGTCATATCGTGCTTTTTTACTTGGGGTTTACGTGTGACACAACAGGAACAGCATGTATGTCTTTTATTGCACAAAACGGCTCTCAGAATCCGGTACATGCGACGACCGGAGCACTTGCAATTATCCTTATGATCGTACACGCAGTATGGGCAACCATTGTGTATTCCAAGAAAAATCCTACAACGCTCGCTCGCTTCCATCGTCTCAGTATTGGAGTTTGGCTTGTGTGGCTTGTGCCTTACATTTGCGGCATGCTCATGGGAATACCGGCTCTTGCCATAGGACCAAACCTCGCGCTTGGTATAGCGATTGGTATAGCCTTCGTCATTGGCCTCATTGCATATCAATGCAAACCATGTGCTCGCACGTAGCTATGAAAGGATAATTTTGCGATATAATGCGTCGGCACTACATTACACCAGCCGACCGATAGGAATCCTTACATGAATCCTTTGATTGTGTACTACTCATATTCAGGCATAACAAGAAAGCTTGTGGAAGACATTGCACTCATTACGGACGGAGAACTACAAGAGCTTGAACCTCAAGATCCGTATTCCTTTTCATATAACACGGCAGTAAAAGAGGTAAGAGCTCAAATTGAAAAAGGGGTATTGTCCTCCGTTGCGACAAGGTCTTGCAAATATAGACGACTTTGAAACAATCTTCATAGGCTCTCCTAACTGGCTGAAAACGTTTGCTCCTCCTGTTCTTTCATTTTTGAGAACAACGGATTTAAGCGGGAAGACAATTATTCCGTTTTGCACACATGGTGGCGGAGGCTTCGGCCACATGCTTGAGGACTACAAAAGAGAATGCGGTGCGTCTCATATAAAAACGGGTATCGCTCTGAAAGGCGATTACAGTTTTAACGAATTACAAAAATGGTTGGAAATGTCAGGGGTTTATCGGGATTCAAGAGACTAAAGAGTGTTCCTTTTCCAGCACGCTAAGTACACTGAATTCGCCTACTACTTCTTTTTATTGTCACCCTAATCGCTCTACAAAAATGGCAATACGTAGGTATTCATCCAGTTCCAAGAAGCCATATCCCACGACTCCAAGCCCAGCTCTTCTGAAGTTACCACTCTGGCCGACGTGCCCTCAACCAGAAGCATGCTGCCATCTCCAACGGCTATCAAATGTGGCGTAAGACTGAACGTATCGCAAAAAATCAACTTTGATTTTGTACGTGCACCATCTTTGGTAGGAATCTCCCATATATCAATGGATTCAACGGGAGTATGTCCAACAATTTGATTGACACCAGGAAGCGGATCTTGATAGAGCTCTGATAAATCCGCCCAAAGTGGACTGGCAATTTCGCTTCCACCACGACCTGGTCCTGCACTGTCAAGTGCCGCGAGAGCTTTATCGTCTCCACGTCGAAGCATTTCATTGAGAGCATCGGAAAGCGTACAAGGAGTTTCCCTTTGGTCTGACGTAAGAAAGCGATAAGCCCACTCCCTTGTTATGCCCGCGTGTGTTACTACATAATTGCCCACAACGCATGCCATCTGAACCTTCATATAGGTAAGCGCTTCCGAAACTTCTTTATAGAGATCGGTATGCGTACCAGGCCCTGGAATACCTCGTAAATATTGCATGTCATGGTTTCCTAGGACAAAATCAACATCAAGACCATGCTTTCTTTTACCGTCAATCCATGTTAAAAAGTCATCAATCGCATCCAACATAATCGAGCGGTTGGAGTGCCACTCATCAACATAGTCCCCGCAAAACACAACGCGATTAACATCCAGTTTCTTTATCGCTTGGTCAACTCGACTTAAAATGAGATCTTCTTTAAGGTGCATATCTCCTATGACAAGTGTTTTTGCTTTGTTTTCGGAATTACTCATCTTTGCCTCTCAAGAAGTTAGTTTCAAAAAGTTACAACCCAAGCAGTTCGCTATGACTCCCTAAGCGCGTAGCGACAAGCACAAGCTCATCTTCTTTAATACGATAAATAAGAAGCCAATCAGGTTCAATATGACATTCGCGATGTCCTCGATACACTCCTCCTAAAGAGTGATCACACACTGATTTTGGAAGTTCTTCTCTACATACAAGCTTCTCAAGAATTTTCTCAAGCTTTTTACCCTGCTTTTTTGCTCTTTTGTAGCTTGAATTCCCATTGCTAGTGCAACAACAAAAGACAAGGTAGTGACCCATGGGTCTACAATGGCGAGAAAATCAGGCTCCATGCAAGCGTCCATGGAAAGGCAATCTCGGGCACGCTTCAAAGTCTGCCTAAAAAGTGCAAAGAATCTGTGTTTGGGACACAGATTCTTTGATGAAATCAGGCAAATCCACAGATTCTTTGATGTTTTCAGGCAAACGTTACAGATTCTTTGCAGAAATCAGGCACGTAACAGCTGACATTGCTTTGTGCGCGTCGGGAGGTTTGTCGCCTTGCAGTTTAGCGGACGGCAACGCCCCAGTTGGCGGACATCCAGGTCCAGAGGAAATAGACTACCGCGGCGATGATAGCCAAAACAATGATGGCGGCGATCAGCGAACCTGCATTTGAGCGGCGCTCTTTTCGGACAAAGATGTCGCGCTGACCCTTGGGTACCTGCAGGAACTGGCCGTAGTGAACGTCCTTGCGAAGGTGCGCAATCTCGTTCTTTGGTTTGCGCCAACCTTTCTTCGCGTAAGAACCCTTGCTGGACTCAAAGCCAGCAGCCTGGTTCTCGGGAAGTTCGAGCTTCTCGCCTGGCATTGTAAAGTCGCTGATAGGCTCCACGGTTTTGTGATGGCGGTGCTGGCGGACGTATGGCTGCTTTGCAACGCCCTCGCCTTCGTACTCGGAAGTTTCAGATGTCGAAAAGTGCTGCGCGCCAGTTGCGTGAAGGTCGGCTCCATCGGCTGGTTGAACTTCCTGCTCAAAAGATTCAGCGTATTCAAAGTCCTGCTGGGTGTCAGAGCGAGGGTTCTGATCCGCAGGTGAAACGTTATTTTCAAGGTTGTTCGAGGTGTCCACGATGATCCTTTTGTCGTAGTCTCGCAAAACATTGATATAAAACATGATACCGCAGCGCGCACAATCCTGCACAGTTTTGCTTGGATATTTGGCAGCTGCGTAGGAGTGGCTGCGTAGGGAGGTTGCGTGCGAAGTCGGCATGCAAACACGCAGCTACAGCGACATTGGCCAATCTTGACTAGCTACGCAGACGACAAGCGAGCCGTCGGGAGTCTGCGCCTCGGTGAACGCATCGTTGAGAGGCTGCGCGCCAACCGCTTCTGCAAGCGTTCTAACTGCGACACTTGGACGGTTATTCTCGTGAGAGAGATGCATGCCAACCACACAGCGAGTATTTGGGCCTACGAGCTGTGACAACGCCTGTGCGGTGTACTCATTTGACAGGTGACCAGAGTCTCCATGGACTCGTTGCTTGAGTACGTACGGATAAGGGCCTGTGAGCAGCATGTGCTCGTTATGGTTGGACTCGATAGCAAGAATGCGCACGTCGGAAAGGTATTCGAGAGCCTCGGGCGTCAGAACGCCCGTGTCTGTGCAGTAGCCCACAGAGTCTACGATGCGCCTATCAGGACCGGTGAGAAAATCAAAGCGCATACCCATGGGCTCGCAGACATCGTGCGAGGTGGGGAACGTGCTTACCTCAATGTCTGGCGCGGCATCAATATGAACAGAACCCGTCTGGTCAACAAGGGTAAAGGTGACGTTTGAACAGGAGCTTCTTCTTGAGAGAGCGGCGGCAGTTCCTGTTGTAGCAAACACAGGAACATCAAAAGTTTTACTGACAACCGAAAGACCTGCGACGTGGTCGGTGTGCTCGTGCGTAATAAAGATAGCTACGAGCTCAGACAGGTTAACGTTCAACTCTTTAGACCGACGTAGAATTTCTTTTCTAGAGATTCCACAATCAATCATAATGAGACCATCAGGCGTTTCTAGCAGGCTGCAGTTGCCCTTTGATCCGCTGGCAAGAATATGTAGGCGAAACGTGGGATTCATGAATTTCTTTCTACTGAGTAACTTTCGGGTATAACTGTAACAAACACACCGGACAGAAATTGGTGCTAAGTGCCATCCGTACACGCATACTTCAATAAAAAGAACGCTCTCGTCGCAAAAG
>QWCO01000423.1_pt1 | contig 19036 bp, 17 predicted proteins | sample 1972611 | NCBI WGS metagenome assembly QWCO01 (sample SAMN09866706, study PRJNA288562) | Human oral metagenome isolate term1_saliva, whole genome shotgun sequencing... | reverse complement strand
AAAAGTCTTACGTTGTGCCAAAGTGGTGTTAGCGCCATTGATTTTCAAGATATCGAGCAGCATACCATATTCGTTTTTGCTAGGCACAATCACCACATCGTTGAAGTTTTTGGCACCAGCCCTAATGAGCGAAATGCCTCCAATATCAATTTTCTCAATGATATCGGCCTCGCTTGCGCCACTAGCCACAGTGTCTTCAAACGGATAGAGGTCTACGATAACCAAATCGATGGGGCTGATTGCATATTGTTCCATCTGTTCTTGATCGCCAGCGTTAGCCCTACGAGCAAGAATACCTCCAAAAACTTTAGGATGAAGCGTCTTCACCCTGCCTCCCAATATCGAGGGATAAGCGGTTACATCTTCGACCGCATCACATTTGTAGCCTAGCGATTCGATAAACTCACGTGTGCCTCCTGTTGACAGGAACCTTACGCCTTCATCGTTTAATTTGGCGAGCAACTCGTCTAATCCATCCTTATGAAATACGGACACGAGTGCTGTCCTAATTTTTTTTGTTTCAGCCATAAACCTATTTGAGTTGTGATATTTGAGTTGCAAAGTTACGAAAAACATTGAAGAGTAGACCAACCAGCAGGCTAAAAAACACATTATATATATTAAAAAAGATGAGTTTAGTAGTTTGCGAGCGTCTAAGAACATGAGTATTAACCCGAACGAACAATTTTGCACACTCACTTTAAGCCACCAAATCAACAATTGCACAACCCTTACCGCCAAAAAACAAGCATGCAAAGCTGACAACCCAAATCAAACACACCACTTTGGATAAATAAACGAAATGCAGGAACAACCAAAAATTTAACTTTCCACGCTTGTTATTCACAATAATAATGCTTAAATTTGCAATAACCTAATCGCACATTATTATATATGCAATATTCAATCGAAGCCCCAGAAAAGCTAAAGGTGGCCGTAACACTGCCTGCCTCGAAAAGCATTAGCAACAGGGCGCTCATTATGCACGCCCTAACAAACAGGCTGGTTCTGCCACAAAATCTATCGACTTGCGATGATACGCGCGTGATGGTGCGTGCGCTTACCGACATGCCGAAGAATATTGACGTTCGCGCTGCTGGCACGGCCATGCGCTTTATGACGGCTTTTTTAAGCTGCAGAAAGGGCGAACACACTTTAACGGGCACGCAACGCATGCGACAACGCCCAATTAAACCACTGGTTGACGCCCTTAGATACCTGGGCGCTGACATAGAATACGAGGCCAAAGAGGGCTACCCACCCATCCGCATCTATGGAAAGCCTCTCGACGGTGGGTGCGTGGAGATGCCAGGAGGCATCAGCTCGCAGTTTATCTCGGCCTTGTTGATGATTGGCCCTACACTCAAAAAAGGGCTTGAGCTAAAGATAACTGGCAAAATTGCCTCACGACCCTATATTGACCTTACGCTTTGTATGATGCGCGAATATGGAGCGGTGGCCGAATGGACCGACATCGACACCATTAGCGTAAAGCCAGGAAAATACAACGTAGGCCCAAACAGCATCGAAAACGACTGGAGTGCGGCCTCGTATTGGTACGAAATGGTGGCACTTAGTAACGACCCCGAAGCCACTGTTGAGTTTGAAGGCTTAAGCGAAAGCTCGAAACAAGGCGACTCTGTGGTGCGACATATCTTCTCTTTGCTGGGCGTGAAAACGGTCTTCTCCAAACATCAGGCTGGCCAACTCGCAAAGGTGACACTCAAAAAGGTGCGCACACGATTGCCTAAGCTGGAATACGACTTCGTTAACTCGCCCGATTTGGCTCAAACGCTTGTGGTTACTTGCGTGATGATGGGCGTGCCTTTCTATTTTAAAGGACTCTCGAGCTTGAGAATTAAAGAGACCGATCGCATCGAAGCATTAAAAAAAGAAATGGCTAAACTCGGCTTCGTGCTGCGCGAAATGGCCGAAGGCGAACTGTCGTGGGACGGTATGCGCTGCCGACCAACAGGTGAAGCCATCGATACATACGAAGACCACCGCATGGCTTTGGCCTTTGCTCCCGTGGCTTTGGTAAACAAAGAAATAAAAATAAACCAACCTGACGTAGTGAGTAAATCGTATCCTCAATTCTGGAACGACCTCATACAGTCGGGATTTGAAATAAACGAAACATAGACAATGCACATACTCCTGTTGGCCTTGCTGGGCTTAGCTCTATTTGCGGCCGTGTTGGGCTTGCTCTCGCGCAAAAAAAACGCGAGCGAACCTGATGTGGTACAGGCCGACTCTGCATCGTGTGCCACTTGCTCGGGCGACGACGAACGATGCGAACACGATTGCATGCTTGAGGCTGCAGTGCGTGATGTGGAATATTACGACGACGAAGAACTAGACAAATACATCGGAAGAGACTCGTCCGACTATAGCGACAGCGAAGCCGAAGAGTTTGCCGAGGTGTTCTATACCATGCGCCCTAGCGACGTTAAGGGATGGAACAGAAGTCTGACGCTTCGACAAATAAACTTGCCCAACCAACTGAAAGACGAGGTGATAATGGTTATCAACGATGCGCGATAACCCTAAACGTCCCGTCTTATGCCATTGACAATAGGCGTATAGTGGGTTACAGGCAAGTGTGAGATAGTTTTTTAAATGGACATATTAGCGTATTCTTTCTTCCAGAACGCCCTCTTAGGCTCGCTCTTGGCTAGTGTGCTGTGCGGGTTTATCGGCACTTACATTGTTACAAGGCGACTGGTATTCATCAGTGGCGGCATCACTCATGCCTCGTTTGGTGGCATCGGCTTGGGCGTTTACTTTGGTGTCAACCCCATACTCTCGGCCATGGTGTTTTCTGTTCTCAGTGCCTTCGGTGTGCAATGGATGACGCATAGGGGCGATGTACGCGAAGATTCGGCCATCGCTGTTTTCTGGACGTTCGGCATGAGTCTTGGTATCATCTGCTGTTTCTTATCTCCGGGTTTCATGCCCGACCTCCCTTCTTTTCTCTTTGGCAGTATTCTCACCGTAGGGCAAGCCGACCTTTGGCTACTCACCGCATTGCTTGTGGTGGTTATCGCTGTGTTTGCGCTACTCTATCGCACCATATTAAGTGTGGCCTTCGATGCCAATTTTGCCCGTTCTCAGCGTTTGCCCGTGGCGTTTGTTGAGTATCTCATGATGACACTCATTGCCTTAACCATCGTGGCCACGCTTCGCATGGTGGGTATTGTGCTTAGCATCAGTTTGCTAACCATCCCACAGATGTCGGCCAACGTCATAACCCACAACTTCAAGCGCATGATTGCTTGGAGCATTGTCATCGGTTGGACCGATTGCCTTCTGGGGTTGGCTCTTTCTTATACACTCAATGTTCCCTCTGGTGCATCCATCATCTTTGTTAGTATTCTGGTCTATCTTCTGTTGAAGGTAGCAAATGTTGTACTAAAAAAACGCCAACGCCAACTTGAAACCCGTTAAATTCACATATAGCCTTGCATTGTGGCTCGCCCTTGCGCTGCTGCTCGCCGCCTGTTCAGCCAGTAAGAACACGGCACGCAGTAGATGGTGGCAGTCGTTCAACACGCGCTATAATGTTTACTACAACGGAAACATGGCCTACATCGATGGTATGCTAGAGAAAGAAACTGGCAATCATGATAACTACACCGAGCTACTACCACTATATACGGTGAGCAATAAAAATAGCAAAGAACTGGGGAAAGGCAATTTCGAACGAGCCATACTCAAAAGCGAAAAGGCTATTCAGCTGCATAGTATCAAGCGACGCCCCACTTGGGACAAGAGTAGGCGCAAAACCCAACGAGACATCGAATGGCTAAACCGAAAAGAATACAACCCCTTTATGTGGCGCGTGTGGATACTCATGGGCCGTTCGCAATTTCATAAAGGCGACTTCGACCAGGCTGCTTCCACATTCTCGTACATGGCTCGACTCTATCGCACTCAACCACACATCTATGCCAAGGCCAGAGCCTGGCTAGCCAAAACCTATATACAGCAAGGATGGATGTACGATGCCGAAGATGTTATCCGCAATATGAGCCGCGACTCGATGGACTGGCGCGCAGTGAAAGAGTGGGATTACACCCACACACTCTATCATCTGCATGCGCAAGAGTGGCCTAAAGCCATCAGCTATCTTCAAAAGGTTATTAAACACGAGATGCGACGCAAACAAAAGGCGCGCCAATGGTTCTTGATGGGGCAGCTGCAAAGACTTGTAGGCAACCGCGATGCAGCTTATAAGGCGTTTAAAAAAGCGGCATCGATGCACGCTTCTTACGAACTCGACTTCAATGCACGCATCGCACAAACCGAGGTTCTAGCGCAAGGACAAGCCAAAAAGATGATCGCCAAGCTGCGACGAATGGCTACCAACGACAATAATCGCGACTATCTCGACCAAGTGTTTTACGCCATTGGTAACATTTACCTTGCTCAAGGCGACACGGCTAACGCCATTTTGGCCTACGAAAACGGAGGAAAACGTGCCACACGAAGCGGCATTGAAAAGGGTGTGCTGATGCTTAAACTCGGCAATGTGTATTGGCAAAAACAACGTTTTGCCGATGCTCGCCGATGCTACAACGAGGCCTTAGGCATGCTAGACAAGGAACGAACCGACTATGATATGCTTTCGCAACGTTCGAAAGTGCTCGACGAACTTGTGCCTCACATTGAAGCGGTGCAACTGCAAGACTCACTCCAACGCCTTGCCACAATGCCCGAACCAGAACGCAACGCTGCCATCGACCGCGTTATAGCTGCTCTTAAAAAGAAAGAAAAAGAGGAACGCGACGCACAAGACCAAGAGACTGCTAGACAAACCATTGCTCAAAACAGTGGCTCGTCAAGTATTTCAAACAATCAGACACCCGCCCAACGCTCACAACAAGGTAGCGGATGGTATTTCTACAATCCCATTACCGTGAGCCAAGGCAAAGCGGCTTTCGAAAAACAATGGGGAAAACGAGACAATATTGATAACTGGCAACGACTAAATAAAGCGGCCGTGGCTCTGAACAATGCTCCTAACGAGATGCCGCATGCACAAAGAGACTCGCTCGTGGCCGAAGAAACGCGCCGCGACTCCATGCAACGTGCCTTGCAAACTGCTGGTAACAACCCCCACAAACGCGAATACTATCTGGCCCAAATCCCTTTCACAACCGAACAACGCCAGGCTTCCGACCAACTTCTTACCGAGGGGCTGTTCCACTCGGGCGTTATTTTCAAAGATAAACTCAACCTTCTCAACCTCTCTGAGAAGGCTTTACGCAGACTCACCAACGCTTATCCACACTTCGATAAGATGCCACAGGTGTATTATCACTTATTTTTGCTCTACATGCAAAAGGGCGAAAAAAACACCGCACAACACTACTCCAACTTGCTCAAGCAGCATTATCCCAAACACGAACTTACCGAACTGGTTAACGACCCATATTATTTTGCCAACGCTCAACGGGGCGAACATATTGAAGATTCTATCTATGCCGCCACCTACGATGCCTTTAAAGCCGAAGACTACAATACTGTTAGGCGCAATGCACAAGTGTCGGCCACCAAGTTTAAGCATGGCGCCAATCGCGATAAATTCCTCTTTGTGGAGGCTTTAGCTATGCTTCACGATGCCAACATCGATGCTTGCACCTCAGGTCTGCAAACACTGGTGCAACAATATCCGCAAAGCGAACTTAGTAAAATGGCTGCCATGATTGTTAATGGCATAATGGCTGGCAAGCAAGTACAGGCGGGCGGCTTCGACCTTAACAATGTTTGGCAACGCCGAACGGCTGCCGCCAACGCAGAAGATAGTCTTAAAGGTAAACAGTTTAGCAACGATCGCAACGCCAATTTCCTCTTCGTGCTGGCCTATCAGCCCGACTCGGTGAACGAAAACCAACTGCTTTTTGCCTTGGCTAAATATAATTTCACCAACTATCTGGTGCGAAACTTCGAGATACGTACCGAAACCGACAACGGGTTACGCTTAATGACCGTGAGCGGTTTTCGTAATTTCGACGAGGCCTTGCAATATGCTCGCCAACTACAACGGCAAACGGGCATTACTAAAAAGCTGAAAAATGGGCGTTCTATCGTTATTAGCGAAGACAACATGCGCCTACTTGGCAGAGAATTTAGTTTCGACGACTACGACCAATATTACACCAAACATTTTGCACCGCTAAAGGTTAGCACCTTCCAGTTGCTCAACGAACCGACCGAAGTGGTGCAACCCGAAGCGCCTGTAAGACTCCCCACCGTCGAAGAGGTAGACCGCGCGCTGGACAACGATTTGATTGTGCCCGACGAAAAGACGCCTTTGCAACCCGAAGACGACACCTACCCCATCGCCGACGAACCCAAACAAGGTGCTAACAACCAAAGGGCAACAAACAAAAACAACAACGATGCCACCGTGATTGAAACGCCCAAACAACCCCAAAAGCAACCCGACGATGGCACAATCGTGATTGAAGACCCTGCACCAAGCAAGCCTAAGGCACAACAAGGCTCTTCTACTGCCACACCAAAGGTGCAGCAATCGGCCACGCCAAAAGCAAAAACTACAAATACCCCCACGCAGTCAAAAGGCAAAACGCCAACCAAAACAGAAACCAAAACCCAAAAGCAGCCTACAAAGACTGATAAAAAAGAGGATACGGGCATTGACTTTAAAGACGACTTGGATAAAAAGAGCAAGAAACCCGAAACAAAAAAGACCTCTAGCGCTAAGCAAGACAACAACAAAACGCCTGCAAAGCAGAAACAAAAAAACAACGACCCCGATGATGAGTATTACGATTTAGAAGGATTTTAGACAATGAACAACGGACTGATTTTATGGGCCGATGACGAGATTGAACTACTCAAGGCTCACATCATATTTTTAGAAAAAAAAGGTTACGAGGTAGTTACCGTCACCAATGGCATGGATGCATTAGACCAATGCACACAACGTAACTTCGACCTCATCATGCTAGACGAGATGATGCCTGGAATTTCGGGACTCGAAACGCTGCAACGCATCAAAGAGATACAGCCCGCCACACCTGTGGTGATGTGCACCAAAAGCGAAGAAGAAAATATTATGGAACAGGCCATTGGCTCTAAAATAGCCGATTATCTTATCAAGCCTGTTAACCCGAGCCAAATTTTGCTCACGCTAAAGAAAAATATTCACCGAAAAGAGATTGTTTCTGAAGTGACGCAAACGGGCTATCAGCAAAACTTCCAAGACATTTCCATGCAGATAATGGACTGCAAAACTCTCGACGATTGGCGCAAAGTCTATCGCCGATTGGTGCACTGGGAACTCGAACTAAGCAACACGGGCAGCAGCATGGCTGATATTTTAATAACACAAAAAGAAGAAGCCAACAACGGATTTGCCAAATACGTAAAGACCAACTACTTGAACTGGGTGGCCGAAGGGGCATCCACTGCCAACGGACGCCCTGTGATGAGCCCCGACCTCTTCAAACATTCCATCTTCCCTTTGCTTGATAAAGGCGAAAAAGTGTTCCTTGTTGTACTCGATAACTTTCGTTACGACCAATGGAAAATGCTCGAAAGCGAGATTGGAGACCTCTTCGACATCGACGAAGACATGTATATTTCCATTCTGCCCACCGCCACGCAATATGCCCGCAACGCCATATTCAGTGGCTTGATGCCAAACAAAATCGCCAAAATGTTCCCCGAACTATGGGTCGACGAAGACGAAGCTGAGGGTAAAAATCTCAACGAAGACTTGCTCATTAAAACCCAAATTGAACGTTATCGACGTCGCGACACCTTTAGTTACACCAAAGTAAACACCTCTGCAGATGCCGAAAAACTGCTAGAACACTTCTCACAACTGTCGCAAAACCACCTTAACGTGATGGTGTTCAACTTCATCGACATGCTCTCGCACGCCAGAACTGAATCGCGCATGGTGCGCGAACTGGCCAACAACGAGTCGGCTTACCGCTCCATAACCCTCAGCTGGTTCCGCCATTCCATACTGGCCGACCTCTTCAAACGGCTTTCGCAAAGCGATTTCACCGTGGTGCTCACCACCGACCACGGCTCTATACGCGCATCAAAACCCGTAAAAATTGTAGGCGACCGCAACACCAACACCAACCTACGCTATAAGTTGGGCAAAAACCTCAACTATAATTCCAAGGAGGTGTTCACCATTAAAGAGCCACACAAGGCACAATTGCCATCGCCAAACATCAGCACCAGCTACGTGTTTGCCACTGGCAACAGCTTCTTTGCCTACCCCAACAACTACAATTATTATGTATCGTACTACAAAGACACATTCCAACACGGGGGAATAAGCATGGAAGAGATGCTCGTGCCTCTGGTTACCATGCGCCGCAGACGCTAATCAACCCTTTCGAAGCGACAACAACCCACATAAATAAGCATTAAACCGCCTAACCAAGGGACAAACGAACCCGCGGAAAGACAAAACCCACAACACATAATGACACTTACAATCACATCTCTGGCCCAAATACATCATGTGGCCAAACAATTTATCGACAATATCAGCACTGGTAAGGTGTTCGCCTTTTACGGAAAGATGGGCTCTGGCAAAACCACTTTCATCAAAGCCATCTGCGAAGAGCTGGGTGTTACTGATGTTATCACCTCGCCAACCTTCGCCATCGTAAACGAATATCACAGCGAACAAACACCCAAACCCATCTTCCACTTCGACTTCTACCGCATTAAAAAACTCGAAGAGGTGTACGACATGGGCTACGAAGACTATTTTTACAGTGGCTCACTTTGCTTTTTAGAGTGGCCCGAACTCATCGAAGAGATTCTGCCCATCGATGTTATAAAGGTGAAAATAGAAGAACAAACAGACGGAAGCCGCACGGTGACGTTTTAAAACTCACGCGGTTGGGGGTTCTGTGCATAGAGAATTGGTACATAACAATGATGTTTTAAACCTATATGTACCAATTCTTATATACTATTCTCTTATTCCCTGCGCCTTTCCTTTTTTTCGCGTCTTTGTCATCACCAACCACAATACGTTTTCTTCACTTCTGCACATCTATATTTCTTCTTAACAGAACCTATACATCGCTAATCAAATTATACCAACCCACATTATTCTTTCTCAAACTTTAAAAGAAATATTGGCGCTCGGTAAAACTTTTTTATGCGTATAAAAGTTTTTACCAGACAGCAATAAATAAGAAACAAAGAAAAGAACTTGCACACTTTTCAATCCCAATCGGCCATTAGAGCCTAAACAGATTTGAGTTTAAGACTGAAACTTAGCTTACTTTTCCTTAATCGGCGTAGATTCTAACGATAAATCAGGGTTTAGGTTTTACCACTAAGCTATATGGCAAAACATTTGCGCGCAGCCATACAACAGCAATCCCCACACAAATACAAACGCCACACCCGAGAGAATACGGATGTGGCGTTTTTGTTTTATACACTTTCTCCTTACACCTTATTTATACAGCCTATCGTGCAAATAGCTAACACGACAGATATGTAGACCTACATCGGATATACCTGGCAGCATATCGCGTTTCATATCGTGATAAATGCTCACCACTAAGCTATCACCCTCGCGCAAATCGGGTTTGGCAATGGGGAAACTATATTGGTAATAGCTGATACCACGCGTGAGCCTTGTGCCATCGGGTTTGCTAAACGTGCAATTGACGGTATCGGTTAGCACGGCGTTTCCGGGCACTATGCGCTGCTTAACAATAAGCGTGGCAGCTGTAAAAGGGTAAGCGCCATTGATGCGCACGTCTAATTGCTGGGCAAAAACGCCACCCTGACGTAGCCGAGGCACATAAAACTTCAGGGTGTCGTTTTTCTCCCATCCGCTCACCGATGTGTGACTGTATCGATGGTAGACGGTGTCTATGCTGCATGCGCTCATCATGACGACCACAAGGGCCACTAATGCGCTGTACAATAAACGCTTCATGGGTTTGCTATTCTTATTTCTGCTGTTGACCATTGCCAGGCTGCGAGCCCTGCCTTCTTTGGTTTTCTCTGCGGGGCCGATTAGCGTTGTTATCGTTTTTGCCCTCTTGAGCACGCTGCTGTGGTTTTTGTTTGCGTCTTTCGGCCTGCTGTTCGCGCTGTCGCGGTTGTTCCTTCCGTGGTTGTTGCCCATTTTGAGGAGCAGCAGCTTCGCGTTTATCAGCTTTCTGCTTATTGTTGTTTTGACGTTTGGGCCGTTTGTTTTTGTCGAACCTACTCAGGTCGGCATTGGCCAAGAGGTCAATGGGTTTGTCGGCAGGTTTTCTGTGACGTTCTTCTTCCAGCACATCAGGTTTCTCTCCACGTCTATTCATTTCGATAACCGTTCTAGCTCGCTCGGCCGAGATTGTTACGAGGTTGGCCGCAAGGTTTTTATCCGTAGAGTAAGTAACCGTACCCGCCAAAATATCTGTTTTGAAAACAAAGTATTCGGCATCGCCAGTGTGTAACGAAATCTCTTTGCTTGGCATACGTTTAGCAGCCTCCACGTAATTGTCTACTTCGTAATTAAGGCAGCATTTGAGTTTACCGCACATACCAGCAAGCTTTTGAGGATTAAGCGAAATATCTTGAAAGCGAGCAGCATTGGTGTTAACCGAGACAAAATTTTTGTTCCAAGTGGCGCAGCACAGTTCCCTTCCACAAGGTCCTGTTCCGCCAATACGTCCCGCTTCTTGGCGTGCGCCAATCTGTTTCATTTCTATACGCACGTGGAAAGTATCGGCCAGCACCTTAATAAGCTGTCTAAAGTCTACGCGTTCGTCGGCAATATAGTAGAAAATGGCCTTATTGCCATCGCCTTGATATTCCACATCGCCTATTTTCATTTTCAATCCCAGGTCTTTTGCTATCTGTCGGCTTTGTATCATGGTGTCGTTTTCACGACTTTTTGCCTCCTCATACTTATCCAAGTCAACGGGCTTTGCCAGTCGGTAGATGCGTTTGATATCATCGGCCGACTTCAAGTTGGCTTTTTTTATTTGCAAAGCCACGAGTCTTCCCGTAAGCGTAACCACGCCAATATCGTGTCCAGGACTTGCTTCTACTGCCACGGTGTCGCCCTTAGTGAGTTGCAAGTTGTTCACATTATGATAATATCCTTTGCGTGTATTTTTGAACTGCACCTCAACAAGGTCGGTTTTATCGGGGTCGTTCACCACGTCGGCCAACCAGTCGTAGGTATTCAGTTGGTGGTCCGACCTGCAACATCCGCCGCAACACAGTCCGCGGTCGGTGCCGTTGGCCACCTTGAATTTCATATTTTTATAATCCATTTGTTCGTATTGTTTATATGTTGGCGACCCAAACTTCGCCTTTATCGTGCGAAAAAGTGCCGGAGAGTGCAATTTGATGAAGGCATTGCCATGCCCTATACCAGCCATTAAAGCAGGTTATATAAGATGTAGGCCAGCTCGTGGTGGCCCTTTATGCCTTTTTGATATAGAGAATCATGTTCACGGCATAGTCGAAGAACACCACTTTGGCATTGGCATTCTGCGAGATGTCGCGAATGCAACGGTCTATAAGTTCAGAAATCTCCACAATATTTTGTTCGTTAACAAAGCGAGCGAAGTTCTTGGCAAAGTTTTCTTCATCTCGAGACATATACACTAGGTCGTCGATGCCGAAGTTAAACATAAAGTTTTCGCGCATCAGGCGAGCAAAATAGGTGAGCATTCGTTTTTGTTTTTCGCGCCCATAAGCAGCCACGGCATCGCTCCATCGGCGCAATTCGCGGATGTTGCGTTGATAAGCCAGTCTCATGAGCATGATAAACATGTCGAGAAACAATTTGTTTTCGTTGTCGGCGCTAAGCTCTGCCAGGGCATTAGTCCAGCTACCGTTGGCCAGTCGTGCCACTCGGCGAGCATCGTCGGCGTTGATATTGCGTCTTTCCACAAGCGCCTGCTGCATGTCGGCCACAGTTATCGGTGGCAGGTCTAGGCGTTGGGTTCGGCTTTTGATGGTTTCGAGTAGCTGTTCGGGTTCATGACACACAAGGATGAAGAGCGTTTGCGCTGGTGGTTCCTCAAGCAGTTTAAGCAATTTATTGGCGCATTCCTGGTTCATACGTTCGGCCATCCACACCACAGCCACCTTATATCCGCCTTGGCTCGACTTCATGCCGAGCCTTTTCATCAACAAATCGCTTTCGCCCACGCCCATTTGTGCCTGTTGGTTGGCAGCATCCATTTGTTCAAGCCACAGGTCCATCGTGGGATAGAGTGTTTTTTGCAGCATCTCGCGCCACTCGGGTGCAAAGTCTTCACTGCTCATTTTATGTTCGCTAGACGTGCCAGCGGGCCGAATAACGGGAAACGCAAAATGCAAGTCGGGATGTTCGAAGCGGCGCATCATGGCACACGAGGCGCATTGCCCACAAGGCTGATTGCCTTGGGTATGGTTTTCGCAAAGCAAATACGATGCGAAAGCCAGAGCCATGGCCATTTCCCCGCTTCCTGAAGGACCACAAAACAACAGCGCATGAGGCAACCTATTGTGGTGCACCATGCCTATAAGCCTACGCTTAACGTCGTCTTGCCCTATCACATCGTTCCAGTTCATAAAATATTTTTGGCCACCTCATAAATAGATTCAACAGCCGACACCGTGTAGAAATGTATTCCAGGCACACCGTGTAGGTAGAGTTCGCGACACTGTTGTGTTGCCCATTCCACACCCAAGGCACGTGCGTCGTCGTCGGTTTTACATTTAACTATTTCGCTAGCCAGCGCAGTAGGCAGGTCGCAATGGAAGGTGTGGGGTATAACCGTAAGTTGCGACAGTTTGGCAAAAGGCTTAATGCCAGGCACGATGGGGATGGTAACCCCCTTTTGGCGAGCCTTTTCCACGAAGTCGAAAAACTTTTGGTTGTCGTAAAACAGCTGTGTTACGGCATAAGTTGCTCCAAGTTGTTGTTTTTGTAGCAAGTAATCAATATCCATATCGAGGTTGGGCGCTTCCTCGTGTTTCTCTGGGTAGCAAGCCACGCCATATTCAAAGCTTTCACCGGGGTGCTTCATGGGTGTGCCATCGGCAAAAAAGCCTTCATTAAATCGGTTCACCTGTGCAATCAAGTCGGTGGTGTGTGCGTGTCCGTTGGCTGTTGGCGTAAACATTCGTTCGTCTCTAGCCTTGTCGCCTCGCAGCAAAAGCAGGTTTTGAATGCCAAGAAACTGGAGGTCGAGCAATTCGTATTCAATACTTTCAACCGTTGCGCCACTACAAATAACGTGCGGAATAACGGGTATGCCATAACGTTGCTGAATGGCAGCAGCAATGGCAATAGTTCCAGGGCGTCGACGAATGCGATCGCGTTCGTATTGTCCGTTGTCCAATTCACGATACACAAACTCGCTGTTGTGCGTGGTTATGTTGATGTAATTGGGATTAAATTCTCGCAATTTATCAATGGTACGAAACAGTTGTGCCGTTCCGTTGCCTTTTAATGGGGGCAGCACCTCGAACGAAAGTCCCTTAGTAGCCACCTTTTTATTTAGAAAATCACTTACTTTCATTGATATATGGTGTTAAAACTGCCTTGTGAGCAGTTACACATTTGTTTATGGTGGCGAGCTACTTCTCTTCAGTAAAATCTACATACTCGCCTTCGTTTTGTTCAAATATCTTTTGGTTTATGCGTTCAGAAGTGCGATGGTCTATAATCACTTCGCCTTCTTTGCCTGCACGTTGTGCTGATTGGGCATTGGTATTTGTAGCTGTGGCATTGTTGAATGTGCGCATTGCTTGACGAACAGACTTGATGATACGTCTGAACACCAATAAAAAAAACACCAACAAAATAACCAAAACCGATAGCAAGCCAATACCTATCGACTTAAATATAAATTCCATGCCTATTGTTTTTTAGTGGCGTTTACATAAATAGAAAGCACCACATACCATGCAATGATGATGGCAAAGGCCAACACCTTAAATATAATGAGCAAGGGAATACAGCTCAACACGAAGATATATTTTATCTCGTTACCCTTCCATCCCCATTGTTTGAACTTGAGTGCAAACATTGGCAGCTCGGCCACTAACAACCAACAGCTTAACAGCATTAAGCAGATAAGAGCCATTGGTGCCCAATTAAGAGCTTGCATCTGCCTATCGAGCCCCAAAAGAAGCGAGCCCCAAAATAAGGCATTAGCTGGTGTGGGCAATCCGATAAACGATGTTGCCTGTCGTTCGTCTACATTAAACTTTGCCAAACGCAGGGCCGAAAAGGCTGCCATGAGGAAGGCAACATATGGCACTACGCCAGAAAATTGCCAGCGATAAATGCTACCAAAGGGATATTCTAATATTGAAAGTTCTTGAAAAAGCATCACCGAAGGAGCTAAACCAAAGGTGATGACATCGGCAAGCGAATCAAGTTCTTTACCAATGGGCGAAGAAACATGAAGTAAGCGAGCTGCCATACCATCAAAGAAGTCGAACACTGCTCCAACCACAATGAAGAGCATGGCCAGCTTTAGGTCGCCGTATATGGCAGCCATGATGGCCACGCAACCCGAGATAAGGTTGCAACAGGTAATAGTATTGGGTATATGGCGTGTGATGATGTTAGCCATTAGCGGTGCTCCTTATTATTTAAGCTTGGCCAAAACGGTTTGGTCGCCCGTGGTTAGTTGCCCCATCTTTACGCATATTTCGGTGCCCAAAGGCAGGAACACGTCAACGCGCGAACCCAGTTTGATAAAACCTAGATGTTCGTCGATATAGCAATCTTCATCTGGTTTGGCATAGGTAACAATGCGTCGAGCCATGGCTCCAGCAATCTGACGGCAGAGAATATCCACACCTTCGGGTGTAGTAATCACCACGTCGGCATGTTCGTTTTCCTCACTTGCTTTGGGCAACCATGCCTTATGAAAGTTTCCGTCTTTGTGTTCCACCATTTTAACCTTACCATCAACTGGGAACCAGTTGGCGTGTACATTAAAGAGACTCATAAAAATAGACACCATGATACGGCGATCGTGGAAGTAGGTGTTCTCGTCTACTTCTTCAATCACCACAATCTTGCCATCGGCAGGAGCCACAACCACCTTCTCTGTCTCTCCATTGAATACACGGATGGGACAGCGAAAGAAGTTAATGATGATGCCATAGGCTATGCCGTATATCACCAAAAACGACCAAAAGGCCACTTTACACTCAAAAAGCATCCATAAAAGTGATGCTACCACTATCAGTATAACTCCTCCAAGCAGCAGTGTTTCAGTGCCTTCGCGGTGTATTCTTATCTTCTTTAGTTTCTTTAGTTTCTTTATTTTATTGACCATTGGTGGTTGTTGCTTTTTTATTTGGATGCAAAGATAATGATTTTTAACGCATTAGACAAGTGCGTGTAACATTTTCTTCACACATTGAACGATAAATAGGCAAATTTAACGAGAAAGGGATGGAGTTTTACAGGTTTTTGGAGAACAACAAATCTATGGGCGCAAGAAAATAAATGCAAACTTATTATTTACGTAATGGTCTTACACGGCTTTGACGGCTAATAGTGTCGAGCCAGCAAAGAACACCATTGCCCCACACTGCACGAGGATTTGCCAACTTATGTTTAGTCTCCATCTTGCACAAACTGCAATCTTCATCGCGTTTGTTGCTTGCACAATCCCCCTCAATTAACCATGAACAATAAAACCATCCTGAACAAAAGCATCTAGAAAAATAGCATTATGCTTAAACCCACTAAAAGCATAGCCACTATTTGCAAGTACATACGTTTATCGACTTTGTTAAATTTAGTATTATTATTTTACAAAACATACTTTTAAAAACAAAAATTCTAGAGAAAATTTAGGCTAAAAAGTGCAATATCTTGTCCAAATATCCGACATTTACGTTTTGCTTTACATCAGTTTTAAGCACTAAACCGCCTTTTTACACCTTTTGGACGTTCTATTTGGCGTTTGATTCGCCATTTTTCGCCTCCCAAAAAACCGCTTTTTAGTGGTAAAAACCCACTTTTTACGCCACTTTTCAGTCCAAAAACACGTAATCCACGTATCATTTTTTAGACAAAAAATCTCTCTACAATCTGCAAAACATAGCATTTTGTTCTGCGTTTTGCTGCATTTTACCTTGCGTTTTGCAGGAGATAGCACCGCGTTTTGCAAGAGATAGCACTGCATTTTGTAGGAGATAGCACTGCGTTTTGTAGGAGTTAGCATTGCATTTTGGTGCAAATAGCTCGAAAATTCATAAAAAACACGGTTTACCTCTTCTAAAATCCGCTTTACTAAGATGCACCATCCAACTTCTTTTTATACAAAAACAACCCCTCGCGAGAATGGATTATTTGCGAGCGAGTTGGCAGTTGGTGATAAAAAAGCCACTCACAATGTTAAAATATCTGCCATATATTTTACATTTCTCCAAAGCCGGCTACTATAAACAAGAATAAAACAACAATTAAAGAGAAATAAAAAACGCCCCGTTGTAAAGCCTCCTTAGCATATTTATTCAGGCAGCTTTTACACGGAGCGTAGTTTTTTTAGAGAGTTTACTACATATTCTCACATTGTTCGTCGCCATGTACGGGAATCTTGGCATCTTTATCGGTTTTTTCAGCCTTATAACCAAACTTCTCGAATGCCTTTTGCAATTTCTCCTCAGTAGTCTTTTTAGGGTCGAAGGTTATGTAAACCTTTTGGGCCTCAACATCTGTTTTAATTTCTTTCACCCCTTTTTCAAAGCGGAGATTGCCTTTAATTTTGGCTTCGCAACTTTGGCAATGCATCTGCGGAGTGGTGGTAAACACAACGGTTTTAAAATCCTTGGCGGCTGCAATCATGGCTACCATAAAAAGCAGCATCGTAAAAAATAACTTCTTCATGTCTTTGTTTGTTTATGGGCGGTGGCCGAACTAACGCTCAGCACACCCACCCTTAGTGATAATATTTATTCAATTTTATGGTTCAAAGGAGTTGTTAAGGACAGGCACTAGACATGCAGTATTGTGGCATTAGCGCGACTGTGCCATTAAAGGCGTTGCCCCAGATTAATTCGAATGCCAATATAAGCCATCGCACCTTGAACGGGCCCGTAAACCATTGTGGGTTCAAAGCTGTTAGCCCATGGATTACTAAAGCCAATAATGGGATTATGCTGCTTATAATTAGTGAGATTTTCGCCACCCACATACACCGAGAAATGTTTGAAATAACGCGTAACCTGCGCGTTGAGCTGTGGATAAGCCTTAAAATTGGGCTGCCACGAGAGATTTCCCGATGCCGTGGTGTAAGGTTGTGGCATTCTGCCACCCCCATTCAACACCGCCGTTGCATCAAACTGCCATAGTGCAAGCGGTGTTTTGTAGCTAGCAGTGAGCAGAGCTTTATACCTACTTTGCAGCGGTTTCCACAAAAGTTGTTGGCCATAAGTGGTTTTAACGAGATTATAACGATAGGCCGCTGTAAGCTCAAGACTATTGAAGAAAAGATACGAAGCATCTACTTGGAAAGTGTGCGAGTAGCTTTTACCATTAAGATTGGTTATGCGCAGTTCTTCGGGATTGGAGTCGTAGTCTATTATAGCCTGCTCTAAGAAATGGGTGTAATAATAATCGGCGTTCAGCTTAAGCGCCTGTTTGCCTATGGGAATAACAAAACTTAGACTGCTGCCATAGTTCCATGCCGCTTCTTGTTTCAAGTTGTCTATAATAAGCCGACGCCCAGAAGCCATCAAGTAATTGTTTTCGGCCAGTGCGTGCGGGCTACGATAACCCTTGCCAGCCGATAGACGAACGGTGAGGAACTGTGCGGGCATCCATTTAAGGTGAAAACGCGGGGTAAAGAACGTGCCATACACATTGCTATGATCTAAGCGCAAGCCAGCCATCGCCACGAGATGATTGTTGAGATTGTAAGTGTATTGCACGTATGCGCCAGGTGTTGTCTCGCTTTCTAAGCCACGTTCCATGGGATAGAGATTGCCATAATTGGCAGCAACAGCACCTAAAGGCAAAGTTAAGCTTTGGCGCAGATAATCGTGATTAAGACTCAAACCGGCAGAGAGATTGTGTTTGGGTGTGAAATCGGTTTCGAACACTAGCGATGCATAGGCACTTTTCTCGTTCACATCATATTGTTTTATGCCATAAAGTGCGTCTTGCTTATGCAGAGTTGCGTTAGCCAGTAAGGCGATGTTTGTGCCATGCGCGGCATTAAGTATAAAGGCATGTTTCATATAAGCCTCGTATCGCTGTGTGCCAATGTCAATTCGGTAAGGTGGTGTGCCACCATACAAGGGCAAAGCTCCAGCTACTTGCCCGTTGGTTCGGTCTTCTTTTAAAAGCGACAAGCCAGCATGTAGCATGTAGTTGCCCGTTTTCCAGAACCAGCGGTTTTGCAAGTTCAACTGTTTAACCTGGGGGTCGTCTTGAAATCCATCACCATTACCATCGCTATGGTTCCAATTATTCTCGAAGTGCGCCAGTATTTCTGTGCTAAGATTTTTATTACCGTTGATGTGAATATTGCCATCTGCATTGGCTTCAACTTTCCCCATGGTGCTGCCATAGAGATTTAACGACAGTCCTTTTTCGTCTTCGGGCTTTACATATTCCACATTTATTTGTCCGGTCATGGCTTCGTATCCATTCTTCACCGACGAATTGCCTTTGCTCACCTGCATGCTTTTCATCCAGTTTCCAGGCACATAGCCCAAACCATAAGGCAATGCAGCACCGCGAAAGTTAGGCATATTCTCGGTTAGCATTTGCACATAAGTACCACTCAAGCCCAACATTTTTACTTGCTTAGCGCCGGTGGTGGCATCGGTGTAGTTTACATCTACCGAAGGATTGGTCACAAAACTCTCGCCAAGGTTACAGCAAGCAGCCTTAAAAAGTTCGTCGCGCGAGATGTCTTTGCCATTAAGTGCGCCTTTAAGCGAGCGCATGGTTGCCTTACGACTTGTAATGGTGACGTTAGACAGGGTGTGTTCTTTCATTATTGCAGCAGTATCGGCGGTTACTTGCTGTGCTGCCACAGGC
>QWCO01000421.1_pt1 | contig 19071 bp, 23 predicted proteins | sample 1972611 | NCBI WGS metagenome assembly QWCO01 (sample SAMN09866706, study PRJNA288562) | Human oral metagenome isolate term1_saliva, whole genome shotgun sequencing... | reverse complement strand
GAGGGAAGAAAAGCAGGGTGTAAAACAGCTCACTTTATTCTAACCTATAATTTGCGTGAAACAATTATACTTCGGTTTTAGATCAAGGCCGAAAGGATGCGTGTGCGGTTTAAGAAACTCATGAAAGAGCGTTTCTTAAACCGAATTGGGGTTAATAAATTACCCTGTGGAGTTACGACCTCTTGAAGTGGAACAAACTGTGGTGCAATGTCTTTATATACAGAATCATCTCTTAACTACAAAAAATGTGTTTCTGTAAATCTGCAAATGACAATTTATGCGCAATATTCTCTGAGTATCTAATTCACGCTATACTTCGTTCTCACATACTCCGTTGTCGGGACAGATAACAGGGCAGAGAGCCACACATAGTTGTTGTAGCGCACTCGCTCGTTCTCGAAGGCGAGGTAGACGGTGCTATGGCCTTGCGTGGGGATGCGGCCGTTGCACGACTGCGTCCCGATGGTGGAGTAGTCAAGACTGTACTTCAGCTGCGAAACGGGCGTGCCGTTCTGGAACTTCCGCGCCTGGGCGGCATCATAGAAAACATACATGTTGATATATGCGTCTTCCTCACGCACAGGCTGGTTAAGGCCAAGCAGTGTGGTGAGCAGTCCGCTGCCGCCATGGCTCTCATAGATGGGCAATCCGAGCACCTTTATCTTCTTATACGACAAGTCCATGCCCTCATAGAAATCCTTCTCTCCCTTTGATACGGTCTCGTTGGTTGAAACGCGCAGGTTGTAGAGAATGTCCGTAGCACCTTTCGGTATTTGTATGGGCACAAGTGCCACGGCAGAGCCAGAGAATGCTGCCTTCAGCTGTCCGCGCAACGTAAGTTTGCGTGGCTCCTCAAATGCTGGCGTCATCTTTATGCCGCTCACCTGCTTGGCCATGAAGTCGCCGCGCTGGCAGTTTTCGGTGGTTTCAGTGAGCTTCTTGCCGTTGGTGATGCGCTCAAGGCTCGCCGCCTTATAGCCCACGCTCACCGTAGCATACTCTCGCCCTCTCGGTGTTACTTCCACGAGATAGATGGCAGGGAAGCGTACTGGCATTGTACCGCTTACCGTCTTCCTTGCCGCATGAGTCTCCGCTACCGAATGCCTCTCGGCATTGAGCACTCTCACTGTCACAGATGACTCCGCCTTCACATCATAATAAAGTGTCTCACCACGCTCAAGATAAACGGGATAGATTACTGTAGATGTCAGTAGTGTGTCGCCCGACTGCGGCAGAAGGATGTTCTTGCTTGTTAGAGTTCTTTGCATGGTTCCCTCCAGACTACGATGCTTGTTGAGCATCTGCCTGATGCGGTTTTTCAGCTCATCCGTATTGGCATCATCGACATCATATTTATCCGTCTTGATATCGGCGAAGGTCTCCAGCAGAGCGGAGGCTTCCTGCTCAGTGATGTCGTGGCCCATGAAATTCAGCTTTCGCTCCACATCATCCATATTTTTCTCTGCATCGTCGAGCCATGCCGTAATGAGCTTGGGCTGCTCACGATAGTCGTTGCAGCGCTTCACACAGTTGTTGATACCGCCGAGAACTATCAGTCCAGCGATAACCCATGTCCATTTGTTCTTGAGCATAACCTGCACCTTTATTTCTTCTTGCCGAACAAGGCGTTTATAACCATTTTGCCCACCTTACGCTCCAGGCCGCCACGCGTGGTGGGTATGCCCGTCTTGCGTGACAGCTTCGTCTTTGCGCCGCTGATGCCCAGCGCACGCTTCCATGAGAATGACAGTCCTTTCATAAAGCTACTTATTTTTACTGATGATGGATGGTGCCGCCAGAATCACAACGATGGCGGTGATGAAAGCTGTGATAATCTTATCAATCCAGCCCATGGGCAGGAAGAGCAGTTTCATCACAATGTACACTGCGAGTATGTCCATGATAAGGTTCTTGTTCTTCTTGGCTTTGTCCTGCACCTCGGCAAGACGCTGCAGCTTTCCCAGATATTGTTCCATATTGTCTACACTTTTATCATTTTTTGAAATTCCTCTTCAGTGAATCCTGCTTTCAATGCTCTCAGATGCAGTAAATCTTTCTCAGTCTCTGATACTATGCCGTCATCCTTGGCCAGGGATAGAAGGTTTAGGAAGTTGGTCTAATCTACATTCTTTGCCTTTACGGGCAAAATGGCATCACCAACGCTCCTCGCCGAAGGGCTCGAAACAAGTGACGAGTATCTTTATATATTATAATCGGTAAATCCCATACCTTTCACCTTCAGTAATGGTTCATACTCGGGTTCTCCACCATCGAAGTGACGGTGCATGGCATCGGCCAATGTCTTAGCCAACAGATAGCGGCGCAGGTCGCAGCACACGAAAGGCCATTTCACGCGCAGTGCCACGGAGTTCACCTGGTCGGCATGCGTTAGCTTGCGCATGATGTTGTTGGGGTTGGAGGTGTTGTAGTAGCGTTGCTTGTCTGTATCTAAGTCGAGATTTTCCTTAAGTTTTTTTGTCACATCAAGGAAGAACTGCTCAAACTCCTCCGTGCGGTGCAGTGTGCGCTGCGGGTCATCGTATGTCTCGTCGCCCTTCTGTCCACCGTAGTTGAAGTGTATTTGCGTGGGTAGCTTGGGTTCCATGCCTCCTGCGGATGCTAAGACATAGAACACATAGTGATCGTCGCTATTAGCCATGCTGTTGAGGTCGGCCATGAACTTTGGCAAATGTGGGTCGAGTCTCTCGTCCTTGAAGGTGTAGTATGACTGGTAGGGTATTGTAGCTCCCACCTCTCTGCTCATATAGTTGAAGCCACCTATCATGGCAAGATAGTAGGAGAAGTTGCCCATGCCAACCTCCACACAAGCAGAGGTCTCAACGATGGTTATCTTTGAACCGCGGTTGATGCAGCAGCCATAGGGGCGGTTCACCACGAAATGCTCCACGCATAGTTGGTCCTGTGGCTTGTCCTCTATGTTTTTACATTGTGCAAGGTTGGCCAGGCGTAGGTCGTTGGTGCTGTCAATGGCATCCATTATCTCCTCTATGCTCAGGCGCGTGAGCACTTGCAACTGCGGTATGGTGAGGTAGATGGGAACAGTTTGGAACAGTGTGCAACGACACTGCTGACGCTGGAAGGCGAGGCGTATCTTCTCAGCATTGTCTTTGTCGGTGCACTCCTTCCTATTGGCCTCCACCTCCTCCACGAAGCCAGAGCCTATGAGACCAGCAGGTACAGCGAACACTGCTATGCCAAGCACTCCCACCAGACTGCCCATGATGCGACCCACAAAGGTCTCGGGACTAATCTTGGCAAAGCCTCCTGGGTCGCCGATGTACTGCATGAAGGCCCATATCATCGTGTCCATGCCGTTGGCATAACGGTCGGGATTGGCGGCGTGTTCCACATAATACATCACCAGCGAGAGCATGAAGGTGATGACACAGAGGAAGCCCATTGATAAAAGCAGTTCCTGGCGCTTGTTGGCAAAGGCATTGCCAAGCAGACGGAAAGCGCGCATGAAGCGGAAGATGCGCAACAAACGTAACACTCGCAGGCTCTTGAACACCACTGGCGAGAAACTGGTGAACCAGCCCAGCACACCTGGGTAGGTGCTCAGCAGGTCGATGAGACCATAGGGGGTGAGGCAATAGCGTACGCGCCCCATCACGCCTTTATATTCTGAATTAAACTCGTCGGCCACCCATATGCGCAGCGAAACCTCTATGAGAAACATGGCCGTGGTGAACACGTCAATCACATAGAGTATTGTCTCCACTTGCGAGCTGAAACTGTCGTAGGTGGAGAGGAATATCACTGCCGCATTCACCAGAAGGCACAGCATGATGGTGTGGTCAAGCCAATGGTGCCAGGGTTTGGTCATATGGTCGTCGCTGAAAGCGCTGGCCAGTTCTTGTTTGATGGTCTTTAGTGACATTGAAACCTTTTGGCTATTTATAAGGGTTATAATAGTCCTTTCCTAATTGCCACAGATAGCTGTCTACCTGTTTGAAATTATATTTTGTCAGTTTATAAAAATCACGGAACTCTGCAACAATATGCTTGAATTTGGGATAGGATTTCAGGTCATCGGCAACAAAATGGGCAAAGTCATCGCGTTTCTTGAAAAACATTAGCACATCACGCACATAACGGTCATAGATGGGGTATTCTGACGGATTGTGGTGGCTGCAATATTTCGTGGCAAAAGAATAATAGTGGCGAATTTCTTTCTCTCCTTTACGCAAAGGCACGGCAGCCAGTTCGTCAACTACGCTTGAGTCTGCTTCTTTGATACGCTTGTCAAGATCTTTTATATCATGGATGTAGTGCTTGGCCACACCATACACATCATATATGTTAGTGCTATAAAAATCATTGAGCACTGAGATTTTCAGCAGAACATCATTTATGTCGGTACTTGCAGGGCAGAGATCGTTGAAGAGTTTGTTGAGTGCGGCCTCTTGCTCCACATAGCCTGACAGTGTGTACCATCTGGCCAAATAATCCTCTACAGCTCTCTCTGATACTATATAATCATCAGGCAATCCCTTAGCTGTCTTTTTGGACGCTATTTCAACCACAGATGGCTCTGCTTGTTCCTCAGGCACGACATCTTCCAGCTCATCCTTGTCGACAACGAGGATACGTTTCATTTTCTCAATGGTCATCCCCGATGGTAGGTGCTTGACACGGCTCAGAGGTATCTCATTGAGAGCTACTTCCCAGTCGTCGGGTGTACTGATATCAATGATAAGACGCGCATGCAGCAATACTTCGTCTTCGAAATCACCTACCGATGTGTTCTCATCATAGTCTATCTCTGCGGAAATCGCCCCTATCGACTGTAAGGAGGTAAAATCATCAGCTAGATGTTTTCCGTTCTTCACTCGTACAGCAGTACCAAAAGCCTTACGGAATAAGGCTTTCAAGTCACCTACAGTCATGCTGTTGTCTATAGAAAATGTCATAATATGATTTGTCTTACTTTTCCCTTTTCAACTGTACGCGCAGTTGTGCCAGAGTGCTCTTCTTACTCGCCATGTAGCTTAGCTTCGAGCGTATCCGCGACTCACAGTTGGCTACGAATGACGCTTTCTGATTGCGGTAGCTTGCCTTGGTCGACGTGTCACGGGCATTCTTGATGTTGGCAGCATAGCGTGCGCAGCCCTGCTTCTTGCTCGAACGAATGGTGGCGATATCAAGCTTGATGCGCTCAATGTCGCCTTTTACCGACTCAATGGATGCTCTTAAGGATGCTTTGCTCATAAATTATTCTTGAATTATACTGACAATGCCAGAGTGCAATGGTGCACCCTGGCATTGCATGAATTTCTTTTAAATACTATGATTACTCACCTTTCTTCTCGTTTACGAAGTCAATAAGTTTAGATCCGAGTTGTTGGGTTGTCCACTTGGGATCTACTTTAAACCCCACCGACGCAGCGGCCTCGCGGAGACCAGCCTTGGTGTTGTCATAGACCTTGTACATAGAGATAGAACCACTGTCCAGACGCTGGATAATGTACTCACCAGCTATACATGATTTCTTTGCCATATTTTCTTTGTTTATTACTATTATTTAGTGTTATTTTCCGGCTGCCACGAGGGAATGTCGTTCTTGGTGAGCTTGGTATCGTTGGCGTTGGCCACCTCACGTATGCCTCCCAGGACGTTGTCGTAGATACGATGCAGGGAGATTGCGCCGCTATCCCGCTGCTCGATGATTACTCACCGAAGATGCATGATTTTCTTGCCGTAATGTTATATTGCTTATTAAATGTTTATCTTTCAATTGCAAATGTCTCGGGGTCGTGCACCTTCTCACAGAGGTCAATCACGCCCTCCACCAGTTTGTCGAAATCGCCTGCGGTTGCCTCGATGGTGGCGATGATGTCGTCCTCGGCATCCACGTCGGGGTTCACCATATCCACAATCAGTTCCACGGCATCCTCCATATCAATGTCGAGTGCTCCAGCTACGGCCAGCAGACGATCAATCTCGTCATAGGCAATGACACTATTGCTCAGCACAATCTCTATGGCCGCCTCGTACACCTGTCCCTTTTCTGAATCGACAATAGCCTTTGCTGACTTCTGCAGGATGTTGTTTACACTATCTTCGTCGCTCTTGAGCATGCCGCCCACGCCGCCTTCTACCATTTTCTCGAATATCATGGTGGAATAGCCCATTGACTCGGCTATCTCCCTGACGGCGGTGCGCTCCGCCTCGTCATATTCGCCGTCCGCCCAGATGGCCACGGCAATCACGTTTGCTACGTGTTCTGCTGTTGATTTCATAATACTTACTTGAATAAACGTTTTAGACGGTTTGATAAACTGTTCTTCTTCCTACGTGCCTTGGCCAGATTGGCACACATGGTCTTATACTCCTTGGTGCGCTTGTCAACCTTGCCGGCGGCAGTGATCTTGCGTTTGGTGGACGTCGAAGCTTTGTGTGCATTCCTCTGCTTCACCTTGCGTCCCTTGGCCAGGTTGGCGCACATGGTCTTGTATTCCTTGGTGCGCTTGTCAACCCTTCCCGATGCGGTTTTCTTGATTGTCATTTTAGTTTAATTATGATTTAAATTATTCTACAATAAATTCGGTTCTACGATTCAATTCGGGTTTCTTGGGATCCACGGGCTCGCTACTTCCCTTGCCCTCATACTTCAGGCGGCTTGCATCCACACCCTCGCTCACGAGAAAGTCAACGGCAGCTTTGGCGCGTGCTTCAGAGAGTTCCTGGTTCTTCTGTGCATCGCCCTCGGCAGAGGTGTGTCCCACGATGCTCACCTTCAGCTCAGTATTCTTCTTCATGAGCTTGGCCAGATCGTGCAGGGCGAACTTTGCCTGGTCGTTGAGCTCTGACTTGCCTTGCTTAAACTGTGCGGCATTGAAGTTCTTCTCTATCTCCTCCACTTGCTGAACGTACACGGTATCACGGTGAATGATCACCTGAGGCTTTGCCTGGTGAATGATCACCTGAGGCTCTGCCTGTCCGCTGCGACCAAGGAAGAAGAAGGCTGCTGCGGCTATGACGGCAGCGCAGATAATAGTAGGGATGAGCCACTTGTTGCCCTTCTTAGGGGCAGCAGGCTCGAAGCCGTTGAGATACTCCAGACGATAGCCGCCCTTCTTGCCGCCCTTGTCGGCTTCGATGAACTCTGCTATCTCAATGGCGAAGCCAGCAGCACGTTTCACAAGACGCTCAAAGCTGGTTTTGGTCCACATCTTCACAAATGCGACCTTAGTGCCGTCGGCAAGAGTCAATATCTCGTCCTCGGCGGTGAAGAAGCCGTTCCAGTTCTCACTCTGTGCTGACTTTATCTCCTTAAGTTTTACAAAATTTATCCTAACTCCGGAGTCGGGGTTAAGCGTGTCGGGGAATGCCTGCTGCAAATCGGCCAGCGTGGCTTCGGGGTTGATTACAAGATAGGCATTGATGATGCCCAGTGCAGTGCGGTTCTGCGCTTTACCATAAACTCTTACTTTGTTTACCATATTTTTATAATAATAAAGTTTGTCACTCAGAGCGTAGGCAGACTACTAAAGAAAAAATATGGGAAACGAAATACAACTTAATATAATTAAATGCAAAACAATCCCACATATATTTATTCTAACGCTCTAATCCACCTTAGGTGGAACAAGAGTACTGCCTTCTGATTGGATACGACGGGCAAATCCCCACATATCTAACCACTGTGCAGTAGAGCATGAGCGTGCCCAACTGCCAAAATGGCTCATTGCGAATAATTGCTGTAAGACGGGACTCAGCATATATGTGATAGTTTATGACCGACGCTCTCAGAGGAGCATCTGCCAATAGGGGAAGAGCCGTCCCACCACTTTTGCCCACATGTCATTGCGCACATGAGGGAAAATTGCAAGTGTGGTGTAATCCCCTGACAATGCTGAAAGCTACAAATCTTCAGGATTGTTTTGCGGTCGCAAATATATATATATATATAGATATCCGTTCATTTAATATTCATTAACCTTGATTTAATGTTTCTTTGCGTTTAATAATGGGGGCTTCCGTTAATAAATAAGGCCCAGAAAAGGGTTCTTTCATATGCTGTTTGTGCAGATGATTTTAGCCTTAGAAACAGCAGTTTTAGTGCATTTGCTATTGACCCCAATTCGGGATAAGCAGTTCCTCTTTTTCCTCAAAAAAGTTTCAATAAAAGCCGAAAAAGAGGATTGTTTTTTTGTATATTTACTGTTGATAATCAATTATATAACAAAATAACAATCCTCATGAAACTTGTCAGCAAAGTTACGGAAATCTATTGTATTGCAGATGATTTCTGCAAAGAATATCATTCAGAATTGAACAAAACCTCTCTTTCTCTCTCATCCCCCTCTGCCAATAATCCAAAACATCGCAAGAGAAAAGGGCGGATGAGTGATGCTGAAATGATCACAATTCTTATTTTTGTTCCACAGCAATACATTTCTGAATTTCTATTTCAAAATAAGCCGTTGTAAAGATAAGCGAGAGAAAAGGTTTCTGCTTTGGCTGTTTAGAAACGCCAACGAAGCTGAAGGCTAAGATCGTTCTTTGATGCCGAAGAGATGAGTTGTTCGCCTGCTCCGATAGCGGATTTGTTGAAATAGTGAAGCAAACTATATTTCACACCTATGTCCCAGTTTTTTGTGAGTTGCCACTGCCCGAGGAGCACTGCACGCAGACCGTGATAATAGCACGCACCGAAACCACCTGCATGGCGCAGATAGGGTTCGTAAACATAGCAAGCGCTGGCATAATCGTCGGTGAAAAAGACTGCTGCCAATGCGGCTAACTTCAAAGTGGAGGTGGGGCGAAAGCCTGTGCGCAGCGAGAGCATCCAGCCCAGCGTGTTGCCCGTGGTCTGTTTACCCGCCAGCGCAATATCAATGGCGGGATGGAGTTCCCAGCGGTCGTTCCGTAGGTTCAGTTGTACGCGTAGTCGGTGGGTTGTAGCGTATTGCAACAGTCCTGCATATTTGGGAATGTTCTGCTGCTTTGTTTTAGTGCGGTAGCGTAGCAAGAGTTGGCCGCCATTTTTCAGTTGCCAGAGCAGTTGCGCCATAGCATCGAAGCCTTGCGATGCCCCCGTAGCGCGGAATGTAGATGTAGGAAAGCGAAAGAAATCAACATAACCTCGAAGTTCCAAACGGCGAAATCCATTGTATTTTCCGCCCAAGAGGAGACCGTGTTCATTGGCCACATGCGAGCCTTCTTGCAGAGCATCGCCATGGGGCGACACAAAGCGCGGAGCAAAGACGCGGTGCTGCAATGTGAATTGGCAACTGCTGGAGGGAGAATAGACAAACGTATTGGTTGTGGCAAGATGCAGGCGGCGGTCGGCAGCAGCTTCACCACTCAGCGTGATGCGATGGGAGTGGAGGTAGTAGTTTACGGACAATCCGGCAGCATCTTTTCCCCGCATGAAATACTGCGTATAAGCGCGCTGCTCTGGATGGAGAAAATGATTGTAGTGAGTATAAAGCCCACTCACACCTATGCGCCATTGTGGGCGGAGATAGAGAAGTTGTCCACCAGCCGTCAGATTGTCCACATTGCGCCGTCGCGACAATTCGCGCGCAGTACGATGATAGCCATCGTAGAGGAAGGAACGCACTGTGTCGCCTTCCTGTCTGCTGTCTAACTGGTGATAGGAGAGAAAAGCTGTGAGCAGCCAATTACCGTTTCGGATGCCGCCTGCCACGCCGCGAAAGAAACGTGCTTCGCTCATGCTGGAGTGGTTGTGTAATACCATGGTCGTTCGGCGCGGCGCATCGAGGAGTGTTGCTTTAGAACCATAGGTGGCACAGCCGAAGAGCAAGCCTTGTCCGATGGTCACGGTGTAGTCGCCCGCCAAGAGTTCGTAGCGATTGTTGGGTGAGAGGTAGTGGGCATAGGCCGAAAGGGCATCGTAGAGATAATTGCGATAACGCCCAATAGGTTCGCCTGCATCCTTCTCCAATGTTAGACCGTATTGCACTCGGCGGTGCCAATCGTAGCGATAGCGCAGGTTGTTGTAGAGTTCGCTACCAAGGTATTTGCCGTTCTGCTCACCTCGTCGCCGATAGAGCGGTATGTCAAGGCGTGTTTCCAGTTCGTGTCGGCCGCCAAATAAGCGCACTTTCAGTGGGGCTACCTGCTGAGGAAGTGGCCAGGCTTGGAGGAAAAGGCTCAGATAGCACCGATCGGTATAACTGAGGCCGGTGATGAATTGCAGTTCCCCCAGCGTGAGAAATTGGTGGTGGCGATCGCGATAGGCCAGTATCGAATCGGCCTGTGCTTCATCGAGAAACGGCAAGCGCAAGAGGTCGTCCCGACTGACAGTGTTGAGGTTCATCGGGTGGAGATAGAGCTGCTCGAGTTGTTCTTGCAGTTCCTCGCTACTTTGTTCATCGAAATATGTATCGGCAAAGTCGGTCCAACTGATATAGCGTTCTTGGGCAAATAGAGTTATGGGAAAAAGAAGAAAAAGGACAAGGGCGGCGTGTTTCATAGGATAGGAAGATTCGGGATAAAAAGCAAAAGTCCTACTCGCAAGAGTGGGACTTTTGTGTAGAATTTAGCAGCAATCAGAATACTTCGGGCGGCAGTTGCTCGTCAGTATCAGATGGGTGGTTTTGTTCCCAGTCGATAAAGAGCAAGATGAGGTTGTGCAGCCCAAAAGCTTTCATGTCGTTGTGGTAGATAACGTCGATACAGAGGTCGAGTAAGTCCTTGGTGTTTTTCTCATTTTGAGCGATGAGTGCGCGCACAGTCATTCGCAGTTTAGTGAGAACATCCTCGGTGACATAGCCGTGAGAGTCAACGAGATCACGAAAGAGATGATATTTCTGAATAGTTTTGAGGTTATCGTCACTAATGTCGAGATGGCGTGAGCCTTTTTCGTTGAGTTGGATAGTGTACATAGTGTTTGTTCTATGGTTTGTTTTTCTGTTTGAGTATGTTTCTGTGCAAAGATAGAAAAATAAATTAGGGTAAAAACTTTTTTTCGATTTTTGTGAAGAAGTATAAAAAATCCCGAACAGGAGTATTGTTCGGGACGAGAAATGCTGTTCGGGACGAGGCGTGAGAAGGAAATTCTTTGACATGCGCCCGCTGTGTGTGAACACTTATTTGCTGAGGAGGAAAGTGAGCAAGGCGTTCATGGCTTTGCTGCGGAGATGTGTGCCCTTAATAGAGGTGAAGGGAAACCCCATCGTGATGGCTGCACGCTGCCGTCCCTTGTAGGCGACTCCAGCCGATTGTTTATCCGCATAGGAGAAGGCACTGAAGGCATCGGAAGAGGTGGGGATGAGGACGTCACTATTCTGTAGGGCATAGTGTTCGGCGTTCCAATCGCGATAAATAGGGATTTGAAGATTGAGTCCCTTGATGCTGTCACCGCCATAAGTTTCGATGCCAGCAAACGATACTTTGAGAATGTCTTTCAGGAAGTTGCGCTCATCCTCCTGCTGCATATCGCGTCCTATGTAAGCTCCACTCACAAGCAGGTTGCCTCCGTGGTGCGTGTAGGCCGATATTTTTTTCTGCATAGCCTCATCAAAAGTTTTGTAGTGGCTGAGATTGTAAGGGACATCGCGTTGCAATCCTGCGATATAATCAACAAGGTCGTATTTATTCCAGTCCGTTTGGTAAGCCGCTTCGCGAGAAACTGAGGAGAAACTGTACTTGTGCGCGGCAGCAATGGCTTGGCCGTGCTGCATGGGGTAGTCGAAGGTGTTTCCCGCCAAGGTCTTGCCTTGCAGTTCTGCACTTGAGTTATTGCCCGCTTCAGGGTGAGTGAAATCCGTTTGGCGGCCACAGAAAGCCGTGGTATAGAGATAGGGAACGCCAATATCCTCTCGAAGATCAAAGCCGAGAGAATCGTTGCATTCTACCCACGCCGGACCACTCACACGGTCAAAACCATTGACGATAAGGAGGTGCGCCGTGGCTTCTGTTGCCTTGTAGACACTCAGAATCTCCGACGGCATACTCTGTCCGCCTGCATTGACGGCTGTGACCTTGAAATTGTATTGTCGACCAGGGCTGACGGGGAGCGTAAGGGACGTTTTCCCCTGAGTAAGTCGTCCGTTGTCGAACGCTCCGTCACCAACCGACGTGTAGACGATATAATCCGTCGGAACAGCAGAAGGTTCGAGTTTGTCTGTAGTAGGCTGCCAAGAGAGTTGTACGGAGTTGTCCTTCTCGGAGAGCAGGGCGGAAAACTGATGAATGGGGAGCGGCTGGACAATGCAGTCTTTGATGCCGTGTTCGTAATTGACAAAGCGGAGCAAGGACTTATAGATGCTGCGCGACAATTGGAACTTAAACGATGGGTCGTGGCCAAATTTCATGTCGGAGAAGTTCTGGTGCGACATGATTTCTAAGATGGCCGATGGGATTTCGGGCATCCGCGTTTCGGCATAATTACGATCCCACACTTCACGCCGCGTCCATGTGGTATCATAATACGCCGAGAGATCGTTCGTCAGCGTGGACACAAGGATGTTGGCCAAATCCTGTGAAGCATAGCGCGAAAGTCCACTGTTATAATACGTGTCGCCATTGCTGGGAAGCGTGGTGGTGCAGATACCCAAAGTGCCGAAGATACTGCGGTCTTTGCGCACACCGGCATCACTATGAATGGCGAGGGCAAGTTCGAGGGGAACGAGTTTCTGACTCTGCTGAGAGGGAACATGCAGACTGTCGTGGCGTGCAGAATAAGTGGGGTTGGGATTATAGATGCTACCCGCGCTCAGCCAATTGGTGAAGTTGCCGCGCACACGTAGGTCGTCATTGTAGTCGTTCGCTCCGTTTTCGGTGTTGTATAAGGAGTCGGGCAAGCCGGCCCATTGTGCTTGATAGCGCGCGGCTTCAAGGAAACGGGGTAGACCACTTGTGCCCGCATTGCCACGTTCGTTTTGTGAGAATCCGCCGCCAAAGCGTACGCCGTCGGCAGTGACCACGCCAGAATAGTTGCTCTGATTGCTGAGAACTACGCGGCTCTGCCAGTTTTCTCCTTCGTCGAAATCGAAAGTTCCGAGGTAGACCCACGTAGAGCCTCCCATTGTTTGATTAACCTTGAATTGCGTGCGTTGCCCTTTATGATAGACGGTGTAATGAGCATCAGGGACGCTGTTAGGCTGACTGGAATAGGACACATATACGGCATAGCGGCCAGCGTGAGGAATGCGCGGTGTCCAGGTGGCAGAGGCAGTGCCGAACTTCTTAGTGGTGGCGGCAATCGTGCGGGCAGTGCCGAGGGAGAAAGGTTGGATACTATCGACGAGGAGGCCTGTGGGGGTAGAAAAACCTGTGGCGATGGTGGCCCAATGGTCTGTACCAGAAGATGTCTCAGAGTAGTCGCCCATGAGGTGCGGGCGGTCGTTGTCCACGATGGCTTCGCTCTGCTGTATGTCGCGCTCACGCGGACAATAGATAATGGCCCCAGCATTTTCGAGCATGGGGAAGAGGTAGGGATATACAAACGATTGAGTGAACATATCCTCTGTGGTGCAGTAGAGATAAGGTCGCTGCCATTGCCAACTGCCGTCGCGGAAATAGCGCCCATGACTCGGCCAAATCATTAGGTGGCGATTGGCTAAACCTTTGGTGGGAACGTAGGGGGCTGAAGTGTTTTGCACCCAAGGATTACCATTGTAGTTTTTTTCTCCCCACAAGCGATTGGCATCTGCCTTGGCCGTGCGGTAGATATTAGGAATTAAGTCCTCAATCTGCTGCGAGTTGCGCCCAAAGACCACTACGCGATACGTGTTATAAGGTTGCGGGAAAAGGCGCGGCATTTCGCGATAGATACGATTGACGCTCTGTGGAGTAAAGGGCTGAGAATAGAAAGGTTCGTTAGCAAAGATGCTAATAAGCCGTTGTTGCTCATCGATGCGAAAACTATCTGCCTGCATAGATTGAGCAGGGTGATAGCCATCTATGCGATAGTTATTGAAATAGTTTTGGATAGCGTCGGAAAGCAGTGTGTCCTCGGTCTGTGCAAAGGCAGTCAGACTGAGGACAGCAAGGGATAGGTATGTAAAGATTCTTTTCACTGAATGTCTTCTACTTGAAAATTCTGGGGATGACGACCTTTGAAGCCGCTATAGTAGTCCATGATTTCTTTCATGTCCTTTTCTACGTTTTCCTCCTTAGGGAAAATCTCTCGCGTGCAAACGATGCGGCGTTGCTCAAAGTCGATGGCGTAGAGTTGGATAGGAATGTTGGCCTTTAGAGCTATAAAATAAAAACCACGTTTCCATATCTCCACGCGTGAGCGAGTACCTTCGGGAGTGACAGCCAAATGGAAATATTCGCTCTGACGGGCCTTTTCGGCTACAGCGTCCGTGAGGCTGGTGTGCTTCTTTCTTTCCACAGGGATACCTCCAATGTAGCGAAGAAAAGAGCCGAGGGGCCAAAAGAACCAACTCTTCTTCATCAGAAAGCCTGCCTTTTTGCCTTTAGCGGTATAATAGAGTTCTCCGAGAAAAAAGTCCCAGTTACTGGTGTGTGGAGCTACGCAGATAATACATTTATTGCGGTTGGGTACACTTACTTGCTCCTTCCATCCCAGACGTTTGAAAAAGAGATAATGACAAAGTTTTTGAAACATTTTATAATAGCAGAGTAAAGAAGAAAGTCCGACTGATTCTGCCAGTCCGACTCCTCTAAAAACGGTAAAGATGAAACAGCAAGTGGTGAATGACAAACTTTCAGCGGAGTAAGGCTGCTGTTTGTCACTCGCCACTCAATGGCGGCTCTGTGGCCGCAACTTATCATTTTGTCCTATTAGGACTTAAGCTTTAATGATTTCGTCGGAGAGTTTGTTGGCTTGCTGCGTGAATTCAGCGCGCAGCTTTTTGAAGAAGACTTTTTCCTGGCCTTTTTCAACGTGGCTCAGGCGAGCTACATAGTCTTGATATGTAACCATAACCATTGCCATGAGTTCTTTCAGCTTCTCATCGTTTTCTGGCTGGCACATACTCAGTGCTACACAGTCAGCGAAGAGGTCTCCACAGATGTTCTTTATTGCTTTCTTCAGTTTTCTTTTGCTTGACATAATGCTTCTGTTTATTGTTTGTGGATAATTTCCATCCCTTTCAAGATGGCTTGTTCGTTCATGGGGAGTAAGTCCCAGTGTCTTTCGGGGAGCGATTTTTTGAGGGCTTTCATAACACTCTCGATACTGACAATGGGGTGGAGTTTGAGGAAACCTCCGAGCACCATCATATTGAAGGTTTTCATGAGCTTCATCTCTGCCGCGGTGTTCATGGCATCGAGACAGAAGTTATTGATATCCTCGCGCTTAGGTTTCTCAATGATGCCAAAGCTATCGTAGATGATAGTTCCTCCTACCTTCACTTTTGGCTGGAACTTGTCCAGAGAGGGCTGATTGAGCAAGATGGCGGTGTCGTACTGGCTCAGAATGGGCGACGATATTTTTTCGTCCGAAATGATAACGGTGACGTTGGCCGTTCCGCCTCGTTGCTCTGGGCCGTAGGCAGGCATCCATGTAACTTCTTTTCCCTCCATCAGTCCGGCATACGCAAGGATTTTACCCATTGAGAGCACACCCTGACCACCGAAACCTGCTATGATGATTTCTTCTTTCATAAGAATTTCGTTTTAGTGTTTAGCTTCGCTGTCTTTCAAGTCGCCAATGTTGTAGTAGTCGAACATGTGTTCTTCCATCCACTTATTGGCCTTGACGGGACTCATCTTCCAGCCTGAGTTACAAGTAGATACCACCTCAATGAGATTAGAGCCTTTGCCGTTCATAGAGTTTTCAAACGCATGGCGAATGGCTTTCTTGCATTTGCGGATAGCTGCCACGCTCTGAACGCTTTGACGTGTCACATAGGCTGTACCTTCCAGTTGAGCTGCCATTTCAGTGATTTTCAGCGGATAGCCATGAAGTTCTGGATCGCGGCCAAAGGGACACGTTGCGGTCTTCATGCCCATGAGTGTTGTCGGGGCCATTTGTCCGCCTGTCATACCGTAGATGGCGTTGTTAATAAAGATGATGGTGATATTCTCCCCGCGGTTGAGCGCGTGGACTGTTTCGGCCAATCCGATACAGCCCAAATCGCCATCGCCTTGGTAGGTGAAAACGAGGTGGTCAGGCCAGAGGCGTTTGCAGGCCGTGGCCAGTGCGGGAGCGCGACCGTGAGCTGCTTCCTCCCAGTCGATGTCCAAATATCGATAAGCAAAGACAGCGCAGCCTACGGGGCTTACGCCAATGGTTTTATCTTCCATGCCCATCTCGGCAATGACTTCGGCCACCAATTTGTGGACAACGCCGTGTGAACAACCTGGACAATAGTGCATTTGCACATCGTTCATCAATTCAGGCTTTTGGTAGACCAGATTACCAGGTTGAATTATTTCTTCTCGTGTCATAGATAATTTGCTGATATTATAGCGGACGAGTGTTCGCTTATTCTTTATTGCTACGTGCATGACGTTGCAGCCCGTGGGGACGGCGGAGCGTTGTGGTCATGCGTAGAGTGGCTTCCACCATTTTGATAAGGACGGCAACAACGCCTAACCCTATGCTGAGGAGGCGGATATGCTCATTCTCAGCGTACCATGTGTAGGCCATTCCTATCATGGCGATGAGCGACAACAAGATAAACACGCTATTCATAATATTGCGAATGAAGAGCAGTTTCCGTTCTTTTTGTTGCTGCTGTTCGTCTTCCTTGCGGCGACCATTGCGCACTTCTTCGAGGAAACGTTGTTCGTCTAAATTCATAGGTGGGTTTTATTTAGCAACTTTTCTGAGTTTCTCCATGGCCTGAACGATTTCGTCAGGGTCGGGAACAATACCTCCGAGACGGCCAAAGTGTTGCACAGGGATGTTATATTCCACTGCTGCTTGCACATCAAAGACCATCATGCCAGCATTGATTTCAACCACCAGCATTCCTTTGACCTTTTCACTGAGTCGCTTGAGCTCTTTGCTGGGGAAAGGCCACAATGTGATGGGGCGGAAGAGGCCCACTTTGAGCCCCTGCTCGCGCATATTGTCCATCGCTTTTTGCGAAATGCGAGATGCTGAACCGAAGGCCACTATGATATAGTCTGCATCCTCGCAGTATTGCTCTTCGAAGCGCACTTCTTTTTCTTCACATTCAGCATATTTCTTTTGCAAATGGAGATTGCGCTTCTCCATTGCCGCAGGTTCGAGTTCCAAAGAAGTTATAACGTTGGGACCACGTTTTTTTAGACCGTGACCATTGGCAGCCCAAGGACATTCCTCGTAGATCTGCTCATCGGTGCGACGCGGTTTGAGTGGTGGGAGAATAACCTTTTCCATCATCTGTCCGATGACGCCATCGCTCAAAATCATTGCAGGATTACGGTAGCGGAAAGCCAGTTCAAAACCTAAGTCCACAAAATCTGCCATTTCCTGAACAGAGTTCGGAGCAAGGACAATAACGTGGTAGTCGCCATTGCCACCGCCACGCGTTGCTTGATTGTAGTCGCTTTGCGAGGGCTGAATCGTGCCCAGACCAGGACCTCCGCGCTGAACATTGACGATGAGGCCAGGAACTTCCGCTCCAGCCATGTAGGCGATGCCTTCCTGCATGAGGGCTACGCCAGGACTGGACGAGGACGTCATAACACGTTTCCCCGAACCACCACCGCCATAGAGCATATTGATGGATGCTACCTCACTTTCAGCTTGCAGTACTACCATGCCTGTGGTTTCCCACGGCTTGAGCATAGCTAGAGTTTCGAGCACTTCGGACTGCGGTGTGATGGGATAACCAAAATAACCATCGCATCCGCAACGGATGGCAGCGTGAGCAATCGCTTCGTTGCCTTTCATTAATAAGATTTCTTTTTCTTCTGCCATGGTTATTCCTCTTTTTTTCGATAAACGGTGATACACCCATCGGGGCATACCATAGCGCAGCTGGTGCATCCAGTGCAAGCATCGAGATCCACTTGCTTGCAGAAGGCATACCCTTTGTGATTTACTTCGCCCGTGGCGAGCGCAAGCGAATGTGTAGGGCACGCTACCACGCAAAGGTTGCAACCTTTGCAACGGTTCTCGTCCACTACGACGGCGCCTTTCATTTTACCCATAATTGTTATGTATTAAGAAGCTAGAGGGGATAGAGTCTGATCTTCCTTTCTCTGGCTTTTTTTTGTCGTTATTGATTGTACATATCTTTGTTGTAGAAATCCATAATGCCATTGAGCATTTCTTCGGCTTGAGCTGCAGCAGCATTGCCGTCGGCTTGGTGCGATTGGCGGAAACAGCTGATGGCTTGTCCCCATTCGCTGCGCTTCATATAAGCTTGCCCTTTTAGATACAGCACCTGTGCATCAGCGGGGGAGGACTTCAAGGCTTCGTCCGCGAGTTGCAGGGCTTTATCGATCTGTCCTTCTTCAATTTTCTGTGCTATTGCACTGTAATTTATCGGCATTTTGTGAATTGTTATGTTCCACACTAAAAGCAAAGTTAAGGCTATTTTCTTTTACTGCCAATTTATCGAGGATTTTTTCACGTTCTATTAAGCAGAATTTTCAAATCTCCTCTCTTTACAGTTCCTGTAGTTTGCCTTTGACTTCTATTCAAGAGAAAGAAAATAGCCAATAGTCTATGTTGTCTGTCGCTTTTATGTCTTACTACCGCTACTTGCTGCAATGTTTTCCCTACAGGGAAGTCTCTTAGCTTATACTTATAAATTGAAACGAATGATATGCTTATAACTTTTAAATAATTGGCGTTTTGTCAAAAATATTCTTATTCTATAGCTCTGAGAATCGCATAAAAATCAACTTATACTCCTTTGGCTGAAAAGAATACCAATTTGAGATGTCAGTAAAATAGGGCATTTTGTAATTTCTATAGGCGAAAATAAAATTTCTATAGGCGGAATTAAAATTCCTATAAGGGAAATTTCAAATACAATAAGGGAATGAGCTGACACAATAAGGATGTCAGTTGGTAGTCTTATTGTGTTTTCGAACAAAATAGTCCGAAAATGCGTTCTTCTTGCTCTGTACTGAAAAAGGTTGACAGTTCTGTTTGTTAAAATATGTTTTGGTTGACAGCTCCTGAAGTTAAGTTTAGAGGAGGTTGTCATTGTTGTT
>QWCO01000420.1_pt1 | contig 19074 bp, 19 predicted proteins | sample 1972611 | NCBI WGS metagenome assembly QWCO01 (sample SAMN09866706, study PRJNA288562) | Human oral metagenome isolate term1_saliva, whole genome shotgun sequencing... | reverse complement strand
GCTGCAAGGTCTGCCGCAAGTGGTCATTAAATCAGATAGCAGATATAAATAAGGTATATGAAACAGCTACAGAAATTGAAGGTAGGCGGACGGGAATATCCCTGCCGCGTGACCATGGGCGCGATGGTACGCTTTAAGCGCGCCACAGGCAAAGATGTGAGCCAGCTCAATCAGAGCGACATCAGTGAGCTTGTGCAGTTCATCTATTGCTGTGTGCAGAGTGCGTGCAAGGCTGACGATGTGGCGTTCGATGTAGACTCCGAAACGTTTGCCGACCTGCTCGAGCCCGACAGCCTCAATAGCTTCTATGCACAGATAGGCGATGCCGAAAAAAAAACGACGCTGAAGGCTCGGGCGTAAGCATTGAAGAGCTGCAAGGTATTGCGTTGGGGTGCATGGGAATGAGTTTGAATGACTTCTGCCGGTGCACCCCTTCCGAGTTCCAAGCAGCATGGCAGGCGTGGCATGAATGGCATGAGAACGAGCAGCGTGGTGAATGGGAACGCTTGCGCATGGCTTGCCTCTGTATGCTGCAACCCTACAGCAAGAATACGCTCTCGCCCCGTGATGTGATGCAGTTCCCGTGGGAGGAAGAAGCGAAAAAGCCACAAGAAGAAATCAGCAATGAGGAATTGAAGCGGCGCTATAGGGAAGCTAAGGCGGCCGCAGGATTGAAATAAAAAAGATTATAAAGCAACAAAACGAAAGGAATACCAATGGCAAAGGCCGTAGAATTTCAAATAAAACTCAAGAGCGTTGATGGTGGGGTGCTGAAAAACCTCACTGTGGAAGCGACCAACTTTGAAGATGTGTTGTCGCAAGTGAGCGAAACAGCTCGCCAAAGCGGTGAGCAGCTCAAAGCCATGGCATCGAAGAGTTTGCTGTTGGAGAATGCCACAGGGGCTATCGATCAGCTACGCGGCATGATAAAAGATGCTGCCGAACCTTTCAATAGTTTTGAAACGGCCATGCAGGGTGCCAATACCATGGCGGGCAAGAGTGGTGAGGACTTTGATGCACTGAAGGATAAGATTGTAGAACTGAGCAAGAATATCCCACTTGCCCGCGAACAATTGGCCGATGGCCTTTATCAAACCATTTCAAATGGTGTACCCGAAGACAACTGGATAGCCTTTTTGGAGCAATCAAGTAAGGCTGCCGTGGGTGGTATCGCTGACCTTGGGCAAACAGTGACCGTCACTTCAACCCTCATTAAGAATTACGGACTAAGCTGGAATCAGGCAGGAGCCATCCAGGACAAAATACAGATGACGGCCAAGAATGGTGTGACGAGCTTTGAACAATTAGGCCAGGCTTTACCCCGCGTGAGTGGAAGTGCTTCACAATTGGGTGTGTCAATGGACGAGTTGATGGCTGTCTTTGCCACGACAACAGGTGTAACGGGTAACACAGCCGAAGTTTCAACGCAGTTGGCTGCCGTATTGAATGCCTTAATCAAGCCCTCTTCCGAAGCCACACAGGCAGCCGAAGCGATGGGCATAGGGTTCAATGCTGCCAGTGTAAAGGCTGCTGGTGGTCTGCAAAATTTTTTAGTGGGCTTGGATGCCAGCATCAGTCAGTATTCGGCCAAGACGGGACAACTGAAAGAAACCATCTACGGGCAACTCTTTGGCAGCGCCGAGGCCTTGCGTGTGTTAGGCTCATTGACAGGCGAACAGAAAGACAAGTTTGCCGAGAACATTCAGGCAATGAGTGATTCGGCAGGCACTATTGACGAGGCCTATGAGCGTATGGCGAGTACAGGTGAGAGTACAAACCAGATGATTAAGAACCAAGTGCAGTCTATGCTTGATTGGGCTGGGAGTATTGCCAGCAGTTCTGCTCCTTATATGGAATGGATAGCCAACACGGGATTGGCTATGATGGCAATGGTACAATTAAAAACAGGTATCTCGGCTGTTATTGGTGGACTGCGAGCGTTGGATATAGCCACCAAGGCGCATGTAGCACTATCGAAGGTTGTTGTGGTGGCCACCAATGCTTGGAAGGTGGTACAGACAGCCCTGAATGTAGTCTTTTCTATGAATCCAATCAGTCTTGTTGTATTGGCTGTTGCAGCTTTTATCGCTATCCTCTATGAAGCTTACGAGAACTGCGAAGGTTTCCGCAAAATATGCGACAAGGTATGGGCTGCAGTCAAAGATATAGCTACTGCTGTTTGGGATTACTTGGTAAAGGCTTTTGAGAAAGTGAGTACCGTTGTTAAGGCTGCATGGGAATGGGTAAAGAAGTTTTTCGGCATCAGTGATGGCAAAGACATAGAAAAAAAGACGAAGGCTGTCAAGGAGAACACCAAGGCGCAGAAGGAAAATGCACTTGCCGCTCTCATGGCCAATCGTGCACAAAACGGCGGGAAAGCAAAGAAAAGCAAGAAAACCAGCGAAGACCGCTATAGTGGCAAACATCTCATCGCGAATGCCAGCAGCTACAAAGAACTCGGGAACAATATTCAATTCTATCAAAACAAGCTCGAGACAACCAAGGCATCAGAAAAGAAAACGCTTGCTCTCTATGCCGAAAAGATTGCCTTGCTACAACAACAGCAGCAAGCCATCAAGGCTGTAGAGGAACAGGCAGCACGACCAAAGGAGCTCAAGACGTTAGAAGATATCGACAAGGCTATCAGCTATCAACAGGACTTGCGCAACAAGGCAACCTTAGACCAGGTGGCGGGTATCGATGAAGAGATAGCACGTTTGAACGACCTTAAAACAGCGTTCGAACAGCATGCACACAGCAAGGTGGGCGTGGAACAAATCAAAACATATAAGCAGCTGGATGATGAACTGCAATATTATTCGGGCTTACTCAAAACAGCCACCGACACCGAGCGCGTGCAAATACAGCAGCAGATAAATGCGCTTGGCGATTTGAAAAAGCAGTGGGATGACACGCTGGCTGCCCTGAAAGTGCCTGAAGATATCACACGGCTCAACACAATAGAAAAGTTAGACGAGGCCGTCAGCTATTATCAGGCTCAGCAAAAGAAGGCTTCAGGCGAAGAAATTAGTAACATCGGGGAAACCATCACCGCATTAGAACAGAAGCGCGAAGCCTTGAACCGCTTGACACGTCTACCCGATATACAAAATGAAATGGCGCACCTCGAAGGCTTGGAGGGTCACGAGCTGAAGATGGAACTCAAGGTGGTGGGGCTCGATGGCGTGAAAAAGCGCATTAAGGAATTGCAGGACATGCTTCGCGACACGAAGCATCCGCTTGATAAAAACCAGCGCAAAGAGGTTGAAAAACTCATCGGCTCATATGGACAATATGAAAAGGTGCTGCGCAAGAGCGATGTGCATCTGACTGACCTATGGGGTAACACGAAAGGTGTAGCCGGTGGCATTACGTCGATGACCAACGCCCTTGAAGGTGGACGCAATGCGTGGGAAACACTCACGGGCGTGGTAGACGGCGCCATACAAATCTTTCAGAGCATTGCAGGCATCGTGGACATCATCAAGGTGCTGACGGGTGCCACACAGGCCAGCGCCGCAGCAAGCGGCGTGAAGGCTTCAGCTACGGCAACCGAAACAGCGGCTACGACGACGCATACCGCCGCAACAGCCGCCGACACAGCTGCAACAATTACCAACACTGCTGCTAAAAGTGGCGAAGCCATTGCCAGTGCTACGGCCAGCGGTGCCAGCATGCCGTTCCCCTATAACATTGTTGCCATTGCCGCGGGTGTGGCTGCTGTGGTGGCCGCATTGGCCTCTATCAGTGGTGCATTTGCCAATGGTGGTATTGTGGGCGGCTCATCGCCAAGCGGTGATAAATTATTGGCTCGCGTGAACTCAGGCGAAATGATACTCAACGGGGCGCAACAGAGCCGTCTCTTTAACTTCATCAACGGTGTTACTCCCTTTGCCGACGGTGGCATCGTTTATGGACCAACGCTCTCGATCATGGGCGAATATGCCGGGGCAAGGTCTAATCCTGAGGTGATTGCACCGCTGAATAAACTAAAATCGATTATCGGTGATGGTGGTAATGGTGGCGGGCGATTGGAGGCGCGCCTTCGCGGACGTGATATTGTGCTGGCGATGGCTAACGAAACACGTATCAGTAGACGGAAAACAAATATCAAATTGTAAAAATGTATATACACGGACAATTTTATAATGAAAAGAACGAGCGCATAGAGGTACATATCCTCACTCGGGGCGACCGCACAAATGAAGTTGAAATCGGAGCTGAAGGCTGCGGCATTAACTGGACGGATGACCCCGTGGAGATTGAAAGCCAGGTCAGCGACACCTTTGATGTACTGCTTAAATACCAGGCTACCGTACGCCTGCTGGTAAAGAATTTCATTCCTGACCTTTTCTGTGCTTCCTGCCGTGATGCTGTAGTAAATATCTATCGCGAGGGAGAATGCCTCTTTGCTGGTTTTATCGAACCGCAGACCTATTCACAGGCCTACAATGAGGAAGAAGACGAAATCGAACTCAGCTGTATTGACGTGCTGACGGCCCTGCAATATGGAAAGTACCGAAATGTCGGCGTGCAGGGTATCACCTATAAGGAGGTGAAAGAGAATGCAGGACAGCGCAGGCTCTTAGATATCATTCGTGAGCAGCTGTCTGGACTGACAGATAATCTTGATATTCTTGGAAAGCAAAGTTTGGCTTGTTATTATGACGGCAGTATCGGAATGAATAAATCGGAGCCTACATTCAATATTTTCTCACAAATAGGCATTCATGAACTGTTGTTCCTCTCTGATAATGAAGATAATGTGTGGACGGCAGAAGAGGTGCTGACTGAACTGCTGAAGTATCTTAACCAGCACATCGTACAGCAGGGATTTTCTTTCTATGTATTTTCATGGGAAAGCATAAAAAAGGCAGAAAACATCGCATGGAAAGACCTTTACAGCAACAAGTCTCTGACTACACCTTACAGACTGATAGGAATAACAACAGATAAGGCGGTAGGTACGGATACCACCATCAGTGTCGGCGAAATCTATAACCAGCTGCTGCTGACCTGTAAGGTTGAAAAAATGGAAAGTCTTGTCGAAAGTCCATTAAAAGAAAATGAATTGGGGAGCTATTTCATGGCGCGTCAAAAATACATGTCAGAACTGATCAGCTTAGGCGATGGCAAACGAGCTTTGAGAGGCTTTTATGAAATGGTATTCAATGGTGATACAGATTATGATGATGGTAGTATTGTAGATTGGTATGTGTGGATAAAGCGGCATCCTGAGTGGAAATTTCTGATGCATGATAATATAGCCAATGCTGATAAAGACCTTAATAGCTATTTCGGACAAGATGGTAAGAATCAACAAGCAATGTTGCAATGGCTCGGTAAGCATCTTGGAGCAGGGCTTGTTTCTTATGGCAAGGTGGAGCGGGCTATGGCAAGGAAAGATAACAGCCCCGTGTCGAAAATCAACATGGAGACTGTACTTGTGCTGTCAGTGAATGGTAATGGGAAGAATAGCTCCTCGGAAGCTTATCCGAATGTGGAAGCCCTTCGTGAGGCTATTCCTTATGCAACTTATGAGGGGCAGCATTCTGGTGGTGTGTTTTCTCCTGTCGATGAGGAGACTATAAATTACATTGTATTTTCAGGAAAAATGCTACTAAACCCAATTATGGAAGTAACAGGTAGATATAATGATCTCAGAACAAAGGAGTGGATATTAATGCCATTTGCAGACAAGGCGTCTGATAGTAAGGTCCCAATTAATATTGTAAAGAACAAGTCGAAAGATAAGTGCTATTATACACGCCTATTTTGGAAGCAACAAGTGTCTGATCCGCGACAAAATGAAGAAGCACTATGGGATAAAGAAGGTGATTCGGGATGGTACCCATTTACGGATACAGCACCTGAAGAGTACGAGTTTAAATATAGTAGCGTGGGTGACGGAACCGACAAAATCAGCAAAGTAGGACTCGTAGCCTGTATGCTTATTATCGGTGATAAATGCGTTGTTGAGACAGGGAGCGGCTCACAGATGGAAGATTTTGAGTGGCGTAAATACAAAGAACGCTCGGAATGCAGCAGTGATGATGAATACTACGCGCAGAGTTTTACTATTGGATTTGACCCCAAGATTGGTGACAAGTTAGTTGGTCACGAGTATGACCTGCAGAATAACATCAGCTGGAAGCATGGCGTAGACAGTGAAGGCATGGCTATACCTATTCGGAAACGCGACCACATTGCTGGTGCTGTAAGGTTTATCGTCCTTGGGCCGGTGAATGTGCTTTGGAGTGATATCACACGCCGCCATCCTACATTCTTCAGACACACAAAGTGGACCGAAGATGCCATTCCACTGCTGGCACACGTGAGTTCAATACAGATAAAGTCTTTTGAAGTGAAGGTGGTGAGTGACAATGGAAAGACGGAACTACTCGGCGATGATCACGACATCGTATATATGAGTGCTGCGCAGAGTTCATTTTGCAACCGCAAGGATGACCTTGAGTTCAAGGTTACCTCTGCCCTGACGCATGACGAATGCATGCAGATAGGCGTTAAGAATACCCTTTGCCTTTCTACTCCTGTAGACGTTACCAGCGGTGATGGTATACTTATATTGTATAATCGGTTAACCGATAGTATCGCCAAACCCGAACAGCTCTATGTGAACAGTTACTATCAGGAATATCATGCGCCCCGGGTGATCATGACACAGCACATGACGGATATCCGCGGAGGGTTTGTAGACCCGTTTGCGCACTATAGGCATAATTATCTAAACAAGAACTTCTTTGTGCAGGGCATCAGCAGAAACCTTGCAGAGGGAACGGCAGAACTGACATTAAAGGAAATAGACAGCAATGATTGATATCAAGATGTTTGCCCGAAAGCGGGCTGAGGGAACCGACAGGGGTGGCAGCACGACGTCCTGGACACAGAGTGACGACGTGCGGCATGCACTGTCGGCAGACAAGGCTACGTTTGCAGAACAAGCAGACAAGGCTCTGCAGGCAAACGATGCAGCCCGGGCTGCCTATGCCGATAAAGCACGGGCTTTGGCGGAGGACAGCCCTGCATACGATGAGTTCCTGCGCAAGGATAAGGAAGATACAGCCAAGGAATTGATAAATTTCCTCAAGGGCATCACCATCGGCGATATTAAAATCAGCTATGATGAGACGAGTGGCGCACTTTCGCTGACACGTATTTCGGATACAAGTAAGGCAGCAGGGCTGTATGCTACAGGTGGATTGACGGCATTCGGTGCAGGCTCCGCGCAAGGTAGTGGTAGCGAAAGTGGCGGCACAAGCTATGAGCGCCTGGACCGTTGGAGCGATTACACTACTGCAAAAGCAGCAGCCGTCCTCTCTGCATTTTTGGGCAATGACCTTAACGAGCGATTGAAGAAAGTTGAGGGAGGTGCATTGACCTCGGTGGACTGGTCGATTATCAGGAACAAACCTACCTCAATGCCCGCCAGCGATGTACCTGCCTGGGCCAAGGCAGCGACGAAGCCCTCGTATGCCTGGAATGAAATAACAGGTAAGCCGAATGAGTTCAATCCGTCTACACATTCGCACTCTTTTGCATCTCTATTGAATAAGCCTACGACTCTGCAGGGGTACGGCATTACAGATGCTGCAAGCATATCGCATACGCACGCTTTCTCGCAGCTGCGAGATAAGCCTACAACCATTGACGGTTATGGTATTGTTGATACATTCAAGACGTACAGAGAAGTCAATTTTGCACCTGAGGTGTCGGGCTATTATGCTGTGATGACTACAAAGAGCGGAATTGGCGATGATTGGAGACATATCATTTCGATGGACTGGTCTAAAAATGACAGCGTGAACTGGATTAGTCAACTCGCACTCCCTACGCAGCGAAATGAAAGCGTATATTATCGTAAGAATGAAGCTGATGGCAAGCAAATCAAAGATGCGAAGTGGATAAAAATATGGGACGAAAAGAACCTAACGAAACTCTCACAATTAACAGATGATATTGTATCAGGCAAGTATCTACCACTTAATAGTAACGCTGTATCTGCAACGAAATTAAAGGATAGCCGGCTACTATGGGGACAAAATTTCGACGGGACTGGAAATATCGATGGGATGCTTACTGTCAAGCATAGTGGCTTTTCTGGTGTTAAGTTGACATCCACAGGTGATGAGAGTTCTTACAGGTGTCAATGTGCGAGTGGAAACGAGTGGGTGTTCGGTGGTTATCCGACGAGGTTCTTTTTGTGGAATAATGTAGCGAAGCATGTTTTCAGCATCTTGAATAACGGCAATGTTGTTGTCGGAGATACTGAAAAAGATTCGCCTTACAAACTGAATATAAAAGGCACTGCACGAATTGCCGACCGAATACTACTTTCTGGTACAGAAAATTGTGATATTAAAACAATAACAAATAACAATAGTGCAATAAAGAATACTGTTGTTACAGCTGCTGCAATCCGACATGCGCTTGATTTTGCGTGGTATGGCACGCACTATCAGATAGGTAATATTCGCGGAGGTGCTGACAACAGCCTTGGTTTCGGTATTACAAAAGATAGCAGCACCCTCATTGCTCGCTTCCACGAAAGTGGTAGCGAAATCTATGGCAATCTCACCATTGACGGATATTTAAGTCTTGCGAATAATATAGGGCTTAACTTAAGAGATAAAGAGGGACATAATCAACGTGCGCTATTTATCTCTAATTCTAATGTCGTTTATTTCGGTTGTAACGACCGACCACTTTACACGCTTTTTGTAGGTAGTGAGTTACATTTTAACGTGTATAATAGCGGTTGGCAGGACGCACTTGTTATAACTCCTGACCGGAATGCAACTTTTTCAGGTAATGTGTTAGCGCAGGGTGGCGTAACAGCTTACACAACGTCAGATGGGCGTTTGAAAACAAACATCAAGCAGGTTGATAGTATGCGGATAATCCGCAGTCTTGGCGGTACCTGGCAGTTCGATTACAAGGACACGGGCGAGCACAGCATAGGTTTTATTGCGCAGAGCGTGAAAGATAGTGCACTCAAGAGTATGGTCTGTACGAATGCAGACGGTTACTTGAAGCTTAACTATCTTGACACGAGACTTATTGCACTCGCGCTTGGGGCAGCTGTACAAGTTGATGATAAAGTTGAGAGATTAAAAAAACGGATAAGAGAACTTGAAAACGAAGTCGAACTTTTAAAACATAATTAGCATGAAGAGATTAATAAAGTGGTTAGCCGAGGAGTTTGGTGTGTGCACGGTAAAGACGATAGTCAAGACTGTGACAGTAGAAAAAGAAGTCTTAAGACACTTTATCCCCAAGGCTGGAACGATTGAAGGCGATTTAATCGTTGAGGGCGACCTGCTCGTCAAGGGCTCGCTCATCGTAACTGGCAGCGTGACTTGTTATAAAGAGAAAGGAGGCCCGGCATGAGTATCATTAATGGTATCATACAAGCCCCTGTCAGCATCGCAGATGTGAAGACTGCACTCGGCGAAACGAGTAACGACCTTGCAGCACTTTGCAGGAGCGACAAAATCAATATGTGGGCAAAGTTTAAGCCCGTGGAACTGAATAAACCCTTTACCTCTGACGAGTTTGATTTTGAAAATAATCGTTGGCGTGACAATGCAACGTGGTTCAAGGGAGCGGACTTTGAGGGTGTCGGGATATGCGGTATAAAAATCGCGCATAGTAACACTTTACAAAGCTTGACAGAATTATACGATAAAGGCTTGGGCAGCTGGTCGCGTGTAAAAGTAGGCTCTACTTTTGCATGCCCTTATCGGCTGTCTGATTTCATAGGCTACAAGCATGCTGCAACTACACCTTTTAAAAGGCCTTCTATTATGGTTGAAGGGACAAAAAACGGCAGTATTACTGCTATTATGATGATTAAAGATGTTAGTATTGATTATGAACTTAATATATATAATATAGGTATATTAGCAGAAACATATTTCGGGGTAGCCTTAAAAAATGAATCAGGACAAATTGTTTGTTTTAAGACTTCTAACGAGCCCTTGAAATCAGGAAATGCAAGCGTAGATATAGAAGATGCAAATTTGGATTTAGGAGTTTACAAAGCTTATGCATTCTTAAGTTCTGTACCACTTGCATTAAATAGACCTCCTGTGAAAGCTATTTACTACACAATTCACGGATTTAGTGCTTCTGAAACTAAAGTTACATCTAATCAATATGATGTTGAAAAATATTATGTTATACAGGCATTTGAGACAATTAAAGGAGAAATTTGTGTAAAAATAAAAATCGATAAATCTTATCCTGGGGATTCGAGAAACAATTTTTATGTTATGTTGAGATTCTCTTCTACAGAAATGGATTCTCCGATGATAAAAGGGGAACAAGCATATAATTTCGAGCATGTCAATCCTGGCGAAACATATACTCATTTTTTTAATGGTATACAAACAGGCCAAAGATATCGATTAGAATACATTTTTATGGGAAAGACCGATCATGTCCCTGTCAAAATGATTGACTTAAATGATAACTTAGAGACAACTTAAATTAGTAACAATAAACATACACAAACTATGGAAGTAAAAGTAAAAGTAAAAGCAATTGCCGGCTTCAAGGCAAGTGTCGAAGCAGTAGGCGCAAGTACAACTATTAAGGCGGTCGTTTCTGTTGAAAGCGATAAGTATGCAAATATCGAAAATGGCAGCGTTTGCAGTAACGAAGATACAAACAAACAGCTCGCAACTTTCGCGCATTTCGGAGGTATCAACATCAGTTATCTTACAACTGACGAAGACGAAATCATTGCAGCTATTACAGATGTTACAAAATTTGTAAAGTATTGCAAGGCAAATGCTGCGAAGCTTGGTACTATCAGTGCAGAAGATGCTAAAGAAAAGTAAATAACAAAGTAATTAAGTAAGAATTAAAGTAAATATGAAAGTAAAAACGATAAAGGCAGTTGAAGCCTACAGAGCGCTAAAGACGTTGAAAGTAAGCGGCATGTGCGATGAAGCGATGCTCGCTGCGTGGAAGAACCTCAAAGCGTTGCGTCCTGTCTCGGAGACTTACGACAAAGACATCGAGGAGGTGCGCGCGACTCTTCAAGATGCCGAGTTTGAGAAGATGCAGCAGCGTGTGAAAGAGGCGCAGGAAGTTGAGCGACGAGCAAAGGAAGAGGTGCGTGGGATGACTGCTGCTGAAAAATGCGAAATAGCTGAAATAAACGCTTGGTTCGCTGCATGGAACAAGAAAGGTCAGGAGTATTTCAAGTCGTTATCAGAAAAAGTGGTCGAAGTAGATATCAACCCGCTTGACGCTGCAGAACTCCTCAAAGCATTCAAAGGTTCGGAAAGAACATTTGAAGATGCAGAAAAACTTGATTGGCTTACAATGTAGTATATAGTCAAATTAATAATCTTCCGGGGGTAAAAAAAGAAGCCCCCGGCCTGTTAAAATAGTCGTCTCACTTACTATTAGAACATAAAACGCTTACAGCGCATGACCGGGGGCCATATGCCCTCGCTCACGCTGTAAGCTATTTTTATGTTTGCGCTAATGCGCTATAATAAGTGAGACATTGCAAAGATACAAATTTTATTGAATATGAAGATAATAGACATATTGAAATTTAACAGGGAATTAATAAAAAGGCTCCGCGATGCCGGTATACGCCTGAAAGATGAGCAGTATATAGACCTCTATAATGATTATACCAAATTGTATCAGCATGGTGAGAAGGTATCCTATATAGTGTTGGTGTTATCAACTCGCTACGCCGTGAGTGAGCGTACAGTGTATAGCCTTATAAAGCGGATGAATTGTGAGTGTAATATATTTGCAGTATGATTGTAGATGAATATTCTTTTCCCTCGTGGGATATACCGACCTTTGCAGGCCACTAAAAAAACAAAAAATGATGAAGAAACAATATCTTTCAGCACCGCTTCCCTTCCAGGGGCAAAAGCGGATGTTCGCTAAGGAGTATATTAAGGTGCTCCGGCAGTTCCCAGACAATACAACCTTCGTAGATTTATTTGGTGGTAGTGGGCTTTTATCCCACATCGCCAAGTGTCAGAAACCAAATGCTATTGTTGTCTACAATGACTTTGATGGCTATCGCAAACGATTGGAACATATACCGCAAACCAACGAGCTGCTCACAAGGTTAAGAGGCGTTGTTAGTGTTCCACGACATAAACCGATACAGGGACAGGAACGTGAGCAAGTTCTATCATTAATACGTGAACATGAACGGACCTACGGATATGCCGATTATATAACCTTGTCCTCTTCATTAATGTTTGCAATGAAGTATGCTACCGAGTTCTCTGACTTTGAAAAAGAAACTTTGTACAACAACATCAAGACTACCGAATATTCGCCTTGCACAGACTATCTCGACGGGTTGACCATCACCTCCAGCGACTACAAGGAGGTATTTGAGAAGTACAAGAACATGCCTGGTGTAGTCTTCCTGGTCGATCCACCGTACCTAAGTACCGATGTTGGTACTTATAAGATGTATTGGAAACTTGCAGATTATCTTGATGTGCTATCAGTTCTCTCGGGTCACTCGTTTGTTTACTTCACAAGCAATAAATCATCTATATTGGAACTATGTGATTGGATAGGACGAAATAAGCATATAGACAACCCATTTAAAATGTGCACTAAGGTAGAATTCAATGCACACATGAATTATAACTCCTCTTATACGGACATCATGCTTTATAAAAACACTGTTCAAACACCATTCGAATGACGAATAAATACTATCAGATACTGGATAAGATTTTGGAACAGGGAAAGCCCCAGGCCAATAAGAAAGGCAATCTTCGCTATCTTCTAAATGAACAGCTATCGTTATCGCCTGGCGACCTGCTCGACATATTTGAGAGCCACAGCATAGCAAGAAAGAAATTGAAAAATGAACTACAGTTGTTCATGCAAGGTGAGCGGCAGGTGGAGCGATATCGCGAAGCAGGCATCACCTGGTGGGACTATTGCGGAAGTGTGTTGGTGAATAGCTATCCGACCTACTTTGAGAAACTGCCGCCATTGATAGCGAGAATAAATCGTGAGAAACGCAACTCAAAGAACTATGTGCTATTCCTCGGCGAGACAGGTGCGGAGAGCAACCAAGCACCATGCCTGAGCCTGGTTCAGTTCCAGATAGACGAAGGTGAGCTGGTTTTGTCGGCCTATCAGCGAAGCAGTGATGCGAACCTCGGACTACCGGCCGATATATACCACCTCTATCTCATGGCACGACAGATAGACCTGCCACTAAAGAATATAACGTTGAACCTCGGCAATGTACACATATACGAGAATAATATAAACAGTACCAAGCGATTGCTTGATGGAGATGAGACGGTTAGGTTTGAACTCAATGTATAAATAAAGCCGACCTTCTGTAAAATTCAGAGGTCGGCTTTATAATTGTTGTGTGCGTGTTTCTATTTTAGTACATTTCGTTTTGCAAGAAATAATCACATTTCGTTTTGCAAAAGCAGTACATTTCGTTTTGCCGGATTAAAATTATTCGCATTACGTTGATACCTGTAAAAAATATTACTTCGTATCGCAGACTTGACAGCACTCATGTTGCTTTAACTCTTAAAACAGACATAGAGCCTTTGTCACACCTCAAAACACCAGCCTCATTATCTGTATCTTCTAAGGTAGATGAAGGTTGTGTATCTTTCACTTCTAAGCTCGTTTTTTCAACCTTATGTGATATTGACTGCACACAGAGATATATTGCATTGTGCGAGACTTCTGCAGGAGATAGTGTCGCCGTCGGTACTGATACGCGTCCTTATCCTATCATCACTCGTGTTGAAAATCACCCCGACAGCCCTTCAGATAGTCAACTGAACACCTATACTCTAACGTACTCATCCGTCAACAAACCACCTCTCGTTAAAAAATAGGTACTTTTATGCACATATTATATATTATATCTTTGTGCTAAATCTTTTAGAATATGGAATATAAATTCATTATTTCTGGACAAATAGGTGTTGTATTTGATTGGCGGACGGGCCAACGAGGCACGACCGCTGAGATGGTGCGTGACTTCCTGAATGAACACCAAGACGAAGAAGTAGATATCGCTGTTTCTTCGCCTGGTGGTTATGTAGATGCTGGTCTTCAAATCTATCAGATGATTAAGGATCATGGAAAAGTGAATATTCACATCCTTGGTATGACCGCAAGCGCAGCTACTTTCTTAACAATGGGTGCGAAATCTGTTGATATGGTTGATGGTTCTTTGATGCTTATTCATAATGCTTCAACAGCTGTGATGGAATGGCAGTCTGCTAATAAAGAGCAGCTTGATGAACTGATAGCAAAATATCAAAAGGAGCGTGATGATCTGAATACGATAGATAAGGTCATCGCTTCTCTCTATGCTAAGAAAAACGGCAAGTCGGTCGAGGACTGCATGGCTAAGATGCAAAAGGCTGCATGGCTTTCTCCTTCAGATGCACTTGATTTCGGTCTCATTGATAAGATCCGCGAAGATGATGATGCTGCACGCAAAGCTAATTCTATCCGCAACCATTTTAATAACAATATATTTAAAGAATTTGGTCTACCTCCTTTCCCTACAGCTACTGCTGATGAGGTCGTTGATGAGAAAGGAAATCCAACAAAATCGTTTATCCAAAAGTCGGTGGAGGCGGTTAAGGCTTTTTTCTCTAACAATCCCGCTAATTCTGTAAAAAACATGATTAAAATTTTCAAAAATGTCATGGACTTGCTGAATGTGAAAGACGGCTTCTCACCTGCAGAAGACGGTTCTATCAATCTCACGCAGGACCAGATCAAGACTGTCGATGACCGTCTTGGAACTTTGCAGAAAGACCTTGATGCTGCTAACACAGCCAAGGACGATTTGCAAAAGCAGCTGGATAAGGCTAATGCTGACCTTGCTGCAGCGAATGATAAGTTATCTAATCTTTCTAAAGCTCCGGGCGCAGAAACGAAGAACAACGCTCCTGGCACTGTAGAAGATGAGGACGAGCTTAGCTTTATCAATAAAGCTCGTGAAATGTACAACACTGTAAAAGATCTCTAAACATGGCTAAAGTAACTATTACTCCTGATGCACTTGCTAAGAGTGCTGCGTCTTTCCGTCGCGAAATTCTGATGATGCCAGTTTTTTCACTCGGTGAATTCTTGAAGCATGTTACCGTGCGCACGGGTATTCGCTATTCGGAGACCGTTGGCGAATTGACCGGTGACATGCAAATTGGTCCTTACGATCAGAATAGAGAGGATGACGAGGATGTAAGCATCGTTGCACGTACGCTTTACACCTATTTCGGTAGCGTAGTAAAGAACTTCTCTCCCAACTCTGTATATCAGTCAATCTACGGTTCTGCACTCACTAAGGGTGAGGGATTGAAGACAACTGATATCACAAGAACTGTGCTGAACTATCTCTCCTCTAAGGTGGGCCAAAACTTGTACAAGAGTGTTTGGAAGGCTAAGCGCTCAGATACTGGTACTAAGACCATTGAGCTTTTCAACGGCTTTGATACCATTACCGCTGATGAGATCACGGCTGGTAACATTGCAGCTGGTAAGGGTAATTTCTTGCAGCTTGATGTCACTAAGATTGACGCGACGAATGCTGTCGATACGTTGAAGAAGATCTGGCGTGCTGCTAATGAGCACTTGCGTGATCAGCAGTGTAAGCTTTTCGTTCCGCCTTCAGTGCTTGATGCTTACAACGATGACTATAAGACTGTGACGGGCGCTATCCCTTACAACTTGCAGTATAAACAGACTTTCGTTGAAGGTTCTGAAAATCGTTGCGAAATCGTTGCACTTGCAAACAAGAGTGGGTCTGACTACATTCATCTGACAACAAAGAACAACATGCTCGTTGGTCTCAATCAAATGGGTGAGGATGAAACTGTTGCCGTTGAAAAGCATAAGCCATTTGTACTGCAGTTCATCATGACGATGTTCTTCGGTTGTCAGTTCGAGTCTATTAGCCCTGAACGCTTGCTTGTTGCGAAGTACAAGGCTTAATATTTAATCTCTAAATTCTAAAAATATGGCTAAAAGTTGTACAGATATGGCCGACATCTATAAGAGTGTCGAGCATTGTCAAGGTCAGGTCTCTATGCCTGGCGCAATTGAAAAGGCTTATTTCATCAAAAAGGCTAAGATTGCGAAGTGGCCGAAACTTCCTTTTGCTGAAGCAACAGACATTGATAAGGTTGCTGTTTACGACGGCGACTTTACCCTCGCTGCTGATGCGAAGTTTCATCGCATAGACCTTATGCCGAATGAGATGGAGCCTGAAAGTGAACAGGTTGGGGCGTTTGGATCATACCACTTCAACAACAAGGCGACCCTGCCTATACCTGGCACTGCTGAAAAGGCAACTGGTACTATCGCTATGATGAATAACGATGATGTTATCATTGTTATTTTCCAACGCGACGGTAAGGCACGCATCATTGGTGATCCTGGCTTTCACACAAATGTGAAGCCTGCGCAGAAGTGGGGTAAGAGCTCAAATGATGCTAATCAAACGAGCATAGAGGCTTCTTGTGAGAGCCTTGTTCCACTGCCATTCTATCCGGGCAAGCTGGTTACTGATGACGGCGAAATTAGCGGCGCTACAGGTCAGTTGATATCTCCTGCAGCTGCTGGTGTTCCAGGCGGTTAAACTTCTCTGTTTTATAAACATAACTTCTGTTTCAAGGCACGGCCGGCGTTTGCCGTCGTGCCTTCTTTATTAAAATAATTTATTATGAATGTAGATCCTAAATTTACAAAAGAAATTCAGGAGTGGTTGAATCAAGAACCTCTTCCTTTAGATTCTGCTTCGGCAGGTGCATCTTTGCTTTTGCGTATAGCACCTCGTAATCAAGCTTATGCTCGCTTTCTCTCTTTGTCTCTTCAGCGCCCTGAAGCAATCATTGATAAAATAGTTTATGAGCTGAAGCAACATCTTAAATATCGACTTGACGGCTTAACGCTTGATGAGGTGAATCTCCTTGACAAAGAAGTTATTCCGAGCGCTGAGAAACTTCTCGATAATGGCAAACCTGCTGCGGATGATGATGCCCTTTTGCTTGATACTGAGAATAAGCCTGTTATTCCTATTCAGGTGAATATCTCTGATGATAGCGAGAAGCCTTGCTTTGTTCGTCAGTTAGGCCGTCGTGAGGACCATGACAAATTGTCTGAAGAGGTACAGCAGCTGTGGGTTGACAATGGTAACCTCTATAAGGATATCAAGGCTTTGTTTGAGGAACTAAAGGCGATGAACGACTTGCCTTCATGTCAACGCTATGATAAGCTGCAGCTGCTCGCGTCGATGGACGCTAAATATTTCAAGCAGATGGCTGCTTATGATGAAGCTGTCGTTGATACGACTACTCCAACAACGCCCTCGACTGAAAACACGGAAACTACACTTGATAACAGCGTTAATTCTGCACGTAGCTATTTGAGCAAGAATCAATCGAAGCTTGCTACCTTGAAGCTTGCTGTAGAGGGCGAGGGTGCTTCTGATAGTGACCGCGCTGCTTTTACTGATTTGCTTGCGAAGATGCAACAGCGTGTTGATACTATTCGCAAGGCTGGTGCTGTTATCGGTGATGACTTGCGCACAAGTCTTGTTGCCTTAGGTCTTTCTTTCGATGATAAGCAAGAAAATACAACAGAATCTGAAACCGCTGAATAGTACTGCTTTGCAGTGCTATCTCGGTACTGGCATTCACACGCTCGGTCTGCTCGGATGGATACTCGAACAGACTGGGCGTGCTGATGTCTATGTTTCTACTTTTTCAACGAGCGAAGAGTTTTTGAACGGCTTCCTTAATCTTCGTAAAAAGGGACTTATTCGTCGTGCTGTTATGGTTGCGGACTTAAAAGCTTCAAAGAAGACGGTCAAGCTCAATCAGCTGATGTCATATTGCTTCGATGCTGCTTATTTGGGCATGAATCACTCTAAAATAGTGCTTGTGCAAACGGATTCTGGACAGACTATTTCGGTCGCTTCAAGTCAAAATAATACTTACGGAGGACGTGCTGAGTGTACAATTATCTCTACATCGCAAGAAATTTTCCTTTCGCTGTATGAGGGGTTAAAAAAAATAATTGATAATAGTAGTGAATTAAATGGAATATACAAAAGAGCAATTGAAAATGATAGAAAAGTTAGCGCGTCAGCTGACTCCAGCGACTCAGATTGGTTGCCTTTTGGGTATTGACGAAGACGTTTTTTCGTTTGATATTCAAACAAAAGGTAATCCTGCACGGATTGCATTTTTGAGGGGTATGTCGGTTACCGCTAATGACTTGCGCTGCAAGAACCTTGAACTTGCTGAAGCTTGCGCTCCTTCTGCTATTACACAATGCTTCTCTGACTTGAATAGAATGCTAATTGATTTGCAATAAAATATGAGCCTGCCTGCTAATATTGATGACTATCAACTTAATCTTTTCGCCTCAATTGATGAGATGCGAGAAAAAATGTTGCCAGAACACGTTGTAAAACGCTTGCTTCGGCTTCGGGCGTTGTACACTTTTTGGCTGAATTATCCTCAAAAATCTTCTCGCGAAATCTTGAAACATGATCTTGATATGAATGCTGATATCAAGCAGCGTGAGGCGTATGATGATGTGCGCTTGCTGAAGATCTTAATCGGTAATATCGAAAAGGAGTCGAAAGAATGGCATCGGCATGTGTTCAATCAGCGCACGGAAGAGGTGTATAAAAAGGCTATGGCTGCGCAAGATTTTCGGTCCGCCGAAAAGGCAAATGCGGATTATGCGAAATATAATCGTGTCGGTGAAATTGATGCTGTGCCCGTTGATTACAGCGAAATTAAACCGCTTATTATTGAGCCGACTGATGATCCATCTGTTGTCGGCATTAAGCCTGTTAAAGGACTTCGTGATAAGATTGCTAAGCTTAAAAAGAGGTTTGGCGCTGATCTGGAATATACGGATTTTGTTGAAGTGAAAGAAGATATTAATATTTTCGAAGATGGCGACACAGGACAGGAAGAAAATCTATCTCAATGATGCGCAATATTATTCTCTTGCGATGTCTCCGCGCAACCTCATTGATGT
>QWCO01000758.1_pt1 | contig 19135 bp, 9 predicted proteins | sample 1972611 | NCBI WGS metagenome assembly QWCO01 (sample SAMN09866706, study PRJNA288562) | Human oral metagenome isolate term1_saliva, whole genome shotgun sequencing... | reverse complement strand
TCCACGTCACATTGGTTTTGTCGGAGAAGAGGACTACCAAGGTCACGGTGTTGCCTATTGTGCCACCTGCGACGGTGAGTTCTTTACCGGCAAGGAAGTTTTTGTCATTGGCGGAGGCTTTGCAGCCGCAGAAGAAAGCGTATTTCTAACTAAGTACGCAAAGCACGTCACGGTTCTTGTACGTGAGGAGGCGTTTACCTGCGCTCCTGCGTCGTCTGAAGCTGCTCGCACCAATCCAAATATTACGGTTCTCTATAACACACAGGTTGAATCCGTTGCTGGAGATTCTGCGCTCAGGTCTATTACATACAAGAATCTGAAAACAGGCGAGAAGACCACCTTTGCTCCAGAAGATGGCGATTCCATTGGTGTCTTTGTCTTCGCGGGTTACGCGCCTGAGACTGACTTGGTAAAAGAACTGGCTCAGACAGATGACTACGGCTATCTGATTACCAATGAGCACCAGGAAACAACCTGTGAGGGCCTCTTTGGTGCGGGTGATGTGTGCCAGAAGCCACTGCGTCAGGTTGCAACGGCAATTGGTCAGGCGGCAACTACTGCAACCGAGATGGAGCGCTACATCAAACGCGTACAGGAAAAGACCGGCCTTGTTCCACAGATGAACGTTACGCGCATCTCGTCCAAGAAGGAAGCTCCTGAGGCTCCAGCGGCCAAGACTGTCTCTGACTCCGGAGAGCTTTTCACTGACGACATGAAGGCGCAGCTCAACGCTGTCTTTGAGCGTATGGCACGTCCGCTTGTGCTTCAGCTTGAGCTTGACCAAAGACCTGTTTCTGAGGAGCTTGTAGCTTACATGGAAGAACTTTCTTCTATGACCGACAAGTTGAGCGTTCAGACAGTTTCAGGCACGGGCGAGAAGAACCTTCCTGTTGTTCGTGTGTGCGCACAAGATGGTACGCCAACAGGTCTTGCGTTCCACGGTGTTCCCGGCGGCCATGAGTTCACTTCGTTTGTTCTTGGCCTCTACAACGCCGCAGGTCCCGGTCAGCCAATTAGTGATGAGGATAAGGCATCCATTGCAGCTATTGAGTCAAAGACACATCTGCAGGTCTTGGTAGGACTTTCTTGCACCATGTGCCCAGACGTTGTTGTAGCTGCTCAGCGTATTGCTGCAGACAATCCTCAGGTCACCTGCGATGTCTATGACATCAATCACTTCAAGGAGCTCAAAGATACTTACGACGTCATGAGCGTCCCTTGCTTGGTTATCAACGATGGTCAGAAGGTTGACTTCGGTAAGAAGAACCTCTCTCAGATTTTGTCGTTAATTCCATAGAATTCATTCGCGTCCAGGAGAGGGTGACGCTCATGAATATGCCGAGAAGATCGACGGTCTTCTCGGCATTTTTTGATTTTTAAAGTGGACACATATAACTGGTTTGGAAGTGCAAGGCTACCTTTTACAGGGCTTTTTGCTGGTAGAGACCTGCATCAGTAAAGCCTTGCGCACGATAGTAGGCTCGCGTTCCAATTGAGCTAATAACGTTAAGACTGGTATAACCCGCCTCAGCTGCAATAGAGGAGGCTTTGGCAAGAAGTTTTTGGCCCAAGCCCTGATGCTGAGCAGACATTCCTTCTGAGCCCAGCGAAAGCGCCTGTCCGTACACGTGGAGCTCTCTGATCATGGCCTGACCTGGTTGTACCAGCAGCTCATTGGCGGTAACATCACATGCGCCAGCGATCAGTTTGTCCCAGTGGGGAAGTGAAAGCCTACAGAAACCTGCGATTTTATTGTCAGCAGTTACCCACTGCAGGAAGTGCTCGTCACTGACCGCGGTAGTGTAAACAAAGTCTTGAAGGGTAAGTTCTGCGGCACTTACCTGCTGCTGGTTAATCTCTCTAAAGCGAATCTCCTGCACACGGCTTGCAACATCTTTAGCAGCAAGCTCTTGCTCCACCATCTGGCGCAGGTTGGTATGTTTGTTTCCCACCAGAATATCGGTGGCACTAATGTCTCTAATCATGCGAGAAATACGCACGTATGAAGGCGTTGCAAGCACGTCTTGAACAAGCACGTCTACCAGTTCATCTTTGGCGTATGGCTGCCATGCACCCTCACGGTATTTCTGGACCAATTGCGTTCCAGATACCAGTGCACAGGGGTAGAGTTTAATCTCATCAGGGAGAAATCCTGGATCTGTGACAAATGTTTTAAAGTCCTGTTTGTCTGCTTCAGGGGTTGCACCTAAAAGGTTAACCATCAGGTGAGAGTGGATTTTAAATCCGTACAAGCGAATCAGCGAGAACGCTCGTTTAATCTGGGCAACGCTCATCTGACGCTGGTTTGCATCAAGGATTTCTTGGCGTGTGCTCTGAATGCCAATTTGAATTTTGGTGCACCCAAGCTGCCTAAACATGCGAAGGTTATCCGACGTAATAGTGTCAGGTCTGGTTTCTATTACAAGACCAACCACACGGGCAGCAGCTGTTTCATTAACGTGCTGTTGCTCCACCAGCTCATCATAGGTACTTTGCATTTGAGACCATGCGCTTTGGTGAGGCTGACTAGTGTCGTAGAGCTTATGAAAAGCCTGGTTATACGTGGCAGTATCATCTAAGACCGCCGCCTGCTGTTCAGCAACAAAAGAAGAAAGTGCTTCTTCAGAGTTCTGCAAGCCAAACGAGGTGTACCAATTCAGGCGCTCCTTGGTGTGATTAGGAGAGTTTGGCCACTCGTTAAGTGCACGGAAAAGCTCTTTGATAAACCAATACTGATAGCCCTCTGGATAATCGCTCCAGGTGCCACCGAGCACTATGATCTCTACTTTGTCGGTTGAGTGTCCCATTTGATGGAGTGCCTGAAGGCGGGCTGCAACCTGCACGTATGGATCAAAAAACGTGAGTTCAGCGCGCTGACAGGCAGGCTCGTTAGCAAGATAGCTCTTAGGCATACGCAGATCACACGGGCAATAAATGCAATTGCTCGAACAGGTATGCGGCCTGGTAATCACGGTAATGGTAGCCACGCCAGAAGCGGTGCGACGAGGCTTCATACGTACAGAGCGGATAAACCTTTCTTCCAGCTCAGAGGTCACATTCCACGATTGCCACAGCTCATCATTGTTCTGCTTGACCTGCAAAAAATAGGGGAGAATTGCTCGTTTAGGAATGAGTTTCTCGCGCTCTGTACTGTGGGCGCTAGAGTCAATTCCGCTGTTATGCGAGTTGATGAGCATCTCAAGCTGATGCGTATCAAGAGCACCTTGTGAGCTATCTCTGAGCTGCTTCAATATGTCCAAAATGAGTTCATCCATATAAACAGTATAGGCAATAAGGTGAGCTTCTGGCCTTTAGGAGTAAGACGGTGACGTAAAATCTCTGTATGGATACTTCTTCTCACATAACGCACACTCAATCTATCAGCGCATCTACCGCTGAGCGGCTGAGCTACGTAACTTCTGAATTTTACGCTCAGCAGACACAGAGTTTCTCGGCCACACGACAGATGCCTTGGCAGGGGTGGCAGCAGTGCCTAGATGCCATGCCTCAGCTTTTATCTGGCGAGAAACCCTCTGTTCTTGATGTGGGTTGCGGCAACCTGCGCTTTGCTCGCTTTTTACGCGATGAGGCGGGAATTGTCCCTGCAAAGTATTTTGCTGTAGATAATTGTAAGCCACTGGTAGAGAGTGGTGAGGCAGACACTCATGTCTCTGAGCTGGCATTTATTGAATTAGATGTGATAAAGAGTCTGCTTGATAACACGCTTTCTTCGCGTCTTACTGTTCCGTCCTGTGATTTAGTGGTTGCATTTGGCTTTTTGCATCATGTACCTGGCGCAAAGAAGAGGACCGAGCTTCTGCGCACTCTGTTAGAGAAAACTATACCTGGCGGCTTTGTGTGCGTTTCTTTTTGGCAGTTTATGAACAGTCAGAAACTTGCTGCCAAAGCTCAAGAAACCACTGCTCAAGGGCTGCAAGCATTGCATTTAGATGCTTCAGAGCTTGAGGAGCATGACTATCTGATTGGCTGGCAAGATAAGGCAAATACCTGGCGCTATTGTCATCACTTCTCGCAAGAGGAACTTGATGAGCTTCTTGCAAGTCTTGGTCCTGACGTGCGCGTTTGTGCGCAGTTTAGTGCGGATGGTAAAGATAACGATCTTAATCGATATGTGATTTTGCAACGTCTGTAGGCGCCGCGATAATATCTTGCTAAAAATTTCCCGTACAAGAAAATCCCCCGCGCAGAAATTGAACTGCCTCCCATTTCTTGGACACGAGAAATAGGAGGCAGTTCAAAACACACTTAAGTCAGATAATCTGTCAAAAAGACGTATACATGACGCAGAAATTACCACAAACATGCAGATTATCGTCATTAGATGTGTAAAATGCCCGCAATTGAGCAGAATATCTGACCTAAGTGTGTTCCGTAGATACAGAATTTATCGATAGTTAAATTCCTTATATAAGTCTATTCATGTATAAGCATATTAGATGCAGTTTATGCATAAAGATGCATATCGGATAGTGCGACCGCCTAGCTGCCTGGCTATCTTGATTAGGAACATGTCGATTCTTCAGCGAGACCTACCAAAGCCGCACTATTTTGTGCGCCAGGCCTAAAAGCCGACGCTAACACGCTGCAGAATCAAAATCCCCCGCACAGAAATCGTACGGGGGATTTGCATTCAATAGGCAAAGTGGACGTATAAGCCGGGTTCTGTCGCGGACAACCATTTATCTACTACCAGCATTGCTACTGGTCTCTAGCGCGCAACCCGAGCGCAGTGCGGGCCACACCATAGCGCTCCTATTTGCGTTTGCTCCGGATGGGGTTTACCAAGCCATGCTGTTGCCAGCATGCTGGTAGTCTCTTACACTACCGTTTCAGCTTTTCTCTTTACGCGAATGCGCAGGTGAGAGTCTTCTTTTCTGCGGCACTTTCCGTCGGGTCACCCCGCCTGGCCGTTAGCCAGCATCCTGCCCTGTGGAGCCCGGACTTTCCTCATAGCACCCTTCCACTTAGCTGGACGGGTACTCCGCGGTTGTCTGGTCCACTTTGCATGGGCGATTGTATCACGTTCAAAAGGCCAGTAGTCCCGAAGTCAAGCAATCTCCAAGTAAATGAGACGTTGCGAGTGCGCGGGTTTCTCACCACACGTTGAGTGGCGAGAAGGGTGTGATTTTGGTACGTCGTGTTCATGAAAAGCAACAGTTGCCTCTTTGAATGCTGCTATGATGGACAGGCTTAAACACGAAAGGACTACCATGGGACTCTTTGATCTTTTCAAGAAATCTTCCAAGACAGCTGCGCCAGAGGCTCTTGTTGTTTCTGATTACACTGCTAAAACAATTCATGCGCCAGTAAGCGGAAAAGTTGTTGCGCTAGAGAATGTTCCCGATCCTGTTTTTGCAGGTGGCATGCTTGGTCAGGGTCTGGGTATTTGGCCCTCTGAGGGCGTTGTGTATGCGCCAGTTTCGGGCACTATTACCGCAACTACTCCAACTGTTCACGCCTTTGGAATCACTGCCGATTCTGGAGAAGAAGTTTTGATTCACGTAGGCGTTGATACCGTTGAGATGAAGGGTGACGGCTTTACCGCCCTTGTTGAGCAGGATCAGCATGTTGAGGTTGGCCAGCCACTGATGATCTTTGACCTGGATAAGGTTAAGGACGCGGGTCATCCTGAGGTAGTCATTCTTGCTATCACCAATTCTAGCGAGTATAGCAACGTAGAGATTTTTGCCGCAGCAGACCAGTCAGTTTCTGCTGGCGAGAAGGTCTGTGTACTCGCATAACTGCGGCACTGTAGTTGCTCTATGCCTGACACATCTTACAAGACACTCAAGCTGGACTTTGTTGCGGAAGGTCTTTTTGAAGACAGAAAAAGCCGCTTCATAGCCCAGCTTTGTCATGTAGAAACAGAGTCAGAAGCGCAAGAGTTTCTCGCCTCGGTGAGGACGAAGCACTACAACGCCCGCCATAACGTGCCTGCGTGGATCTTGGAGGACGGAACAGAGCGTGCTTCCGACGACGGAGAGCCTTCCAGAACGGCGGGAATGCCGGTGCTGGAGGTATTGCGCGGAGCGGGGCTTAAGAACGTCTGCTGCGTTGTCACGCGCTACTTTGGCGGAACGCTTTTGGGGCCTGGCGGACTTGTTCGCGCGTATACGGCGGCAACTCAAGAGGCTTTGGCTGCTGCTGAGGAAGCATCTGCTGTTCAGGAAATGCTGCAGGTTGTGAGGGTGGAGTTGTCGGCCCCATATAACCTGTATGAGCAGATTCAGCGCCTGGTCTCAGATACCGGCGGCAAGGTTATAACGGCAGAGTTTGGAGCGGACGTTTTTCTCGCCATAGACTTTAGGTGCGGAGAAGAAGCGGCGTTTACGGATGCGCTGACAGAGCTCAGCGCTGGAAAGATTACAGCCGAGGTCTCCGCGGCACGCTTTGATCTGTTTTAGTTGGTAAAAATAATGAGACGCAGTTATGCGGTTGGACTCAAGGACTTATCAAAACAGAAAAATTTAAGTCGACCTTCTTCAGATGAGATAATATAAGAGGGATTATATAAGAGTAGAAATGTTTCTGTATGGTTGTCTTTATACCATTGGCTTAATGCTGGTTTCAATCAGATCGATTTCTTCTTTTAGAAGTCCAAAGTGTGCATATAGCTTTTCGTCTGTCCACTCTTCGTTGAAATCAACTATAGGAACGAATCTGTAAAACTTACTTGTACCATGTTGGCTAACTTTAGCTAAACTGAGTAAAAATCTCGCAAACTTTGTTCGAAGATAGTTGGATAGATTTGTTGCTGAATTCTCATTTAGATTCAAATCGGCGCCTACGCAAAGAAAAGATTCAGTGCAAATTTCTCCCACAGCTCCAACAAATGAATTCTGATTGTCGTCATTTAGCTCGGTACCGATATTATTTGATTCTGGAATAAATACTTTCCAGCAGTCTATCCAGTTAGTATGTGATGTGACTTCACTCCTTTCAACATAACCCACTTTTCCACTACGACCATAACATTTTACTGGTTCAGATAATCCGTTCGCATTCGGTCTGAATTTTGGATCTGATATAAAGAACGTCCTGAAACCAAAAGCCTTTGCTGCAGAAATATGAGAACTCAGCATCGGAATAGCTTCATCACTAATTATTTTTTCCAAAATACTGATTGCCCTATTGTTTCTGAAGAAAATATCCATACCACGGAATTTTAAATCTCTAATGTATTCTCTTGTTATAGTATTTCCTTCATGTGTCACCACTTTCATTTGAGACTTGATATTGTTGTATTCTTTGTCCCACAAAAAATAACAGATTCCTCCGCGATTATTTGTGTTCGGGAAGATTTCTTCAGGATGTAAGCAATCATGAAGCTCCTTAATGTGTATATCGTTAAGCATGGAGCTTCTAAAATCATTGAGATTTTTTCCGCCAGCAAACCATTTGGACGGGATAATGAGAGAAACAAATGAACTATTTAAATTTCGGGCAGCATCTACAAAATATGGATAAATGGCACGTGAACTGACGCCAGCACCTCCGTCACCTTCCTGATACGGCGGATTTCCTACTACAGCATTAAAATTCACTTCATTTACCTCCATTACATCGCTGACATCATCATCAAGACTGATATCAGCAAATTTCTTTTTCTGAGAGAGAAGATTTCTTATCCTGTTATAATCGGGTGCTTCGTTTTCTGAACTTTTTTCTTTATTTTTTATCATCTTTAAAAAGTTAAAGCTGTTAAATTGCTTCGCTACGGCATCTGTATCTAACCCCAAAACCTCATAGACTTTTCGCGTGAATTCATAAGCGATGGAGGATGTGGGAATAGATAGGATTTTGTCTTTGATTTCATTAAGAGAAATTCCAAGAGTTTCACAGCGTTTTAGTACGGCAACAGCAAATTCACCCATTTTGCTTGCAATATCCAATATACGGGCTTCTTCTTCATCACGTAAGACATAGAAGCAATCATCCGGGATAAGATTCATCATGTCCGTTGCTACATTTTCAGGTGTGGTTATTTCTGAATCAGAAATTCTGCCAAACTTTCTAATTGCAACTGCAGCTCTCTGCATCGGATCAACAGTTTCATCATGAGCAAGAGTGTTGATGTTTTGAATCTTATAGTCCAGCTGACGCAGGATGAAGATATTCATATGGTCGCGCATCAATTCAAGGATATTTTTATAAATACCTATATTGGAAGCTATTCTTGTGTTCTCTCCGCTATCAACGCATCGGATAATATCATCAAGAGTGGCTACATTATCTTTTGTCAGGAATGAAAAGAATAGAATTCTTGAATAGTAGGTTCTAAATTTATTCTCTAGTTTTTTTATATCATCGTTCGGTTTAATATCAGTGTCGGAGAAAGAATCTCCGTCTATTCTGCTGTCATCTCCGTTATTATAATCTCCATTGTTATTTCCGCTATCATCAGAGTCCATATCTTTACCTTCACCCTGATGTGCTTCAACAGATAGACCTTGACGAGAGCCAAGTTCAGCTTGTTGTTCAATCTCTGCCTTAATGATGTCAAAATTAAGTAAAGACATATCAACCGGGATATCCATTGTTTCATCAAGAACACCGCGACTGCTTGAATACTCACTTATTTTCGCAAGAATATCCGTTGCTTCAACTTGTTGAATGCAATTTCTATTGAGCGTGATAATCGGAGAAATTCTTAGCTCTTCAGCGAGCCGTTCTTTTAGAAGTCTATTTCCGGATAAATCCATATTAGCGTTATATATCTGTGACTTCTGTTCTTGCATAACAAACATTCTATGTGGATCAAAATCTACAAGCAGTGTTTGTGGTTTCATGTTGAATTTGATGGTCTCCCCATCTTCACTGGTATAGTCACGAATATATTGGTTTTGCAAACGGAATATAGCCTGATCATATTCCTGCGGAGACGCTGTGTCCTTCAAAAAAATCATTGTGTCCCACTGTTCAACTGTAGATCCTGTAAGCATTCGGTTAACAGTGAGAGTGAGTGTTTTCATACCCTTAGCGGCACATTGTTTTATTTTTTCCTTAACCGCTTTTACATCACGATATTCGTTCGGACTATCCACCCCAGAAATGTTGATAATCCTATAATTCTGCAGATTTCTAAACTTAGATGCGTTATCCTCAAGCAGCTGCTGTAAAGCATCGCAAGAGGCACAATACGGTAGGACGCATACTATATGCTCACACATCTTACCATTCTTGATTTGATCGTAATCAAGGAAGGGCAAGAGTCCCTCGTCTTCTTTGCAGCCATCAATTGCTTCAAAGAGTTCAAGAACCTCCGCCTCATACACAAATTTTTTATGAAGAGAATGCTCTGTGTCTTTTTTTATAGACTGCGGCTTCAGCAAAGCCGAGAACGCATAAGTGGTGCCGCTGCTCTTCAAACTATCCAAGAGAGCCAAAGCTGATTTACTTGGCACAAAGGCAAAGCGAATCATCTGTGGAAAACCATAATACGGATTTTCCCACTCCTTTATATCACTTGTATCATCAAGCAGATGTTCATCATCCCATTTTTCCTTATCCTTTACGATATCCGAAAACTGGTAGAACGCTATGATATCTTCTTTGGAAAATTCACTGTCCATGAGTATGCGATAGGGTGTTCCTGAAAGATGCAGTGTAATTTTCACATCAATAGATTTCAGCCATTCTTCTGCAACCTTTGTCTCAACAAAATCGTCATCAGCGTATTTTTCCTTGACGTCTTTTTCATAGTTGACACTGCGTAGGACTTTTCCGTAGCTTTCAGCTCTTGCGCCATAGTGCGTTTCATCTACGATAAGTAAATCAATTTGACTATTAAAAATTTCTTTATGCTTATCTTTGATATTGTCACCCTGCAGATCTTGAAGCGTAAGGAAGACAACGGCTCCTTTTCCTGCTGCGAGAGTGGTTTTTATAATGGACTCATCTGAAATAAGATCATCGCTTGATATAAAAATATAATCTTTATTAAAATTTTCAGCACTCTGAACGGTTTTCTTCCATTCCTCTTTGACATCCGCCTTAGCAGATACTACAAGTACCAGCTTGTATCCCTTTACTTTAGCACAGCAAAGAGAAGTAAAGGATTTTCCGAAGCGCATGACGGCATACATTAGCAAATTAGTGCGGCCACTGTCTACTGCTCGTACAAAGTTATCAATTGTTGCCTGCTGATTTGGACGAATGTCCCATAATCCTGAAGAAGCATATGTAAAAGTTTCTGGCAACCGATTTGTTGCATCATAATATTTGTATTTTCCTGTGTTCTTGTCGTAGTTTTCTTTTATGTCTGATAAGGCATCGGATAATTGTTCCGGTCTAACATCCTCGAAAAATTCATTTGAATAATATTCTTCTGGAAATTGACCGCTCTCAAGTCTGTGTTTTCCTAAATCTTGTTCAAGATACTGATGGACAGAATAATCTCTAAAGAAAATATCGTCATCGATAAAGGCAAAATCTTCAAATTCTTTTTTGAGCAAAGGAAAATGCTTCATCCATTCACGAAGACGTATAGCGACGGGACGGTAGGTATCTCCAACTTTTAGATAGTTAGGGATAGTGTTAGTAGTGAAAGCATAAATATGCGGCTTTACCCGACCCATAATTGTTTCATCGAGAAGCTCTTTATTTTTACGATTTTTCATATTGATTGTCTCAAGCCTTCTTTAGTAGCGAATCGAATGTCACGGTTTCTTTTGATCTCCAATTACGGATTTTACAGAAACAAGGCACAGTTTTGTTTTCATCAAAAAGGTTTGGTATATTCATCTGCTGATATTGCTCAGTTACAACAGCAAAAGGAACTGTGTGTTTTAATCCGTCCATCTGCCAAATATTCCACGATATGATGTGGGCAATAGACTTTAGTTCTTCGAATGTGGGTTCTTTTCCGAATTTATCCGTGTAGTAGTCTATGAATGTATACAACAGATTTTCACGAGCAAGAAGCAGATTATCACCCTGATATTCGAAACCATATATACTTTCAAAGGCTCTTTTCGTCCATTTCATCCATTCGCTATACGTATCTGTATTTTCTGTTACAACACGCATTTTTCGGTCAAGCAGTCCAATGCGGCTAAAAAGAGGTATTGTATCTCCCGTAACAGTATCGTATCTGCTTACAAGATACGGGGCCTCGCCGCAGGTGATTTCTAAACGCTTTGCATCCACATAATCCATCCACCGTTTGTCATTTCGTAACGAAAATTCAATCGGATGTGTAGTGGCTATCCACTTTTTGTAGCTTGTAATATTAAAAATGTTGTCTCTGCCAAACCATGCCGTGTCAATAAGATTATTTTGCTCATTGCACATCCATGAAGGCGTGAATACCTCAGCTTTTGATTTGATACGTTCAAGCTGATGTGTCTTTTTTTTATAAACACGAGGCTGGATAATATTCTTGAACTCTCCGGTAATCAGATGAATATTAATGGGAAACTGTGCCTTGTATTCTTCACCATATTTTTCATAGTCAGCCGTTCCCCATATAATGTTGCGACGTGTTGTTCTATCAAACAGGAGGATGCTCAACAGAGTTGTGCTGAATTTGAGTATCTCGTTTTCAGAAATATCTATTGATACGTTAGAGTTCAAATTTAGCCTTCCTCGTTTTCTTTATTCGGGATAAATTCCACGACATCATCTACCCTGCAGCCCAGCGCTCTGCATATCTTTTCCATTGATTCAAGAGATACATATTCATCCCGGCGCATCCGTGTTGAAATATTGGCACTATAACCAGCTTCTTTCTGGAGCTCTGCAGCCGTTATATTTCTATCTATCAACATATGAAAAAGCTTCTTGTAACTTACTGCCATAGAACACTTCCTTTTTCATAATGGAGTACTGTAATATAGTATCATGATTGTATGAAATTTTTAAGTAATCGTGATAATTTTATAATGAAAATGAAAAGGATTATAATTTCAATTACTTTCTCATATATTACCTTTCGCATTGCAATCGTTCCGCACTTCTCCGCAATTCGAATTATTTTAATATTTCTAGCTAATTGAACGACAGATAGAGCACTCTCTGTAACACGTACATGAGATGATAAAACCTCATAAGAACTCATGGTCCATATCAATGTCGTCTAGAGATGCAATATCTGAGACCATACAGTCAAAACATGCAATGCAATATCAAAAAAAGAGTGAATTTCTGTGTAATTTCAAATTTGTGAGTCTGTCTGCCTTGTTTTACCCGCATCACGAAATCTGAAAATGTTACGCGATTATTAACAGACGGTCATTATATTTGGTAATGAAAAACTCCTAGTAATTTTTATCATCTAAAAATTGCCGCTATTTTTCTAAAAACTACAGAGGGCTATTAAACTTACGGTCTTTATAATAATCCCTACGTTTTGTAAAAACGTCATAATCATATCTGGTCTTCTGTATAGCACCGTAGTATTCAAATGCAGTCCACTAAAAAAGACGATATAGGAGAATTTTATAACTAAATCGAAATTTTCTTGGAATAGAAAAACCTTAGATTCCATTCCATTTTTATAACTTATTATTTTTTACATCAAACTTTAATTCTTATCCTATTGTACTTTTGCATCGAAATACTAAAAGACGAGAAATAATAGAACTACCGCAACTGTATAAGCACCATCAAGTATTATTCCTGTGCCTCTTAGAAAAATAAATGTCAAGAGTAGGATGAGTGTAGGAAGGCGAGCAATCCAATATTTTTTGATGTTAGTTTCATTGGAACCTCACATTTGTAATTCCTACTGGATTAAGACATAAATGCCAAGTTGAAGATCAAATTCCAGTCAATGCATACCAAATGAATTATTTTTTTCATGGTGTAAACCTTTCAGCAGAAGTATATGTAGACTTTGCCGAATTAAAGGAATTTAATCACCACTGACATCAGTCGAGGACATAGCTTAGTAATATACATTAATAAATTAAACATAATAAAATAACCAAACTTTCTTTTATTTTATTGACAGTTCAATATAAAAAGTGAGTTGATGTAAATAATAACATCCCGTAGAGGCGGAACCAGTCTGCGCTCATGATGAGGTAGCCGTCCTTACCGGAGTCCTTACCCCAGCTGTTCTCAATGCGCCACTGCTTAGCCTTGCCGTCCTTATCAAGCTCAACGCCCTGGAAGGTCATTGCGTGGGTAAGGGAAGTCTCATAGTTCTCAATCATTGAGGCGCGATCCATGTCAAAATCAACGCCAAAGAGGCCGTTGTAATCCATGGTGTCGGTTGAGAGGACGTAGTTGAAGTCCTCATTGTGGCGAGGGAACTCCTGCATAACGTCGCAGGCCATGCAGACAGGGTTGCCGTCCTTCAAAGAAGCAATGGTAGCTGCCTCAAGAACCTCTGGCTCAACGTTTAAGAAGCGAGTCTTAATGCCGCCTAAGACGGTATCGATGAAGGTTGGGTGATACACCTTGCCGTAAGGATACTTCTTGCTTGGAACAGAAATGAGCTGGACATAGCCACGAGGATCAACGCCACAATAGCGCTCAGCAAACTCAAGAGGAGTAATGCCAAAGTCGCGAAGAATCTGGGTGCCCTCCTCGTCCTTCTCGCCGTCCTTTTTGTCCTTGTTGTCAGAAGCCTTACTTGGCTCAACAGGAGAGAGCTTTGCCTTATCTACCTGTGCGTTTTTGCCAACCTTGCACTCAAAGTCAAAGGTCAGAGGTGGCTCACCAAGGCAGACGGAAAGGATCTGGTGGAAGCCCTTGAGCTGCTCCTGCTTAAGCGCACGAAGCTCGTCTTGAGACTTGCCAGCTGCGTATGCTGCGCGAAGCTCGCCAGCACTCTTTCTGAACAGACGGTCAATGCGCTCATCCATCTGTGTAGAGTTCTTGGAGCAAGCAGTCTCTGGCATGGCGTCCTTAGGAACCAGGCCATACTTCTCAACCAAGCTCATGGCAAATGAGTAGTAACCGCCATCGCCAATACCCTCGGTTAGAAGTGTGTTGACAACACGAGAATCGGTTGGCTGGTCAGCGGTCTGAATGATGTACTCAAGTGCAGAGTTTGCCTTCTCAAGCTTGTCGTAGAACATGCCGTATGCCTGACTGAACTCAAAAGTATCAACGTCAAGCTTCTTGATTGCCTCCTGGCGAAGCACGTTGAAAGAAGAGAACATCCAGCAGCGACCGCTCTGACGCTGGTTGGTGACGTCGCCCGTCTTTGCAACAGCAACACCGTAGGTATCAGCGTAGGTACGCATGGTGGTGATGTCGCGAGCGGCTGCGGAAACGCCCATAGAGGTTACGGAGTTGCGGGCAACGCGGTTAGCGCGGTCTGCGCTAAAAGCAGCGGTTTCCCCGTTTGCCCACTGTGGATTTACGGTCTGATCAGCCATTGAGGCTCCTTTTGTTTGTAGCGTTTAGAAAAAACCTGGCGAGAAGATCGATCTTCTCGCCAGATGGTTTGTGCCTTAGCGAAGCGTTGCAAGAGAGCCCATTGGGTCCCATGGCTCGAGGACGGTTGCTTCCTCGGTCTCAAAGGTCTTGAGCTGCTCAGGAGTGAGGTACTTCTTGTCAACAACAATCTGGTAGACGTACTCGTCAAACCAAGGGTCAGAGATGGTATCAAAGCCATCGCGACCGTGGTCTTTACCCCAGCTGTTCTCAACCTTCCAGAGGGTAGTGTTGCCCTCGGCGTCAAAATTAACACCCTCAAGAACCATAGCGTGAGTCATGAGAGACTCGCCGTAGTCAAGGCGCTCAGCACGGTCAAGCGCACCCTCAACAGGGAAGCCAAAGAGTCCGTCAACGTCAAGTGCGCGGGTGTCCATGATGCCCTCTTCACGAAGGTAGGACTGAGCAACGTCGCAACCAAACCAGACAGGCAGGTTGTCCTTAAGCTGAGCCACAGCAAGGCGCTTGAGCTCAGGAATCTCAAGGTTGAGGTAACGAACGCCGCCACCCTCAACAACGTTACCCAAGCGGGAAACGGTGTAGGTGTGGTTGAAAGGCTTATCTGCGGTTGGTGCAGAGATGATTGAGATGTAATCATCAAGGTTCATATCAACAGTCTCAGCGAAGAACTCCTGAGGAGTAAAGGTGCCAGAAAGAGCGAGGTTATCGTCCTTATCGCGCAGGCGTGCCTCAAAAGATACAGGAGGCTGACCCAGGCAAGTTACCAGCAGTGTATAGACGTCCTCCATCATCTCTTTCTTCATCTCGCGCAGAGACTCAAGGGACTCACCAGCTGTTGCGGTCTCACGAAGACGCTTTGCAGCACTACGAAGATAGCGGGTGAGATACGCGTCCATCTCGTGGGTGTTGCAAGAGTTAGCAGTCTCTGGCATAGCGCTCTTTGGAACTACGCCGTACTTCTTAACAAGGCTCTTGAACATATCCCACTGGCCACCGTCACCAATTGGGTCGGTAAGCAGGAAGGATACAAGGCGGCCATTCAGAGGCTCATCAAGGGTGTCCAGAATGTTCTCAAGGAACCAGTTAGACTTCTCCATCTTGTCCCAGAACAGTGGATATGCCTGAGAAAGCTCAAAAGTAGAGAGGTTGTATTTCTTGATAATGCGATATCTAAACGTATTGAGTGATGCAAACATCCAGCAACGACCAGAGCGCTTCTGATTAGTGCGGTCACCCTGCTTTACCTCAACATCAAAGGTAAGAGGATTAAGGGCAACGCCCTCTGGTACACGAGCTGCTTTTCTAACACCAGCGCTGGTAGCAGCATTTTTAGCTACAGTATGAGCGCGGTCGGACTCAAAGTTCTTTTGAGCCGCTGCAATGTCGTCGAAGGAAATGCTTTTCATCTGATCCATGTGATCTCCTTAACTGGAATAGGTAACACAAAAACTATATTCCCAATTAAGGGGTCCCTAGTCTAAGAGTTACCAGTTTGAAACTTTTATTTTTGAGAAGTTTTTTGGTCAAACGGTTTTTGCAAATTCAGAGAGATTTTGTGACGTCATTAAATTGGCGAGAAAATATTTTTATTCCATTTACCAGCAGTAATAGAAGTATTAGCACATAGAACATATGTTTGTATTAGTAGTTATTGTCCGGCGAATCGGCTACACTATACAAAGAAATTAAGAGCCCTTGGTAAAAGAACAAATTTTGAAGCACAAAGAGAAGAGCGTAGAAAAAGATGGCATTTGTTCACCTCCACAACCACTCAGATTTTTCCATCCTTGATGGAGCTAGCCGTGTCCCAGACATGGTTAGTAAAGCTGTAGAGTTTGGCATGCCAGCACTTGCTCTTACTGATCATGGTTATCTCTTTGGTATTCCAGATTTTGACCTTGCGTGCCGTAAGTACAATGAGGCACTTAAAGATTTTGGACAGTGGTGCCACGATGTGGAATGTTTTGAAAAGGGTTGGGATCTAGAAGAACCTCCTGCAGATGATCCCAATGCTGGTGAGCATGATAAAGTTCATGCTCAGTGGGCTTCTGACGTTCAAATCTGGAATCAAACGCATGATATTGAGGCGGTAAAAGCCAATAAGCCATCTCCACTTATTAAGCCAATTTTTGGCTGTGAAGCTTATTTCATTCTTGATGATTGTATAGAGAAGGGCACTAAGCAGGTGCGATATCACCTTATCCTGCTTGCTAAAAATGAGACTGGCTATGTCAACTTAATGAAGATGATGTCAGAAGCTGGCTCAAAAGAGATGTTCTATTACAAGCCTCGTACCACGCTTGAGATGCTCAAGCGTTATCACGAGGGCATTATCTGCACTTCAGCTTGTGTTTCTGGCATCATTCCTCGCATGTTGTTTGAAGGCCGTCCAGAAGAAGCGGAGCGTTGGGCAAAAATCTATCAAGATATCTTTGGGGATGATTTCTACCTAGAGATTCAAGACCACGGTTTATCTGATCCAAGCTGGGGTGGATATACCGATAGAACTCTTGCAGAACGCATTGTAAAGATGGGTCATGACCTTGGCATTAAGGTAGTTGCTACCAACGATAACCACTATCTCACTAAAGAAGACGCAAGCGTTCAAGACATTGCTTCATGCATTGGCTCGGGTGCTCGTGTTGATGATGAGAACCGCAAGCGCATGACAGGTAGCGAGTTCTACCTTAAGAGTGAGCAGGAAATGCGCCAGCTTTTCTCGTGGTGTCCAGAAGCTATCGAGAACACCATTGAGGTTGCAAATAAGTGCAACTATGAGCTGGACTGGACCCATATGTACCTGCCAAAGTTTCCAGATTTGGCAGAAGGAGAGACCTCAGAGGAGCGCTTTAGAAAAGAGTGCGAGCTTGGCCTTGCAAAACGTTATGGAGATGATTGGCAAAACGTTGTTATCAACGAGATTAACGTTAAAGATCGTTTTGAGTATGAATATGACATTATCTGCAAAAAGGGCTTTGCAGATTACTTCTTAATTGTTCAGGAGTATGTTCGCTGGGCAAAAGAGAATGGCATTGGTGTAGGCCCTGGTCGTGGATCTGCAGCGGGCGCTATCGTTGCATATGCCATGGATATTACCTCGTTTGATCCTCTTGAGAATGGCCTCATGTTTGAGAGATTCTTGTCTCCTCAACGTTCAGAGATGCCAGATATTGATATGGACTTCGACGATGAGCGTCGTCTTGAGGTTGTTGAGCATGTCCGCCAGATTTATGGATCTGATCGTGTTTCTCACGTTATTACGTATTCAACCATCAAGGCTAAACAGGCAATAAATGACGCATGTCGTGTTTTGGGTTGTCCCGTTTATATGGGACAGCGTCTGTCTAAGATGATTCCAGGAGATCCTAACGCTCACCTTAAGTTTGTTCTTCATAAAGCTCAAGAAGGCCAAAAGGGTGCCGATCAGTATTCTGCTGACTTTGAAGATGCATACGAGAATGACCCTGATGCTCGAAGAATTATTGATGCTGCTCTATCTATTGAAGGCTTGCATCGTGGCGAGGGTGTACATGCTTGCGCAGTTTTGATTGCTCCAACGCCTGTTAATGACCATGTTCCCACTAAGGTTGATACCAAAGGTGGCGTAGAGATTACGCAGTACGAGGGACACTCTGTCGCTGACATGGGTCTTCTTAAGATGGACTTCCTGGGATTAAGAACCCTAACAGTTATTTCTCGCGCAATTAAAAACGTGAAGGACAACTACGGAATTGATATTGATGTAGATAACATTCCGTTTACCGACCCAGAAATTTATAGACTTCTGAGAGAAGGACGAACTGCTGGCGTTTTCCAGGTTGAGTCTGCAGGTATGACTGCAACCATTAAGGGCATGAGACCAACAGAATATAAGCATATCGTCGCACTTATCGCCCTGTATCGTCCTGGTCCTCTTAATGCAGGCATGGTTACCAGTTATATCAACCGTATGAACGGTAGAGAAGAAGTCAAAGATTACGATCCACGTCTTCATGACATCTTGGAAGAAACCTATGGAACCATGGTCTACCAAGAGCAGGTTATGCAGATTTCTATGAAGATGTCTGGTTTTACTGCGGGCGAGTCTGACAAGGTAAGAAAAGCAGTAGCAAAAAAGAAGATCAAGCTCATGCAGGAGGTTGTCCAGCACTGGGACGACGGAACTGATGAGACCATGGAAGCTCACTGGAAAAACGGCGCAGTTCGTAATGGATTTGATCGCTCGGTTGCAGAAAGCATTTGGGACGATGTTCTTGAGTTTGCTTCCTACGCATTTAACAAGTCCCACTCTGCTGGTTATGCCATTCTTGTTATGCAGACTGCGTGGATTAAGGCACATTATCCACACGAGTTTATGGCTGCAGTTCTTACCTCGTACATGGGTAAGACGGATAAGATTGTTCACTACGTAAGCGCTTGCCGTCATGAGGGCATCAAGATTCTTCCGCCAGATATTAACGAGTCCGGTAAAGACTTTACTGCTACTAAAGAGGGTATTCGTTTTGGCTTTGCAGGTATTCGTGGCGTGGGTGCTGGCGTTGGTGAAGCCATTATGCTTGAGCGCCAAAAAGGCGGTCCTTTTGCCAACATTCATGATTTTGTTGATCGTGTTGATGCAAGTCAGGCAAAGCGCAACGTTGTTGAAGCTCTTATCAAGGCAGGAGCTTTTGACTCAACAGGCTATACCCGTATGCAGATGATGAGTTTTGTGGATAAGAACAACCCACAAAACATTATCGATGCTGCTACTAAGCGTCAAAAAGAT
>QWCO01000681.1_pt1 | contig 19142 bp, 15 predicted proteins | sample 1972611 | NCBI WGS metagenome assembly QWCO01 (sample SAMN09866706, study PRJNA288562) | Human oral metagenome isolate term1_saliva, whole genome shotgun sequencing... | reverse complement strand
ATAATGGATTTTTTATAATAAAATTTATTAAAGAGAATTAAGGGATTGAGGACTAGTCTTCAATCTTTTTTTATAAGAAAATTGTTTTTAGTAAATAGTTTTCCGTCTATTCTAGGAAAGTTTGCTGTATCAGTTACTATCACCAAAGCATCTTTGTAATCTTCTTCAGTAACTTCAGAATTTTTAAATAAAAAATCTAATGATGGTGAATCTTTACCAACTGTTATAACTGTTTTTTCAGGAAAATTTTCTCTGATAAGTTGATACATAGCCCCCTGAGATCCATAAGCATCTGGATCCGGGCGTTCATGTCTATGAATTATAATTTTATCGTTTTCTTTGATTTTTTGGAAAATTTCCTCATATAAATTTTCGTATATATCCATTTATCTTCTTCTTTCTGTTAGTTTCTTTGAAATACTTGACAAGTTACCATAGCTTTAGCTACTAACTCTGTTTTATCGTATACTTCAACATCGAATTTTGCAGTTTTACGACCAATATCTAAGATATTTACTTTTGTTGTTATTGTTCTGTCTAATGGTACTGATTTTAAGAAGTAAAGTGTTGTATTTTGCATAAGAACTTCACTTCTATTGTAATTATAGCTTGTAATATGAATTGACTCATCAATAATACTTAATAAAGCAGAGCTAGAGAAAGTACCAAATTGATCTAACATTTGAGGAATAATTTTAACCTGCAGTCCATCTGCTCTAGGAACTATACCTTTACGCATTATTTCATCAAATGTATCATTATTATTTCCATCCTGGAATCTATTATTAGTTAATAGTGAATTAATAACAATTTTTCTAGTTACAACCCCCAATAATGTATTTTTAGAATCAATTACTGGCATAAGTTCATAACCTTCAGATAACATAGTATTAGCCACTGAAGATATAGGTGTTTCTAAAGTAGTCGTTTCTACTTTTCTTTCCATTACTTCTTTAATTAAAGCATCTTTTTCTTGTAAAAATACATCTCTTGCTGTTACTATACCAACTAATTTACTATATTCATTTACAACTGGATATCTAGTGTGCCCCACTTTTAACTGCAGTTCATACCAGTCTTTAACAGTGTCATTTAAATTAATAGTGTATAATTTCTCAACATTAATATAAATGCTCTCAACTGTAATAATATCTCTCTTAATAATTTGGTCATTTGTTACTCTGTTAATTAAGTGTGTAACAGAAAAAGTATCATGAGGTGTAATAATCAACGGTAGGTTCTTACTATCTGCCAATGCTCTAATAGAGTCATTCGGCACGTAACCACCTGTTACTAGAATTGCACATCCTTTTTCTAATGACATCTCGATAATTTTTGGACGATTACCTATAATTAATAATGTCCCTTGTCTAATATGTTGACCAACTTGCTCTGAATCCATAGCTCCTATAGCAAAGTCTTGAACTATCTCGTGAACACCTCCGCGACCAGCAATCAATTGTCCACTCACAATATTTACAATCTCAGAATAAGATAATTTTTCTACATTATCTCGTTCTTTTTTCTGAATTCTTACAGTACCAACACGTTCAATAGAAGAAACAAAACCACGATTTTCCGATTCTTTTATCGCTCGATAAGCTGTCCCTTCACTAACTTTTAGTTCTTTAGCTACTTGACGAACTGATATTTTACTTCCAATAGGAAGACTCTTAATATATTCTAATATTTTCTGGTGTTTTGATTTCATGATTTTTCCTCCTTGTGTTTTTATTATAATACAAACATGCATTTATAACACATTATACTCATATGTAATTATATACTTTTTATAAAAGTATTTCAAGATAAAAAAATATGAAAGATAAGTTGTATTACCTATCTTTCATTATTTTCTTATAAATATTAACTCATTCTTTTATTGTAAAATAATATTAAAGTTTTCTCTATTATTTAACTAGTACAGTTTATTTTAGTTTTTTTTACTATAACAATCAAATAAATATTAAACTATAATATTTTACGATTTTCTACCTGCTGGCATTTTTTTAGCATACCCCATTTTATTTTCTTGTTTTACACGAGCTATTACTAATGTATCATCAGGAGCATTTTCTGTAACTGTTGTTCCTGCTGCAACTACTGCACCATCTCCGATTTCTAGTGGGGCTATTAAATTAGAGTTACATCCTATGAATGCATCACTTCCAATTTTTGTACGATATTTATTTTTTCCATCGTAGTTGACCGTGATTGTTCCACATCCAATATTTGTATTGCTTCCTACTTCTGTATCTCCTAAATAGCTTAAGTGAGCAGTTTTTGATCCGTCTCCATATATAGTATTTTTTAATTCTACAAAATTTCCTACTCTTACATTCTGCCCTAAGTCGCAGTTATTTCTAATATGTGAGTACGGTCCAACACTAGTATAATCTCCAATTTTCGAATCACTAATAGTTGAAGATAAAACTTTTACTCCATTTCCTATTTTCGCATTTTCTAAATATGAATTCGGCTTAATTTGGCAATCTTCACCAATTACCGTATCAGATTTAATAGTAACATTTGGATAAATTGTTGTATCACGACCAATAATTGCATTTGGTGCAATATACGTATTAGTAGGGTCTACTAATGTAACACCAGCAAGCATATGCTTAGTATTAATTCTATTTCTCATAACATTTTCTGCATAAGCTAAAGCAACTCTATCATTTACCCCAAATGTTTCATCGAAATCATCACATAGATATGTCTCAATTATTTCTTTTTGTTCACGAATTAAAGCAAGTACATCTGGTAAATAATATTCCCCTTGATTATTATCATTTTTAACTTTTTCTAACATTTCAAATAACAATTTATTATCGAAACAATAGATTCCAGAGTTAATTTCTTTGATTTTTTTCTCTTGTTCTGTTGCATCTTTTTCTTCAACAATCTTTACTAACTTCCCGTTAACATCACGAATTATACGACCATATGCAAATGGATCGTCGGCTATTGCTGTTAATACAGTTGCTTTAGCATTTGTATTCTCATGGTGATCTAGCATACTATTGATAGTTTCAGGACGAATTAGTGGAGTATCTCCATACATTACTATAGTCGTACCTTCTTTATCTTTAAGTTCATCTTTAGCAACTTTAACGGCATGGGCTGTTCCTAATTGTTCTGCTTGTAAAACAAACTTAGTTCTATCCCCTAAGACTTCTTTAACTCTCTCTGCTCCATGACCAACTACAGTGATTACTTCTTGCATTTCTAGATCACTAAGGCTATCTAAAACTAATTCAACCATAGTTCTGTCACAAACTTTGTGTAATACCTTATATAACTTCGACTGCATTCTAGTTCCTTTTCCAGCCGCTAATATAACTGCATATCTATTATTACTCATTTTCAATATCCTCTTTTTCTACTTGGCGTAATTTTTCTATAACATTCCCTAATTTAACATCAAATGTTCCATTAAATTCATCGATATTTTCAATTTTTGATAAGTATAAATAATCATCTTCATGTTCTCTTGGCGAATCAAAACATTGCGTAATTATTACTTTCCCAACAACATCAACATCAAATTCACTCATTAGACTCTCCATACCTGTTAGGACTCCCCCACCACGCATGAAATCATCCACTAATAGTACTTTTGATCCTGTATTTAAACTTCGTTTAGATAAAATCATCGTTTCTATTTTCTTAGTCGAACCTGAAACATAGTTAATTGCAACAGTAGTTCCCTCAGTTACTTTATTATCTCGTCTAATAATAATTACAGGCTTGTTCAGTATTGAAGCTATCGCATAGGCAACTGGAATACCTTTTGTAGCAACCGTAACTACAGCATCTATCTCTTTATTTTTATAAACTGTAGCAACCACACGTCCTAGTTTATTCATCAAACTTGGATCACCTATTATATCAGACATAAAGATATATCCACCAGCCAATAAACGATTTCCATTATTAATTTTATCAAGAAAACCATTAAGAATCTCTTTAGCATCTTCTTCCACTAATGTCGGTATAAATAAAACACCTCCACTTACTCCTGCTAGCGTTTTAACCTCTCCAATATTTTCTTCTTTAAAACCATTTTTTATTATGTGGATATCTTCACTAATAGAAGACTTAGCTTGATTGAATTTTGAAACGAAATATGTTAATGGAATTAATTTATTAGGATTATTTAATAAATATTCCGTCATGACTACTATTCTTTCACTTCTCTTTAACTTCATCTTATACTCCTTACATGTACATATAATGATTCACGATCATTATACAAAACATTCAATATATTTTATTCGTATATTATATGTATATAATACCACCATTGTTCGGAATAGTAAAGATATAGCAAAGATTTTTAAGTTCATTTTAACTAATTAAATAATTTGTTACTGTATATATAAAAAGAAGAGATAGCATTTTCATTCTATCTCTTCTAATTTCTATTATTTTTCTTTCCAAACTTCTAAAGTTCGTATTTGATTTTCCTCTACTTTTCTAACTACAAATGTTAATTTATCTATAGAGTAAACAGCCCCGACTTTAGCTTCATATTTTTCTAAATACACATAAGCTCCAATAGTATCTACTTCTTCATGAGGAAGCTGTACATGGAACAATGCATTCACATCTTGAATTGGAACCCAACCATCAACTAGATAATGACCGTTTTTTAACTTTTCAAAGATTTTTATTGCTGGTGCGATATATTCTTCTAAGTCTTTCGTTGTTTCTATAGGTTTATCTGTAAATAATAATTTTTTAACATTCAAAATCCCTAGAATTTTATCTTTATCTCCATCTTCTATTACTGGATATCTTGTGTATTCTTCCTGTTTTAATTGTCTCATTATTATCCCTAGAGAATCACTCATATCAATTGCTTCAACCTCTGTTCTAGGTGTCATGATTTCTTTAGCAATTTTATTATCAAATTCAAACACTCTTTCTACGTAGCGGTACTCTACATCATTAATTTGACCGTGTAGTCTTGAAGATTTCATAATCGTTCTAAGTTCTTGTTCACTATGAATATCATCATGTTCAGAAGCAGGTTCGAATCCAAACATTTTCGCTATAAGGTTAGCTAATGAATTAAGTAACCACACTAGCGGTCTCATAACTTTATCGAACATATACATTGGCCAAGCCACACGCAAACATGTTTTTTCTGCAGATTGAATCGCTATTGTTTTAGGAACTAATTCTCCTAAAACGACATGTAAAAGTGTCATAAATCCAAATGAAACTACTAATGAAATAGTGTGAGTAACAGTTTCGTTTAAGTTTAACAATTCAAAAATAGGATTAAATAAAGAATGGAATGTTGATTCACCTATCCAACCTAATCCAAGAGAAACAATTGTAATACCTAGCTGCGTTGCAGACAAGTAGTGATCTAATTGTTCTACCATCATAACTAATATTTTTGCAGTTTTATTTCCTGATTTTACTAATTCATTCACCCTTGTCGGTCTAAGTTTAACGAGTGAAAATTCAAACATTACAAATATTGCCGAGGCAATAAGTAATAATACAATTATTAATATTTTACTTAAGATACTGAGATCCATATGGTTTTAATTTAACCTCTTTCCTTATAAATTTTTAGTCATTAATAAATAATTTTACTACATATAAACTTTTTTTTCAATTATTATAGTATCAACTTAGAATATTGAATTATTTTGAGAATAAAGTATATACTACATAATTTTTAAATTCATTATATTGGAATTTTCTTTTACAGAGTGCTAGTATATAAAATATATGAAAACGCTGCTACGAGGTGCCAGATGAAAGATATTGTAGACTTTAATAATTTTTGGAATAAAAAAATAGAACTTATCGATACTATTCAACCTAAATACATTTTAAATAGAACTTCATTTTCAAAATTTGATAATATAGAGTTCTATGATTTAACTTTCACTAGCTATGATAATTCTATTATTTATGCAAAATATATAAAAAATATAAACTATAGAAAACAGTATCCAAAAAAAAATATTCCTCTATTATTCTATTTTCACGGATATCCTGCATCAAGTAGAAACTGGTTAGAAAAATCAACATTTGCTTCTCTTGGATATGATGTCGTCGCCATAGATTTTAGAAACCAAGGAGGTAAAAGTAAAGATTCAGGCAGTTCTGCACCCTCAGTTTTTGGTCATCTAACAGTAGGACTTGATGAAAATATAGAAGATATGATTTTTTATAAAAATATTCTAGATAGTCTTATTTTAGCTAAAATAGTGTCATCCTTTGAAGACATCAATGACAAAGAACTTGTCAGTTTTGGTGCATCTCAAGGTGGCGCATTTTCGATAATATTTTCAGCACTAAACAAAAATGTAACTAGATGCATTAGTCTCTATCCCTTCCTAGCAAATTTCCAACATATCTATGAAAAAGATAATAGAATAAATGCTTATGGTGAATTAACGCACCACGGACGTTGGTTTAATACAACCGGCAAAAATACTGAAAAGTTCTTGAATAACCTTTACTACCTTGACACCATAAATTTCGCAAAAAATTTAAAATGTTCTGTTTTATTTGGTATAACTAACCTTGATAAAGACTGTCGAAAAGAAACTCAAGAAAAAATATACAATGAGATTACTAGTAGAAAAAAATCTTGCATCTACAAAAAGTACTACCACGAAAACATCCCGAACTTTAATGATAAAATAGTTAGCTTTTTGTTAGAAGTTGAATAGGAGTGCATTATGAATTTAGAAAAAAATAGAACACTAGTATATAAAGAAAATATAATTGATATACCACATCCATTTGTTCAATATAAAAAAATTATTTTTGAGGGAACAGATGGTTCTCAAATAGAAGTAGACTTAGCTATACCTAAGTCAAACATTAAAGGAGTCATCGTCGATTTCCCAGAATTCAAAGTAAAAAATAAAGATTATTTGAATTTAACAAAATACAGTATGTTAGACTATGCTTTAGCTTCACTACACATTCGAGGGCAAGCAGGTAATAGTGAGAATAACACTCCTTGTTCTCATTACCCATTTTTGGATAGTTCTTCATCCACACCATATTTTAATCTAGTTTTTCAAGATGCCCTAGATACTATAAGTATTATAGAAAATCTCTTTCCAAATAAAGAAATTCTAGTGACTGGACTAGGTCAAGGTGCTGCTATTAGTATAGTTTGCGCTAGTTATTACGATTCCGTTAAAGAACTATTCATCTCAGACTGTTCACTTTGTGATATTATAAATACCTATAACAATAATAAGAAGTCATCTTTTTTCAAAAATATTTATAAGTTTGAAAGTGATTTTTCTGACAAGTTAGATTATCTATATGACATACTAAATTCAATAGATGTACTAAATTTCAGTAATTCTATAACTCAAAAAGTACATTATGGACTTTCATACCTAGATCCTAAAACTCCTATTGAAACGCAGCTAAAACTTTTAAATACTATGAATAATGTAGAAATTCAACATTATTTATTTTTAGACTATAAGAAAATATTCCAACATCAATTTGATGATTATATACTCGAAGTTCTTTCGAATAAATAGCAAAGGTGAATCACTAGAAATCATTTCTCCTAGTGATTCACCTTTTAAATTATAATTAGCTTAATTTACCTTTTAATTTCATGTTTTTAACAATTTTCTCAATAGAGTTTACATAAGCTGCTTTTCTCATAGGAATAGCAAATCTTTCTTTCACTTCCCAAATATCATTAAATGCTTTTGTCATAACTCTTGCTTGTTTTTCTACAACTTCTTCTTCTGTCCAGTAGTAACCTTGTAAGTTTTGTACCCATTCAAAGTAAGATACAGTAACACCACCACTGTTCGCAAGAATATCAGGAATTACCACAACTCCTCTTTCTTGTAGAGTTTTATCTCCAGCTAAAGTTGCTGGTCCATTAGCACCTTCAGAAACAACAGCAGCTCTTATTAAATCAGCTTCTTTTTCATCAATAGCATTCTCTAATGCACAAGGGCACACTACATCTACATCTAAAGCCCAAAATTCATCTAGAGTTAAGCGTTTTGTGTTTGGTAATGTGTGGAATCGAACTCTATTATCTTTACATTCTTGCAGTTCTGCATATGATAATCCTTCTTCACGATAAACAGCATATTGAACACCATCATCATCACGCTCAGTTACAGCAACCACAGTAGCACCAAACTTAACAGCTGTATCTACTGTATAACTACCTACATTACCGAAACCTTGAACAGCAAATTTCGCACCTTCTGTAGATTTACCTAATTTCTCTAGTGCTAATTTTGCAGCAAGTGCTACACCGTATCCAGTCGCTTGAGTTCTACCTAAAGAACCACCTAATTCTAATGGTTTCCCAGTTAGCGTTCCTATACCTTGTTCTCCAGTAAGAACATTATACTCATCGATCATCCAAGACATGATTTGTCCATTAGTATTAACATCTGGTGCAGGAACATCTTGTTTCTCACCTAGATATTTGTATAACCCACGAATATATCCGCGAGACAATCTTTCTAATTCACCTTTTGATAAGTCTTTTGGATCTACTATAATACCACCTTTACCTCCACCATATGGTAGATTAGCAACGGCACATTTAAATGTCATCCAAATTGATAATGCCTTAACTTCATCAGCTGTTACAAGTGGATGAAATCTTAATCCACCTTTTGTAGGACCGATTGCATCATTATGCTGAGAACGGAATCCTTTGAAGTATTTTACCTCACCATTATCCATTCTAACAGGAATAGAAATCTCAATAAATCTTTGCGGATCTTTTAAAGATTCATACACTTCTTCTTTATAACCTAAAACTTCACAAGCACCTTTAATTTGCTCTCTTGCGTTAACTAATGGATTGTTATTCATAATCACATCTCCTCAGAATGTTATTTTACATTTGACATGTAATATTGTTTTTATTAATTATATCAAATATTAAGGCAGTTTGTAAACTTTTATTTTTAAGAACTTTTTTAGATTATTATATTTTATTACGTAAACTCCTCTAGCTTTTAAAAAATATAAAAAAGGTTAATTTACAAGATGAATATCAGTTGCAAATTAACCTAACTACAAATATAACTTTAAATATATATATTATTTATAATATTTTTTCAAGCTATTTAAGTTTTAAGATGTTTTTAATTAGCAGAAATAAATATTAACTAAACTAATTTTTATCGAAAATTATCTTTTTATTTATAACAATTTTCTGATAATAATTATAAGAGAATTTTAGTATCATTTTCGTTGTACAACCACCAATCATTGAACAACCTTTTCCATATCAAACTAAACTATCAGTACTGGAAATATCCTTTCTGTAAATCACTCTGCAAACTTACATCGACTTTTTACAACTATTTAGCATCATACCATGACGCTCCACTACTGGCTTCAGCTTTAAGTTGAACATCTAAATTAGCCGCTTCTTCCATAATTTTAATCATTTCTTTTGTAAACTCTTCTTCTATATCTTTATCTACATCAAATATTAATTCATCATGTACTTGTAATAATAATTTTGCATCTACATTTGTTTTTTCTAAATATTCAAATACATTAACCATAGCTATTTTTATAATATCCGCAGCAGTCCCTTGAATTGGTGAATTCATCGCAATACGTGCATTTAGATTAGCCACAATTTTATTCTTCGCATTAATATCTGGTAATGCTCTTCTTCTATTGAATAAAGTTTCCACATAACCGTGTTCTTTTGCAAAATCTACGATATCAGTCATATACTTATCAACACCTTTGAATGTTTCTAAATATTTGTCAATAAATTCTTTCGCACGTTTTCTAGTGATTCCAAGGTTGTTAGATAGACCAAAATCAGAAATTCCATAAACAATACCAAAGTTGACAGCTTTAGCTTCTCGACGCATTGCAGAAGTCACCTCTTCAAGACTAACTCCGTTAACATCACTAGCTGTTTTAGTATGAATATCTACATCGTGTTTAAACGCATCTATCATTCCTGCGTCCTGTGCGATATGAGCTAATACTCGAAGCTCTATTTGAGAATAGTCAATAGATAAGATTACTCTATCATCAGAGGCTGGAACAAATGCTTTTCTGATTTTTTTCCCTTCTTCAATTCTCGTTGGAATATTTTGAAGATTTGGATTCACTGACGATAAACGTCCTGTTTGAGCTAATGTCTGCTCATAACGCGTATGAATTTTTCCTTCACGAGTAATATCTTTTACTAATCCTTTTGCATAAGTTGAGTTTAATTTTGTGATAGTTCTATACTCCATAATTAACGGAATAATTTCATGACTATGTTGTAGTTGTTCTAGTACCTCTACTGCTGTAGAATAACCAGTTTTTGTTTTCTTAATTGGTGGCAGCCCTAGATCCTCAAATAATACTACTCCTAGCTGCTTAGGTGAAGCTATATTGAATTCAGAACCAGCTAATGTATATATGCTAGCTTCTAAAGTTTTAATTCTTTCATCAAATTCTGCACTCATTTCTTCTAGAGCTTTTTTACTAACATGTATTCCTTCAAATTCCATATTAGCTAGTACTTTAGCCACTTTAATCTCTATATCTTTATACAAGTCCGTCATATTCTCTTCAGCAAGTTTTTCTTCCATCAATGGTTTCATAAGCGAAATACTCTCTGCAATTTCAGCTATATACGGATTAATAACTTCTTGAGCTGGTAAAGTTCGTTTTGCCCCTTTACCATATATTTCTTCGTCACTACTTATTATTTTTCCAAGATAGTTAAAGATGATTTTATCAATTTCAGTTTTTGTATTAACATCTATTAAATAAGACACTATTTTAACATCAAAAACTTCACCATTAATATATACGCCATTTCTCTTCGCTACAAATAAAATCTTTTTAAAATCATAAACAGTTTTAGAAATTTCACTTTGAAGATAATCTACTACAAACTCATTAGTGAAAAATTGTTCTTCACTAAAAATATAAGCAATTCCTTCTTTATAGACTACTATTCCAACTACATCTGAGTTATGGTAGTTTTCTGTATAACACTCAACATGTAAAGTACTATCGGTAAAGTCTATTTTCGTATTTTTATCTGCTAAAACAATTCTAATTTCTTTTTTAGGAGCAACAGCCTCTTCAGCAGTTACACCTACCTCTTCAGTAGAAGCTTCTTGAGATAATTTTTTTAAAAATGAAACAAATTCAAGTTTTTCAAATAACTCTCTTTTTAGTTCTACATTCTCACTATATATTAAATCTTCTAACTTATTATCAACTGGAACTTCAGTATAAATAGTTGCTAGTTTTTTACTTAATAGAGCATCTTCTCGACCTTCTGTTAGTCGCTCTTTTAGTTTTTTACCACTAATATTATCAATATTTTCTAGTACATTTTCTACAGTTTTATATTCAGTCAATAATTTTATCGCCGTTTTTTCACCAACTCCAGCAATTCCTGGGATATTATCACTCTTGTCTCCCATAAGACCTTTCATGTCAACAATTTGTTCTGGCGTTAAGCCATATTTTTCAGCAATAAACTCTGGCGTATAATAATCTATATCTGTAACACCACGCTTAGTGTAGTAAATTGTTATATTTTCACTAGCTAGTTGAGTTAAGTCTTTATCTCCGGTCACTATTATTACTTCTAAACCTTCTTTTTCAGCGATTTTAGCATAACTTCCAATAATATCGTCCGCTTCATAATCAAAATGTTCTTCATACTTTATCCCATATGAATCAAGAAGTTCTCTAACATACCCGAATTGTTCTACTAACTCACTAGGAGTTTTAACCCTAGTACCTTTGTATGCTTCATAACTTTGATGTCTAAACGTTTGTTTACCTTTATCAAAAGCAACTAACGCATACTTTGGATTAGTATCTGCTAATATTTTTTCTAGCATCAATGTAAAACCATATACACTATTTGTATATAATCCTTTTTTATTTTTTAAAGCTGGCATAGCGTAAAAAGCACGATAACTCAAACTATTACCATCTATTAATATTATCTTATCCATTTTCTTCTCCTAATAATTCTTAAAAAAACTGTAAATGGGAGCAACCCAAAAATCTTATTTTTACAAAGCGATTTTTTCTAGTCACTCCCGTACAATTTATTTAATATTAAAGCTCAACCGTAAAGCTTATTAATAATCTATTAAAACTTTACATCTACATATTTTAAATTGATGAATTTATAATCTTTTGTTTAATCCATCGTTAGCAAATAATTACCAAGTATTATTTTACAATAATTTGTAAATAATTTCTATTTTTCTCTTCCAAGAGTGGTGTTCAATTTCTTCTAGTAACTCAGCAGGAATCTCACGTTGCTCTCTTGTTCTTTCTATCATAAGTTCTAAAGCACCTACTATTCTATTTACAAATGCTGGTTTTTCTTCTTCAACAGCCTTATCAGTGTCATAAATAGTTGGCATTGCTATGTATTCTATTATCTCAGAATTATTTATTTTGTCTCCAAGAAATTCTATAAGCCCTTCTATCTCAGTAGCAACTACTCTTAGTCCACTTCCTAAAGCTTCAACCGCAATAAGACCTAACCCTTCAAAATAAGATGGTAGTATAAAAATATCTTTATGCCTCATTATTTCCCCTAAATGTGCTTGATCTACAGCATTATATATTTTTATTTTCTTAGAATCGCCAACTAAAGCTTCGACTCTAGGTCTATCCTCTTCTTTCAAGTTCCCTATTAATTCTAATTCTACATTAGCGTCTTTTTTCTCTAATAATCTAAATGCCTTTATCAACTCATAAAAACCTTTTGATTCATCAAATTTTCCTGCATATAAAATTTTCACATTATTCTGTTTTTCATATTTTTCAACAGGATAAAAAATCTTCTCATTATATCCAGCACCAATATTTACAATCTTATCCTCAGGGTAATTATAAATATTAGAAATCCCTTCTATTACACCACTGCTTAATGCTAATATCTTATCTAATTTATCAAGGCTTTTGACATATTTATCTTTCATTGCTGGGTTCTTTTCAGCTTGTCTTATATCCGTATTATGACAAACTCCAATTACTTTTTCACCTTCAAATACATCACAAACTATAGAACTTAAAATCCATAAGTGATGTGTGATTACAACATCTGGTTTAAATTCTATTTTAGCCTTTTCTAATTTTTTACGGAATTCTTCTTGCCAAGTTTCCAGCATCTCAGCAGTCATATTTTTATATAAAGTATTTTCATAAGGCATAATGTCACTCATACCTACGATAGGAAAACTAATATCCTTACCTTGAAACTCAACTTCAAATTTCTCATCTAAGAAATTAAAATCATATTCCGGTGTTGTTGCATAAACCGCAGCTTGTTCAACTTCAAACTGTTTAAGCCCTTCAATTACATTGGTAAAATATACACCACTTCCTGTCTTAATAGGTAATTGTGCCAATACATGTAAAATTTTCATAATTATCTTCCTCTATTTCATATTTTCCTTCACTTATATTATAACCTAATTTAACATTTTTTTATAGCAAACGTATTAATTCTTTATGTTAGTTATATAAAAAAGAAACTCACCTAGAACAATTCTCCGCTCTATGTGAATTTCTTATAATTATATCACTATATCCGTATTCTATAATTTCATAAATAAAAATTATAGGTATTTTTATTGAAACTTTATTAAAACGATAACCTATCGTTTATTTTAATTTTTACGCTCAACCACAAGATGATGCTTCTTGATCAGCTTGTGTTTCTATATAATCATTTTTATTATAGAATGCATTTCTATATTTAGCAGTATTGAATGGTTCAATTAAATTAAAAATTGTGTAACCTGCTAAACCAAGTTTTTTACATACTTCTTTACTTTCTTCAGCTTTATCACTATAAACAAAAATTTCTGAATCTTTATTTAACTTATCTAAAATACTATCTATTTCATTAGGTGAAACTTTGATTTCTTCATCACTTAAAATTTCACTACCTAAGTTTAAAAACTGCTTATTTTTACTTACTGAGATACGGTATTTGAATTCAGATAATAATGCATTGCTGTATATTGCTTTACCATAATCGTATTGCTTAACTCCATCTCCAATATGAAGTTTCGTGAATCCACGCTCTCTTAATAATTTTTCAGTATTACGAGATGTTACATCAACTACGCAATATAGAATTATATCTTTATTCTTATATTCATCTAGCACATCACTATTATTTTTGAAAAGTTTAATCGGTAAGTTTACCGCATTAATTGCATGCCCTCTTGCATATTCTTTTCTCCAACGAACATCTACAACAAGTGCTTCTTCAAAAGTTTTTTTCTCTACTTCAGCTCCAGCGATTCTCCCTGGCTTACCTTTTAACAATTTAAGCCAAAATGCATAAAGACCTAATAAGATAACTAATAGTATAATAGCAATACCTAATAATATGTTCATCCTGTTTACTCCTTTCTTAATATAATTATATTATATCATACATTTTGCATTTTTAATAATAAATGATATTTTAAAATTGTTTTGATTTTTTTTCTATTTAAGAGTAAAATTATGATATAGACATTTTTTAGAAAGGAGATTTAAATGAAAATTTCCAAAATCAGTAAAATAGAAAATAAAAATTTTAAAATTGAAACATCATTACTTTTTGATGGAATTTTAGTTGGATTATTTGCTGGAATAGTCGGCGCTAGCTACAGACTCCTTATAGGTTATAGTGAGCAACTAGTTCACTATACTGCAGAATTTATAAAAAACGGCTTCATATATAAGATCTTCCTCCTAGGGACGTTAATATTATTAGCATTATTTTCTGGATTCTTACTTAAAAGAGAACCTATGGCAAGTGGAAGTGGAATTCCTCAAGTATCAGCAGAAATAACAGGAAGATTAAATCCTAATCCATTACGTGTACTTATTTATAAAATCACCGGAGGATTAACAGCTAGTTTAGGTGGTCTATCTTTAGGTAGAGAGGGCCCATCTATTCAACTCGGGGCTATGAGTGGAAAACTTGTATCAAGAATTTTAAAAAAGGATAGTATTAAAGAAAAATATCTTATTACTTGTGGTGCTAGTGCAGGTTTATCTATTGCCTTTGGTGCTCCACTTGCAGGCGTTCTATTTTCTATAGAAGAAGTTCATAAGCAAATCACAAAAAAAATTATAATTTGCTGCTTTAGTGCTGCTGTTGTGGCCAATATCGTTGGACAATATATTTTTGGACTTACAGCAATATTTAAATTCCCTGATGTTCCTTATGTAGAAGTTAATATATATCCTTGGGTTGCTTTATTAGGTATTTTACTAGGAATATTTGGAACATTCTATAATGTTACTATAAAAATACTATTCAAAATTTACGAATATTTCAAATTAAATATAGTGTTTAGACCCCAAGTAGCTTTTCTCATTTCATTTGTCCTATTTATTTTTTATCCCATAGTTTTAGGGAGCGGACATAGTTTAGTAGAATTTTTAATTGAAAATAAATTTAGCTTTATGTTTTTATTAACTTTATATTTTATAAAAACTTTATTTTCACTTATATCATTCACGTCCGGTGTTGCAGGTGGAATTTTCCTACCAATTCTGATTCAAGGAGCTATACTCGGAACGTTATTTAGTAACTTCTTTGATGCTAAATATACTGCTCTATTTGTTATCTTGTCAATGTCTGGATATTTAACAGCAATTGTCAGAAGTCCTATTACTTCAATAATATTACTATTTGAAATGACACAAAAACTTAACTATTTTCTTCCTATTGCACTATGTTGCCTATTCTCTTATATGACTGCGAATATACTAGGAACAAAACCTGTTTATGAATATTTATTAGATCGCATACTAACTAGTAATAAACTAGAAGATAATGAAGTTGAAATGGAAGTGGAAATTCTTACAACAATATCAAACGATAGTTTTTTAGTTGGAAAATCTATCAGAGAAATAGAGTGGACGAAAAACACACTTATTTCTCAGATTGAACGCTCTGGACGTGAAATAGTACCGAAAGGAACAACAGTTTTAGAAGCTAACGATAAACTTACTGTCATAATGCCAAAAGAAAGTGTTGAGACATTCTTAGAAAAATTTAGTAAATAGTTAAAGACTAGAAGATTTATTAAAATTCTTCTAGTCTTTGTTCTTATATTACATTAAAATGTTTTAACGCATTTGTTATTCCATCATCATCTACGCTTGTTGTGATATAATCTGCAATCTCTTTAACATTCTCTACGGCATTCCCCATCGCTACACCTATTCCTGCATGTTTAAGCATATCTATGTCATTACCACCATCACCAAATGCCATAGTTTCCTCTAATTTAATACCAAAGTGTGCGATAACCGCATCAATTCCAGTATTTTTTCCACCAACTTTTGGAATGACATCAGTAAAATGAGTAGTCCATCTTGCTGCTTTTGAATTAGGCATATATGCTAAAAAGTCCTCTTCTTCCTCTTCTGATACAAAGACATTAAGTTGATAGATTTTTTCACTAATTGCTTTGTCATATGCTAACGGATCTTCTTTAAAACGCTCTGGATCTCCTAGCTCATCTTCTAACCATTTAACTCGTGAATTTTTCAAATTCATAAATGCTCCATTTAATAAAGCAAAATCGCATGCAATCTTATTCTCTTTAAAATACGGTAGAACATTTTTTATATCTTCTTGAGATAATATCTTATCATTTAAAACTTCACCATTTTCTAAATAGCAATATTGACCATTTATCGTAATATAGCCATCAAATTTAAAATCTAACAAATCATTTAAAAATGTAGTATGAAATGGTGCTCTTCCTGTAGCTATAAATATCTTAATCCCTTGTTCTTTTAATTTTTTTAAAGTATTTACTGTATTTTCAGGAATTGTTTTTGTCTTAAAGCTTCTTATCGTCCCATCAATATCAAAAAAAATTGCTTTTATTTTAGTCATTTTTATTCTCCATCTTGTTTAAATCAACTACGCTATCCCTTGTTTTTAATTCATAACCAATTAATAGTTTCATTGCTGTTTCTTCTTTTTTTATTATATTTAATAACATTTCTACCGTTTGTTTAGCCGCATCTTTTAAATCAAACTTTATCGTTGTTAATGGTGATTTTAATAATGCAGATGAAGTATAATCTCCAAATGCCGCTACAGAGTAATCTTCACCTACATTTAATCCCTCTTCTTCAAGGGCCTTTATTGCTCCATAAGCCAAATTATCAGTTGCACAAATTAAACAACTATCTTTTTTTAACTTGTCTATATTTTCTCTTACTATTTCATATCCTTCTTCCATTCCGAAATTAGTAATTAAAATATTCTCAAGTTCTATATTATACTTCTCTAAAGCCCTTATTACTCCTAATTTTCTATAGTATCCTACTGCAACATCGTCTTCACTAACACCTAGGTAAGCTACTTTTTTATGACCACTTGCTAATATGTAATTAGTTAGATCTCTTGCTGCATTAAAGTCATTATACTCAACACTATATGTATACTCACCTTCTTGTCCTAACATAACAACAGGAACATCCACAGATTTTATAGTGCTCTCGTAAGTTTTAGTCATAGTTGTTGGTAATAAGATTATTCCATCTACATTCATTCTCGCTAATTTTTTTATATACTCTAACTGCTTATTTTCATCAAAATTAGCATTCATTATCAACGTCTCATAATTATTATCTTTTAACTCTTTATCAAGATATTTTAAAGTATTTCCACTAACAAAAGAATGAAGACATGGAACTATAACTCCAATAATTTTACTATCTGTACTTTTTAATGCCTTAGCAAAGGTGTTTGGTGTGTAGTTATACTTATCTACTATTTCTTTAATTCTTTCTCTTGTTTCTTTTTTTAAATTTCCACCATTAAAGTATCTAGAGACAGTAGTAGTACCTACTCCGGCCATTTTTGCTATATCTACTATTGTCAATTTCTTCATAGATTACCTCCTTAGACCATAACTATAATTATAACCGATTCAACTAAATAAATAAAGAATTATATAAGAACATTTTTAGAAAATATAAATACTAATTTCTTTGTTAAATACTTTATTTTTTCCACCCTGTAATACAAAAAATAATCCACTTTTGATTTTTATTCTAATACAATTCATTTCATATCTTCTAAATAAAAATAATACAAATCACTATGATAATAGTAATATTTACTATTTTTCTTATATTTTAAAACCATTTTCAATATACAATGATAAACTGTATCAGTACAAATTAAAAAAAATCACACAACAGATGTCTAAACACTATCAAACATGCATAGAACAATATGAACAAATAATTTCAAAATTTTAAACAAACCTCTTGAAATCATTTTCTAAAAGTGGTATAGTTTTTCTTGGAGGTATATTATGATAGTTCAATTAAAAAACGTATCAAAACAATATAAAGATGCTAACTTCAAATTAGAAAATATATCATTTGATATCAATAAGAAAGAAGTTATTGGAATTATCGGAAGAAATGGTACAGGTAAAAGTACTATTCTTAAGATGATTAACGGGATTGTTTCATATGATAGTGGAGATATACTTTATAAAAACTCTTCTATAAAATCTATGGACGCAAGCACCCTTAGAAACACTAGAAAAAATCTAGCATACATATTCCAACACTCTAATCTTATTGATAATAAAAGTGTATATTATCATTTTGTATATTATCATTTAAGTTTAGTATACAAACTAAATAAGGTTTCTGTTGATAAAAAGAAAATAGATGATATTCTTGAATTCATGAATATTACAAGACTAAAAAATAGTCTTTGTGGTAGCTTAAGTGGTGGTGAACAACAAAAAGTTGCTATTGCTATGGCACTACTACAAGAACCTGAAGTTCTACTTTGTGATGAAATCAGTTCTGCTTTAGACACTAATAGTGAGAAAGAGATTTTCGCTCTTTTAAACAAACTACGAACTACAACTGATATTTCGATTGTTATGATTTCACACAGTCTTTCATTATTGAAGAACTTCTGTGACAGAGTGGTAGTTATCGATGATTCTACTATAAAAGATATTGTCGTACCTAATAAAAATGCAAAAGACGATTACGACAGTAATTACTATAACTACGTAAAGGAGTTTTTATTAAATGATTGATTTATTTAAAGCCAATTACGATGGTATTATGAAAGCATTTTGGGA
>QWCO01004123.1_pt1 | contig 19145 bp, 14 predicted proteins | sample 1972611 | NCBI WGS metagenome assembly QWCO01 (sample SAMN09866706, study PRJNA288562) | Human oral metagenome isolate term1_saliva, whole genome shotgun sequencing... | reverse complement strand
TGGATCTGCCAGCACGCGTGTCGTCATCGAGGAGTACCTCCATGGTATCGAGTGCTCGGTCTTCATCGCTACGGACGGCTGTGACTGGCGCGTGCTCCCTGTCGCTAAGGACTACAAGCGCATTGGCGAGGGCGATACGGGTCTGAATACCGGCGGTATGGGCTCCGTCTCTCCTGTGGTCTTCGCTGACGAAGCCTTCATGCAGCGTGTCGAGGAGCGTGTCATCCGCCCCACTATCGAAGGGCTGCGTGCCGAAGGTATCGACTACCGTGGCTTCATCTTCGCTGGGCTGATGAACGTAGGTGGTGACCCCTACGTCATCGAGTACAACTGCCGTATGGGCGACCCCGAGACCGAGTCGGTGATGCTGCGTATTGACTCCGACTTCGTTGATCTCCTGGAGCGTATGGCTCGTGGCCATCTCGGCGACTACCATCTCGAGGAGTCCTCTCAGTATGCTGCTACCGTCGTCCTCGTCTCCAAGGGCTATCCTGAGAGCTATGCTAAGGGGATCCCCATCAGCTATCCCCACGCACCGACCTTCGACTCGCTGCTCTTCCATGCCGGTACCTCACGCGATGACTCGGGTCATCTTGTGACCTCGGGTGGGCGTGTCCTCACCGCCAGCTGTCTTGGCTCAACCCTCGAAGAAGCGCTGGAGCGCTGCTACAAGCTCGCTGATCGCGTGCAGTACACCGGTAAGACGCTCCGTCGCGATATCGGTCAAGACCTCCTCAAGCTTTCGTAGCTCCCACAGATAAAGATGCCTATGAGAAGGGTGACTACTAACGGATAGCCCCTTCTCGTAGGCATTTCTTTTCCCTCTCCTCGCGAGGGTATCTCTGCCCTCCCACCAGCTATCCTCGATATGTCTCGCTTCACCTCTTCACGACAGCGTACCAATTGGCTGGAGTTCACTCTATGGCTCCTCACCTTCCTCCTTGTGTACCTCCTCCCACCTGCTACGGGTGAGGTAAGCGAAGGGGCGGGTGTCCTCGCGCCGCTACTTCCCGTGGCGACGGCATGGACCTATCGTCTCTCTGGGCTCTTGGTACTGGCGGGCTTCTCTGCCTTCGCTATCTATATCGGGGAATACTTCCTGCTCATCGAGCGTGTGGAGCGCCCACTGCTGGTGCTCTTCATAGTGGCGCTCTTCACGACGACGCCCTCTATGGGCATCCTCTCGGCGGGGGCACTTATCTTCCAGCTCCTTATCCTCCTCCTGAGCTTCGGCACGTATCAGGATACGCACCAGCCACGCGTCAGCCTCTTCATCGGGCTTCTTGTGGGTGTCCTCTCGCTGGTCTCTCCCGTCTATCTCCTGCTGGTCCCCGTCATCATCTGGGGCCAATACCATCTGCGCTCCATCGCTTGGCGACCCATCATTGCCCTCCTCATCGGAGTGATCCTCCCGCTGTGGCTCTTCGTGCCCGTCCTTCTCTTGATGGGGAATGAGGCGCTGCAGGCCTATGGGGCTTTTGCGCTGAGAGCCTTCCCGCTCCCGATGCCCCAGGAGCTGAAGAGCTTTGAGGCTGTGCCGCTCGCCTCGTACGCCGTGGTGCTCGTCGCCTTCTTCATCGGCTACCTGCTCTATCGTCGCCGCTACTATCGGGAGAGTGTACGTCACCGTGACCTCTTCACGACGATGCAGCTCTATCCGCTCGTCCTCCTTCTCGCTGTGCCCTTCGTGGCTGGCGAATCGGCTGCACTCCTCCAGCTCACCCTGCTACCCATCGCCTTCCTCATCGCACGAGGGATGGGCATGCTCCCGCAGCGTATGGCACTCGTCCTGCGCTCCATCCTTCTCGTCCTGCTCCTCAGCCAGTATCTCTATGCGCTGGGGTTCTTTGAGCTCTTTCGCCGGGTAGGCTAAGGCGCTCTATCATTTCTCCTATTCCTCTTCTCTATGCATAACCCTAACAATGTACAGGTAGGGAGCCAAGTGCGCTTCCTCAATACGGTCGGGGGCGGGCGTGTGGCTCGCATCACCGCTGATACCGCTTGGGTCGAAGATGCCGACGGCTTCGAGATCCCCACACCGCTCAAGGACTGCGTCGTCGTCGAAGCGGGCGACACCTTCATCCCTGAGATTCGCCCTCCGAAGATCATTCAGGAGAAGCTCCGTCAGGGGCGCACGGAGCCTGCTGCTCCTGCCCCCAGCGAGGTGCGTCGCCCTGTAGCTCCTGCTCCTCGCCCTGCTCCTCCCCTGCGTACTGGCGAGGATGAGCTGACTGTACAGCTGGCTTTCCTCCCGCAGGATCGTGCTAAGCTCGGGCTGACGAACTACGAAGCCTATCTCGTCAACTACAGCGGCTCCACCCTCTACTACGTCTATCTGAGTGCCGTCGGTACGGGCTATAAGGTGCGCTCTACGGGTACGATCGAGCCTCACGGCGATGCTTTCTTAGAGGAGTTCGCCCCGGCTGACCTCAATGATCTCGAGCAGCTCGCCGTACAGATACTTCCCTTCCACGACGGGGGGATCACGAAGCTGCAGAACCCCCTCTCGGTACGCCTCAAGCTCGATGTGACGAAGTTCTTCAAGCTCCATTCCTTCCGCCCCAACGACTACTTCACCGACGACGCGCTGATGCTCACCATCGTAGAGCGTGGCGCGGAGCAGGCCCAGCCTGAGGTGGACGTATCTGCTTTGGCCTCTGCCTTGCAGACGAAGAAGGAGGACAAGAAGCCTGCTCAAAAGGCTACGGCCTCTGCCCCTCGCCGTGATGAGCCCCTCGTCGTCGACCTCCATGCTTCGGAGATCCTCGAGACGACGGCAGGTATGTCGAGCGCAGATATCCATGACTATCAGCGTGACTACTTCCATCGCACGATGCAGGAGCATATACGGGAGCGTGGGCGTAAGATCGTCTTCATCCATGGAAAGGGGGATGGTGTCCTCAGAGCCTCTATCGAGCGTGAGCTACGACGCAAGTACCCCACGTGCCGCTTCCAGGATGCGTCCTTCCAGGAGTACGGCTACGGCGCTACGCAAGTGACTATCGGCTAAGCGGCGGCTATGAAAGAGATCGAACGTAAGTTCCTCGTGACCTCGCTGGCTTTCCTCGCTGAGGCTACCGATGCTCTGCATATTGATCAGGGCTACCTCCACTCGACACGTCCCACGGTGCGTGTGCGTCGCCGTGGCGATCAGGGCTTCCTCACGCTGAAGACGCCCTCCGATGCCCGGGGGCTGGTGCGTGATGAGTACGAATATGAGATACCACTCGCCGATGCCGAGGCTCTTCTCGAGCTATGCGGAGGGCACCGTCTGAAGAAGACGCGCTACCTCGTCCCCTACCACGGGCATACGTGGGAGGTCGACCTCTTCGCAGGTCATCTCGAGGGATTCTGCCTGGCGGAGCTGGAGCTGAAGAGCGAAGATGAGACCTTCGACCTACCGCCCTGGGTGGGCAAAGAGGTGACGGGTGACCCCCGCTACTACAATAGTGCGTTGGCCCGAAGCAAACAATAATGGACTTAATTGGGTTAGTTCAGTATAGGACAGGGCGAATGCCCTCCCTCATTTGTCCGATTTAATCACACCCAATAAACAATTACACAGATGAAGTACGAACTCATCCAACTCCCTTACGCTCCCAATGCCCTCGAGCCTGCTATCAGCGCTGAGACCCTCTCTTTCCACCACGGTAAGCACCTCGCTGGCTATGTCAATACGCTGAACGGCCTCATCGAAGGCACGGAATATGCTGAGCTCCCTCTTGAAGAACTCGTTCGCAAGAGCGAAGGCGCTATCTTCAACAACGCAGGTCAGCTCCTGAATCACAACCTCTACTTCACGCAGTTCGGCCCCAACAAGGGTGGCCAGCCTACGGGTAAGCTCCTCGATGCTATCGTAGCTAAGTGGGGTAGCTTCGAGGCTTTCCAGCAGGAATTCCTCACGGCTTGCACCACGCTCTTCGGCTCGGGCTGGGCTTGGCTCGCTGCTAAGGCTGACGGCGAACTCGTCATCACGAAGGAGCCTAACGGTAGCAACCCTGTCGTCCAGGGCCTCCGTCCTCTCTTCGGTGTCGACGTATGGGAGCACGCTTACTACCTGAGCTACCAGAACCGTCGTGCTGATCACGTCAAGGATCTCTGGGCTATCGTCGACTGGGACGTCGTAGCCAGCCGCTACTAATCGTAGACGCTTCTTTTAATTCTCGATACTTCGCCCTCCGCTCGCCTCTTTGGGTGAGCGGGGGGCGAAGCCTTTTTATCGCGGGGAGAGGGCGGCAGTGCGGGAGAATTGTCGTAGCTTTGCCCGTGCAACAATTAATAGACACACTATGCAGCTGATCAAGAAGATTATCATCGGGCTCATCATCCTCGTCATCGTCGCAGCGGTCGTCTCGCTCTTCTTCCTTAATGAGGCACAGCGTATGATCGTCGGTATGGCAGCAGGCCTCGGCGTCATCAATCTCCTCGGCGTCCTCTACTTCGTGCAGAAGAATGCCGACGGGCGGAGCGAGAAGCCCAAGCACTAAGGGATATAGCCCCGACTGACAAAAGACAAGCCCCAGACGGCTCATCGCACCTCCGAGCGAGGTGGGAGAGCCGTCTGGGGCTTTTTCGTGTAGCCTGCATCCTGTGCAGGCTAAGTGAAGGGCGAGCTTATTCGACGAGGCGCATAGGGGGCTTGACGACTTCGGCGGCGAGCTTACGGCCACGTACTACGATGTAGATAGGTGTGCCGATAGCGGAGAATTCCTTCTTCACATAGCCCATACCGATACCCGTCTTGAGGGTGGGGGACATAGTGCCGGAGGTTACTTCGCCGATGATGTTGCCGTCTGCGTCAGCGATCTCGTAGTGTGAGCGGGGTACGCCCTTGTCGGAGAGCTTGAAGGCTACGAGCTTGCGCTTGATGCCCTCGGCCTTCTGCTGCTCAAAGAATGCCTTGCTGGGGAAGTTCTTCTCGGGGATGAGCTTCGTGATCCAGCCGAGACCAGCTTCGAGGGGAGAGGTGGTATCGCAGATATCGTTGCCGTAGAGGCAGAAGCCGACTTCAAGACGGAGCGTGTCGCGAGCGCCGAGGCCGATGGGGCGGATGCCTTCGGGCTTACCTGCTTCGAAGATAGCGTTCCAGATCTTCTCACCGTACTGAGGATAGAAGTAGATCTCGAAGCCACCAGCACCGGTGTAGCCCGTGTTGGAGAGGATGACCTCAGGGCAGCCAGCGAAGGTGCCGACCTTGAAGGTGTAGTAGGGGATGGTAGAGAGGTCTACATCCGTCAGGCGCTGCAGGACCTGCTGTGCCAGAGGGCCCTGGATGGCGAGCTGACCGACGTTGTCGCAGCTGTTCTCGAGGATAGCGCCAGCGGCGTTGTGCGATTGACACCAAGCCCAGTCCTTCTCGATATTAGCGGCATTGACGACGAGGAGGTACTTCTCATCTTCGTAGTGGTAGACGAGGAGGTCGTCGACGATACCCCCCTGTTCGTTGGGGAAGCAGGTGTACTGGATGTCTCCGACCTTGAGCTTAGAGGCGTCGTTGGTGGTGATATCTTGGATGAACTGGAGGGCATTGGGGCCCTTGACCCAGAATTCCCCCATGTGTGAGACGTCGAATACGCCGACACCCTTGACGACGGTCATGTGCTCCTCGATGATCCCCGTAGGATACTCGATGGGCATATCATAGCCTGCGAACTCATGCATCTTGGCACCTAAGGCCTTGTGGTGCTTTAATGTAGTTTGTGAGCTGTACTTGCACATCAAAGGTAAGGAGTTCTACGGAACTAACCTATATAGCTTGACATCCTAAAATATTATAGAAAAGGAGGGCGTTTCAGCCCACTTCGGTGGGTGTCGAAGCGCTGTCTGTCGTGCCCTCTACAGGTGGTCTCTTTGTCTCTCTTGCTGAGGGCAAATTGCCGTGTCATATAAGGCCGTTTGCTCTTCCTCCGTGAGGGGGTGGTGTGAACCTATATTGGTCGGCGGGCTGACCTATATAGGTCGATGGTATGTACCTATATTGGTCACGATGCGAACCTATATAGGTCAGCCCGCCGACCAATATAGGTCGCTCTCGAGGGTGAAGCAATAGGGCGGGTAGAGGTGAAGCAGTAGTTGTTTGCTCTCGAAGCACTATTGGTTTCGTATGCAAACTAATAGTGGTTTGCACCCGAAACCAATAGTTGTTTGACCCCCATACCAATAGTCGTCCGAGCACAGACCAATAGTGGTTCGCTTATTAGGGTGCGGTGGCTCGCCCACGAGATGCCCTCTCGAAGAGGTGCGGTGGGGCATTTCTCCCTCCTCCGCGAGGGGGGAGACTGAGCCCTCTCGGCTTGGGGGATTAGTCGTTGTAGTAAGGGGAATTGCCCCGAAGTAAAGGCGCCTTCTTAGGGGGCTATCTCTTCGCTGTGTGCCGCAGGGGGGCAAAAGCGACCAGTACTGGTCAGCGATCGGACCAGTACTGGTCACCCATAGTAAGCAGTACTGGTCGCGACGTGAAGTAGTACTGGTCACTTCACCGACCAGTACTGGTCGAAAAACCGACCTTGTAGAGGGCTGTCGCACAGGCTCTTGCGAGCGCCTTATTATATATGGTAGATTATCCTTTTCTTTACATAGCGTAAGCTCTTCACGCGGGAGGACGCGTCCTCTCTATCAACTAAATCCACACGCTACCCACACTCCACGTGGGAAAGAGAATTAAGCAAAGAGAAGATAAGCCTATGAGACACATCCTACTTCTCCTCCTCGTCCTTGCCTTTGGAGGAGTCCTCAGAGCCCAAAGCCCCGATGAGGCGTGGCTGGAGGGGACCCTCGTCAGCAAGACGGACAAGACTCCTCTGGTAAATGCCTTCGTCGTACTGCGTACCGCCGACGGAGCGGACACGCCCTTTAGTGCGCTCACCGATGAGAAGGGGTACTTCCTCCTCAAGGCTACGACGGGCACGTATCGCCTTGCAGCCACCTTCGTCCAGCAGACCATCATCCTTCGCCCTTCGCTGGAGCTCCCTGCGGGGCGGCTCCAGCTGGGTACGCTTCCCGTAGAGCTGACCCGCGAGCTGGAGGCGGTCGTCGTAGAGGGGAAGATTCCCCTTGTACGCTACGAAGGCTCGACCCTCATCTTCGGTGAAGCTGCCTTCGCCAAAGCCCGTGGCGGTAGCGTGCTGGATGGGCTGACGCTCATCCCTGGCCTGCAGATAGAGGGCGCCAATAAGCTCAAGCTCTACGGCATCTCGGAGCTGGCAGTCTATATCGATGGTCGTCCCCAGCGTATGTCACAAGACGAAGTCATCGCCCTCCTGCAGGGGATGTCCGTGAGCGAAATCGCGCAGGTCGAGCTCATCCGTGAGCCAGGTGTCGAGTACAGCGGAGTGACGACGCCGATCCTGAATATCAAGCGTAAGACGCGAGTCGATGAGGGTGTCAAGGGCTTCACCAGCCTTGTCGGTACTTACAATCAGCTCTTCTCCGAGCAGCTCTCCACTCGGGTCAATCTCAACTATGGTCGCAGTCGCTCCTACGTCTCCTACACGCTGGGGAATAAGCGCTATCGTGAGACCACGACCCTCTCCTCGGGAGTCGTCGATGACCTGCGTGTCGATCCCAGAGTCTCCCATCAGGTCGGGGGATGAGCAATCGCATAAAGTGGTCGAACCTCTACGCCACGCTCTTCCATACCTTCCGCGCCAGTCGCTGGAGCCTACAGACGACCGCCGAGGGCTCACGTGGGAGCTCTGACCTACGCCGAGATCAGGGGGCTATGGATGTAGCGACCAAGGATGACAACCGCTTCGCGCGTATCGCCCTGGACTTCGCGCATCGCCTCTCGAGCATCTTCACACTCTACGCTGGTGCCGAGGTCAGCCGTGTAGCGGTAGACTCTCGCCTCACCAATAGAGCGGACGAGCTGACACTAAGAGAATGGAATATCGAGGGCTATACGAAGCTGGGCTTCCGTCTGCCGAAGGTCTCTGGCTTTGTGGGTCTACGCATCGCAGGCGAAGACCGCAAGGGGAGCTTGGGAAGTGGCTTGGGGGACTTCTTCCGCTCGGGCACAGAGCTTCTCACCTCCGCCTCCCTCCGCTACGCACCCGCTCGCGACCATGAGCTCTCCCTGACCCACTCCTCCAGCTATACGCGTCCGAGCTACCGTGACCTCCTTGGCTATACCAGCGTAGCCTCGGCAGCCTTCCTGCGCAAGGGAAATTCCGGGCTGCGGACATCATATCGCAGGGGCCTGAGTCTGAACTATACCTACATGCGGGCGGCGCAGCTGGAGCTCAGCTACACCGATACCGAGGATCCTATCGTAGAAGCTATACCCCCGATGTATGGGGGTGGAATTACCCTGCGTCGGTACAACCTCGACTACAGCCGTACGCTGCGTGCACTGCTGGTCCTGCCCCTCCCGCTGGTTAGCCAGAAGAAGTTCAGCTGGCTGGCGCTCACCATCCTCGCAGCCCAGCGCCAGTGGGATGCGGGGCACATCGAGATGACGGACTACAGTGCTGCGCTCAACACCCAGTTCGTCCAGCACCGCCATAGCTTCAGCCTCCCCTCGGATTGGACGGTCGACCTCGGTGTGACCTACTATAGTGGAGTGCTCTATGAGCTCTATCGCATCCAGCGCCAGTGGTGGGTAGATGCTTCGGTGAGCAAGCGTATGGGCAACCTACGTGCTACGCTCTCCGCCCGCGACCCCTTCAATACGAATATCGCGCGCGGGAGCTATAATCCGGAGGTCAACGGCCTGGCCTTCGAGCGTAATTGGCACAGCCCACGCCTGGAGCTTACCATCTCCTACAGCTGGGGGAAGAAGAGCGTCAAGGCGCAGGATACGCGTGTGCGGTATGATGACCTGAAGCGCCTCACTACGGGGGCAAGCGAAGGGATGAATACCCCCGCTCAGTGAGCCTATTAGCCGTATAAATACCGCCCTTACACTCCATCTAAATAGAGCTGAGGGGATAGCGAAGCCGTTTCGCTATCCCCTCGCTCGCTATCCCGAAGTCTCCCCGCATATCGTGAGGCGGCGCTTTTGCCTGCATAGAGTAGTCGTGGCTCGGGGGCTTTGCGCACTGAGGCCGTGACAGCACGATATGTGCATTTAGAGTTGCCATAAAACATACTGTCTCGACCATACCGATATTCCGATGGTGCATTATCCGAAAGGATTTGAGTTGTATAGTACCGATTTATTTCGTACTTTTGCAGCGGATTAAATGATTGGTTATGGAAAAAGAACAAAAGATCAAAGTGATACGCATCATTACGAGCATCGTTTTGCTAATGGCGACATATATTCCGGCTATTCCGGAAGAGATTCACATCGGATTATGTGCCATCGCCTATGTCATAATCGGTGCGGACATCGTTTATGCCGCCTTGCGTAATTTGTGCAAAGGGCAGTTTTTGGGTGAGAGTTTCCTTATGACTATTGCGACCGTCGGAGCATTTGTCATCGGAGAATACCCTGAAGCAGTGGCAGTGATGATGTTCTATCAGATTGGGGAACTTTTCTCCGATATAGCGGTGGAACGGAGCCGGGATTCGATTGCGGCATTGATGGATATCCGTCCGGATTATGCTAATATTGAGAAAGAGGGAAGTCTAACACGGGTGTCTCCATCGGATGTCCCGGTCGGTAGTATCATCGTAGTGAAACCGGGAGAGAAAATACCATTGGACGGAAAGATAATCTCCGGAAGCACGACCCTCGACACGGCGGCGTTGACAGGTGAAAGCCTTCCGCGTGAGGTTTCCAAAGGCGATACCGTCATCAGCGGAAGCCTGAATCTCACAGGTGTTCTGCATATCCGTACGTCGGCGACATTTGGAGAATCGACCGTTGCGAAAATCCTCGATTTGGTAGAAAACGCGGATACAGGCAAGGCGAAGAGTGAAAAGTTCATAACCCGTTTCGCACGCTATTATACACCTGCTGTCGTGGCTGTGGCTGCATTGCTCGCCTTGGTTCCTCCGCTGATTGTGGGCGGCGAATGGCTTGTCTGGTTAAACCGCTCTCTGATTTTCCTGGTGATTTCCTGCCCCTGCGCACTGGTCGTGTCTGTCCCGCTGACGTTCTTTGGCGGAATAGGTGGAGCATCAAGAAAGGGCATTCTCGTAAAAAGCTCCAACTATCTGGAAATGATGGCGCATATAAAAACAGTCGTGTTCGACAAGACCGGGACTCTGACAGAAGGCAATTTCTCGGTCACTGCCATACATTCTCAAATGCTGTCGGAAGATGAGCTTATAGAATTAGCTGCATTGGCGGAAAGTTTTTCTGACCATCCCTTGTCGGCATCGATACGGGATGCCTGCAATTTGCCATTGGACAAAACAAGAGTGACCAGTTATGAGAACATTGCAGGCGAAGGAATCGTGGCAACCATCGACCATCGCAAGGTTTATGTCGGAAACGAAAAACTTATGTCGCGTGCCGGTGTGACACCCCAGTCATGTGAAAAGACAGGTACCATTGTCCATGTCGCCGTAGACAGTGCTTATATGGGACATATCGTCGTTTCCGATAGCCTAAAGCCGCAATCCGCCGAGACCATCGCAAGGCTGAAAGCCTCTGGAGTTGGGAAAACAATCATGCTTACGGGCGACCGCAGTGATGTGGCTAAAGATATTGCCGGAAAAGTGAACATAGATGAGTTCCATGCCGAGCTGCTGCCTATAGACAAGGTGAGATTTGTCGAAGCACTGCGCAAAGAACATGCCCGGTCTCCCATCGCTTTTGTCGGCGACGGCATCAACGATGCTCCGGTCATCAAACTTGCTGACATAGGCATTGCCATGGGGGCTGTCGGCAGTGACGCCGCCATTGAAGCCGCTGACGTCGTATTGATGAACGATAATCCCATGAATATCGTCGAAGGCATGATGATAGCCCGCAAGACGTTAAGCATAGTGAAACAGAACATCGTATTCGCCATCGGCATCAAACTCCTGATGCTACTGTTGGGAGCGTTGGGCGTTGTCAACATGTGGGCTGCCGTGTTTGCTGATGTAGGTGTCACCATACTTGCTATACTCAATGCGTTAAGGAGCATACGTGTCAGCAATGTGCACGCCTGTAGCTGACCCTCTCCTACAGCTGGGGGAAGAAGAGCGTCAAGACGCAGGATACGCGTGCACGGTATGATGACCTGAAGCGCCTCACTACGGGGACCAGCGAAGGGATGAATACCCCCGCTCAGTGAGCCATTTGCCGAATAAATACCGCCCTTACACTCCATCTAAATAGAGCCGAGGGGATAGCGAAGCCTGCTCGCTATCCCCTCGCTCGCTATCGCGAAGTCTCCCCGCATATCGTGGGGCGGTGCTTTTGCCTGCATCGAGTAGCCGTGGCGTGGGGGCTTTGTGCTCTGAGGGCGTGACAGCACGATATGTGCATTTTGTCTTAGCTTTGTAGTACCTATTATATATGTAGGGGCGCAGCCTTTCTCCCGAGAGTACCGCACCCCCATCTAATGATGTGACCGATATGAATAGAATCATCAGCCGCCTTACCGCCCTGTCGGCAGCAGCCCTTCTGATGCTGCCCAGCTGCCTTGGTAAGGGAAAGAACACCCCCGAATTCCCATCAATCAAGCCCCTCTCCACCCTCACGGGTAAGGTAGAGAAGCGCGTCATCACACGCCTCTCTGCAGCAGGCACCGAAGAGGAGCGCACCGAAGAGGTCTACCGCCGTACGGGTGGCCTTCTGACAAAGGTCGTCTACGGCATCCCCGCTTCAGGTGGCAGTCTACAGCCCATCGAGACGACGACGAATACCTACGATGAGCAGGGCTACCGCGTCAGCGAGGTCGTCGAGAAACTCACCGCCACCGGCACGAAGGAGCGCACCGAGACGAAGTACACCTACCGCCCTTTCTCTCCGCAGGTCAGCTACGTCAGCAACTACAAGGAATATGACTCCCAAGGCCGTCTCGTCGCCGACGTGACGCATGAGCTCGAGGGCTCGCGCCTGAGCCGTGTCGTCCGCACCATCTACGACTATTCCGCTGGAGGGGCTAATCCCAAGGAGACCGTCCTGCGCACGAACTACACCTACATGGATCCCATCATCGAGTCCCGCACCTTCACCCTCGTCACCGACCCCAAGGCTGTCGGCGGTACGGGCGCGCTCTACCACGAGCAGGCGCGTATGCGTGTGGACTACTACGGGCGTAAGCTCTTCGAAGAGATCCACACCTTCGACACCTCGGTGGGCGTAGCTAAGCAGGACCTCAAGAAGCCCAATGGCGCTACCGTCTCGACCTACACCTATGGCGATACGGGCGACATCGTCCGCGAGCTTCGTGAGACCCACGGCCCCCGTACGCAGGCTGAGTATGATGCCGACAAGGAGCACAAGCTCCCCCTGCTCAAGCTCATCGACCGCTACTACTACGAGGTGAAGTACACCCAGACCAATACCGAGGGCTTCCCCACGAAGATGGAGGTCACCGTCGAGAAGGGTGTCGCTAAGACGAAGACCACCTACACGGCGAATATCAGCTACACCTACTTCGCTGATCCCGCGCCTAAGAACTAACCCCCTTCCCTCCGCCTAACCCGATCAAATAAGTATATCCCTACGTGCGAATAGATATCCTCACCGTCGTGCCCGAGCTCCTCGAGAGCCCACTCCAGCACTCCATCGTCGGCCGTGCCCAGCAGCAGGGCTCCCTCGAGCTACATGTCCACAATATCCGTGACTACGCTACGAATAAGTGGCGCCGTGTCGATGACTATCCCTTCGGGGGGGAGGCAGGGATGATCCTGCAGATCGAGCCGATCGACCGCGCTATCGCCGACCTCAAGAGTCAGCGCCACTACGATGAGGTGATCTTTACTTCGCCCGATGGGGAGACCTTCGATCAGGGTATCGCTAACCAGATGAGCCTGCAGGAGAACCTCATCATCCTCTGCGGCCACTACAAGGGCATAGACCAGCGCATCCGTGAGCACCTCATCACACGTGAGATCTCCGTCGGGGACTACGTCCTCACGGGCGGAGAGCTACCTGCTGCTATCATGGTAGATGCCGTGGTGCGCCTACTGCCCGGCGTCATCGGCGACGCAGAGAGTGCGCTCTCTGATACCTTCCAGGACGACCTCCTCGCGCCACCTATCTACACCCGCCCCGCCGACTACAAGGGGTGGAAGGTGCCCGACGTGCTCCTCAGTGGTCACGCTGCCCGTATCGAAGCGTGGAAGATGGAGTGCGCCCTCGAGCGTACGAAGCGCCTGAGACCCGACCTCTACAAGAAGCACTTGGGGCACGAGAAATAGCGAATTAATTCCTAAATTTGCCCTTAGGATGGGTCACTACGGAGGGACCTCGGGCAGGAAGCCCGCGGCCACACCGTCTCGTGTGCCCGTCGCTTCGCTTTAGATAAGTCACTAATAACACACTATAATCGAAGAATCATGGCTTTGAAGTTTATCACAGCTGACGAAGCAGCCGCACTCGTAAAGGACGGCGACAACATTGGTTTCAGCGGCTTTACCCCCGCAGGTTGCCCCAAGGTCGTACCTGGAGCTATCGCTAAGCGCGCCGAAGAAGAGCACGCTGCAGGCCGCCCATTCAAGGTAGGTATGTTCACTGGTGCCAGCACGGGCGACCGTCTCGACGGCGCACTGGCTCGCGCAGGTGCAGTTAAGTTCCGCACGCCCTACCAGTCGAACAAGGATATGCGCAACGGCATCAACGCTGGTGAGCACCCCTACTTTGATATGCACCTCTCGATGCTCGCTCAGGAGCTCCGCTACGGCTTCCTTGGCAAGATCGACGTCGCTATCGTCGAAGCTGCTGACGTCACCGAAGACGGTGAGATCGTACCCACCTCTGGTGTCGGTATCCTCCCCACGATCTGCCGCTCATCGCCGTGATATGCCCGTATATAGCCCCAGCGATCGCGTGGGTCAGCCCTTCGTGAAGGTCGACCCTGCTAAGATCGTCGGTGTCGTCCGTACGAGTGAGCCTAATGACGAAGGTGCCTTCGCTCCCCTTGATGATGTCACGAAGGCTATCGGTGATAACGTGGCTAAGTTCCTCGTCTCTGAGATGGAGGCTGGCCGCCTGCCCAAGGAATTCCTCCCTCTGCAGAGTGGTGTAGGTAACGTGGCTAATGCCGTCCTCGGCGCTCTCGGTGACAACAAGCAGATCCCTGCCTTCGAGGTCTACACCGAAGTCATCCAGGACGCTGTCATCGAGCTGATGAAGAAGGGTCGCGTGAAGTTCGCCAGCGGCTGCTCGCTCTCTGTGACGCGCCCCGTCATCCAGGAGATCTACGGCAACCTCGACTTCTTCAAGGATAAGCTTCTGCTGCGTCCTCAGGAATACTCTAACAATCCTGAGATCGTCCGCCGTCTCGGTGTCATCACCATCAATACCGCTCTCGAAGCTGATATCTTCGGTAACATCAACTCGACGCACGTCAACGGTACGCGTATGATGAATGGTCTCGGTGGCTCTGGCGACCAGCGTGCTGAGGAGATCATCGAGAAGTGCGTACACCCCGACTACAAGCAGCTGCTGCGTGACTACCTCAACCTCGGTGTGAAGGGTCAGACGCCTCAGAATCTCGATGCTTGCTTTGCGTTCCATCAGGAGATCGCAGCCTCGGGTGATATGCGTAACGTCGACTGGTCTAAGTACAAGAAGAACTAAGCCCACCGGCATAGCTCTAAGCTAAACGCGCCGCCGCCCCGGTGCTCCTCTCTCGGAGGAGTGCCGGGGCGGCGGTCGTTTTGTCTGTGTGTAGCGGGTGGGGTAGCGGGCGGTGCTACGGACGCTTAGTCGCGGATGAGCGGCATCGTCGAGCAGCGCAGGAGGCCGCCCATCTTCGAGATCTCCTGATAGGGCACCTCTTCGACGATCATACCCCACGCCTCACGCAGGTGGGCATTGAGTCGGGTGAAGTGGCGATCACTGATGAGGGCATCGGGTGAGAGGGAGACGACGTTCGTGCTCATGTAGTAGGCTTCTTCGGGGGTGACGCCGAAGAGGTTGTCACGACCGAAGATTTCCTCGACGAGGGCGACATCGCGCTCGTTGAGGAAGCCCTCACGATAGATGAGTGCGCGGCCACGGCTCACGGGCTGGAAGGCGCAGTCGAGGTGGAGGACGGACTTAGCGGGCTCGCGGTCGTGCTTTCGTAGCTCGATGGGCACGACGCGCTTGTGGGGGAAGCGCTCGCGGAAGAAGTCAATAGCGTAGCGGTTCGTGCGGGCGGTCTTGAAGCTGGAGTAGTCGTCGCCGAAGTACGCCCCGACGAAGAGAATATCGTCATAGAGGAGCACGTCGCCACCCTCGGTGTGGACGGCCTCGGGGAGGGACTCGATGTGTGCGGGATCGATGAGGGGGAAGATTGAGCTGGCGAAGGCTTCGGTCTCCCGCTCGCGGTCGGGTATGAGATTGGAGATGAAGAGGGTGTCGTCGATGGTAAAGGCTACGTCACGGGCGAAGACCTGATTGTAGTCGGTGAGTGGGGCGGGGCGCAGCGTGCGGACGCCGTAGCGATCGAGGACGTCGAGGACGCACTGCATCTCGTGCCGCACATCAGCTTCGCTCGGGAAGATCCCTCGGCTTACGGCTTCATAGCTCTTGGCATCATAGGTCTCTTGGAGGGTGGGGATGGGGCCCAGACTGTCGGGGAGCCCGAGGACGACAGCTCGGAGGCGAGCCGTCTCGTTGGTGACATGGGGGATGATCCGTTCCATAGGTATTTGCTTGATAGTCGGGGAGGCTGGGAGTCAGCTTCCCCTCTTTGTTACAAATATAACGATTATAGACTGGACTACCGCGCCCTGTGTGTGGGGCTTCGCTTCTGCCCAAGAATGCTTTGCTATCCTTATAGTCTACTTCCTTTTTGTCCCCGGTGTAGTGCGCTCTCTATGAGGGGGGTAGGGGGCGTGTTGTGGGGGAGTATTTCGACCAGTACTGGTCGGTGAGCGGAGCAGTACTGGTTGGTGTCAGTTACCACTACTGGTCGGCGTCGTGACCAGTAGTGGTCCGCTCGCGAACCAGTACTGATTCATTTTTCCCCTCCATAAAGGGGGAATCGGGTAGCTATACAAGGGGGATTTTTCTGTGTGAAATTGTGCATAGGCTCCGTGACGTGAGTTGCGGAGTGTCGAGAGTTATTGCGATGCCCCCTCAGTGGGTGGGTTAGTGCTGGTTATTAGGTGTTTGAGTCCTCTGCAGGTGGAGAAAATAGCTCTGCAGGGTGCATACAACGAATTTATTTATACAGGTATTATGATTTAGGATTTTTTACTATCTTTGCATCGAATTTCAGGATGTTTCCTCGGCCATGTATGCTGTATAAAGTCTCTGCCCTCCTGGTAAGTGGTCTACTCTATAGGCTTGCCGACTGCAGACGAGGGGGCTCCGAACACCAAATTTTAGCTTAACTAAATTAGATCATATGAACGTAAACAAACTCCCCTACGAAGCCCCTGTGGCTGATCCTTTCAAGCTCTCTGCAGCTCCTATGGATATCTGTGTCCAGTTCTCCGGTGATGCAGACTTTGATGACTTCGAAGAAGGCGAAGCTCTCTAGTAAGGCGCCTCTCTTCATTGTGTTTTTGAATTAAAACCCTCTTAACCCAGACAAAATGAAGCTTAATCTACTCACTGTTACTTCTCTTCTCTGTGGTCTCTTCCTTCTCGGCTCTTGCGCCAAGGACGAACCTCAGTCAAGCAAGATCAATACGGAGGCAGTCGATAATGGCCCCCGTGTCAATGTGCCTCTCCAGCTCGATGCTGAGGTAAGTGAATTCATCGATCCTCAGACCGCTAAGAGTGCTCGCGCATTCAATAGCCCCCAGAGCCCTATCACTGTGAAGGATGGTGCTAATGCCGAGCTCGACGATGATCTCAATGTGACGGCTACGAAGCAGAAGGTCCTCTCTGCTCTGCGCGCTAACTTCATCGCGGCTAACCCCACGATCGACGTCGTCCTGCACGTTGAGTGCGGTTCGCTGGTCGAAAACGTAACCTCTACGATGAGCTACGACGCATCCCTCGGTCGCTATCGCCACAGCGCGAATGTTGGTCTGTCCTCAGGTATGGTTTCTGCTCTGGCTGCTGCTAACGGTACGCTTACGGTGTACACCGGTGGTACGGGCTACGACGCTTCGAAGGAAAGCTTCACTGTTGACCCCGTGATGGAGGAAATCAGCCTTTCTTCGGCTGCGTCTACTCCCGTCAACATCCCTGTCCTCTATGCCTCTACGGGTGTTCAGGTTAAGATCACCAATGGTACGCTCCTCCCTGTCTCTAACGCCGTCAGCCAGCTGAAGCCTCAGGGCTCACTCCTCCTGGTGACCTTCCGTAACAACATGGACCAGGATGTCACCTTCGACGGGATCACCGCGGTTACGAACAACTACTTCGGTCCTAACAACGAGTCGAAGCCTGCACTCCTCAAGCTCAAGGGCTCGAAGAACTCTGCTACGGAGCTGACTACGGAAGCTACCAAGTACACCAGTGAGTACAGCACGGCTGTCAATGGCGGTAAGGCTTACACCTACTTCTATAAGGACTTTGCTTCAGCTCAGTTCTCCGTCGCTCATGGTGGTGCTCGCTCCGATAAGGCTATCGTCTTCTGGGGGTATAAGGGTGACGCCCAGCCCGTAGCTACTGCATCGGCAAATAAGCTGGATGATAACGGTCTGCTCCTCAACGCTGCTACGGGTCTGATCCATGTCTATGCAAAGAATCCTAAGATCGGTGGTCAGGTAATCGATCGTCCCAACTATAGCATTGCTCCTATCGGTGGTGCAAACTTCGCCCCTGCCGATGGTAAGGCTTATACGCTGAATTGCGAATTCTACACGCAACCTCGTCAGGCTCTCGGCTATCTGGACAAGGGCTATCTCTACAAGGATGGTACGTGGAAGCACCATGAAATCAATGTTGGCTTGACCAATGACCCGAAGAACTACAACACCTCTACCGCAAGAGCGGTGCCTCTGGTCTCCTCTGGTGAAGCTAATGAGGTGCGCCTTGGTGGCGTGACGACCTCTAAGGGTAAGATGTATATGCCTGATCAGGCTTGGCTCAATCTGATGAGCCTTTTCTGGCCTATCGAATTTAGTGATGCAGGTAACGGACGCTTCAAGGATTTCAGCGGCAAGTTTGCAAAGGGCTCCAGTGGCTTCGACTACCGTGCATATATCTATAATGAACTGCTCCCCTACAAGGCTACGAACGATGATACATCTGACTTCTCCGAAGCTGGCTTCGTGTGTGCGGACTACGCTAAGAAGGATCAGGATGTAGCTGATGGCGCTCCTGGCTATGCTTATCGCCAGCTGTATATCTCTCCTCGTCGCTCGGATACGGGCGCCCATCCCCGTAGCAAGTACCAGGTGCTGGTTTGCTACCTGACACGTGTGAAGGTCGCTGATGGCGCTAAGTATGTCTCCTCTATCGTCATGGAATCGCTCTATCTTGGGAAGTACTTCGTTGGGAATGTTATCACAACGCCTCTCTATGTGGAGCCTAACAATGCGACGAAGCCCTTTACCTACCTCCAAGAGCCCGCTCTCTTCGGCGTAGGTGCAGAGCCTACGCGTGGTATGGTCACGCGTATCTTGATCAATGCTAACGAGGTCAGAAATGTGTTCAAGGATGATAAGTACCTGAAGCCTTACTCCGAGGTGAAGTCCTTTGGTTCCGCTGAGGGGATTAAGCTTGTACACTGGGGGACAGTCGCAGGTCAATGGGAGGATGACGCGATGCGCAAGGCTTATGACGAGACGGGTCTCAAGCAGCTGATTGAGGATCTCAATGCTACTACCCGCGTCGCCATGACGAATCGCTTCTACGGCTATAATGCCTTCAATGGTGGTATCTATTACGCCAAGAATTTGGGAGGTGCAAACCATGATGTCCGTGGTTTCTATAGCAACTATACCTACCAACCTCTGCGTGCATACTCCACGACGTATCAGGGTGATGATGGTAGAAAGCCCCAGCAGGGACTTTAAGCCCTCCCCAATAGGATACCCTTATATATAAGGTATAAGATGTCAGTCCCCGCACCCTTCCTTAGGGTGTGGGGACTGATGCCTATGAGTAGATAGGTAAAATACTTAACTTTGTGTGAGGGGATTCCCCCTCCCAACGTATTGATCATAGAACGATAAGCTATGAGTAAGCATCCCTTCCGCGGGAT
>QWCO01000520.1_pt1 | contig 19184 bp, 18 predicted proteins | sample 1972611 | NCBI WGS metagenome assembly QWCO01 (sample SAMN09866706, study PRJNA288562) | Human oral metagenome isolate term1_saliva, whole genome shotgun sequencing... | reverse complement strand
TCTCCTAACTAATTTTTGATAAAATTTCCTTTGGTTTTTTAACTAAAATCATCGTTGATGCAATAATTACAGACAGAATAATTATTGTGATTAATATGCTATAGCTTTGCATAAAAACCGCTAAGCTGTCTAACCCAAAAATATTGTTTGTGAAACTTGATACTATAGATGAGGTTTCTTCAGCTTCACTGAGCCCTTTTGTGATTAAACTGAAAACTAAATTTCCAAGAATAAAAGAGCTGATTATTGTCGGGATTGATATTAGAACTAGCTCTATGATAAATTGCGATATTATCTGAAGCTTGCTTGCACCGATTGATAGTAGAATTCCTATCTCATAAATCCTTTCACGCAACCAAAGTATTAGAATTAAGCTAAGAACTACGCTTCCGCCAATTATTATTAAATAAGTCATTAAATTGATAATATTTTTAATTCCTGCTATCGATTCTAGATTATCCTTGAAAGCAGTATTATTTTTCTCGATCTTATATTTAGACCAGTCAATATTAAGTTTTTCAGTTTTTGCGATGGCTTTATCTAGCTGATCTGTCGTCTCAGTATATAGAGTTATTTTGTTTAAAAGGCGTTCGTTTTCCGACAGATTGAGTGCTTGTATAGTTGTTTCGAAATCTGAAAATATTGTATTCTCACTAAAATCAGAAGATAAACCGGTGTATTTTTCTTGCTTTTTACCGCTAAAAATTCCCGTAATCTCAAACCTAGTTTTTTGAGTCTCAGTTTTTTTGTCGCTTGTATTCATTAAATTAAGCTCAATTCTATCACCAATTTTTAGATTATTTTTTTGAGCGAAAGATTCGTGGATTAAGGCTTTTTCTCTATCATTTTGTTCTAGATGGCGACCTTGTTTGAGCTTGAATACGCCACTGCTAAAGAGCGTATTTTTAGCAGTATTATTAGTGCTGTGAATTGCGACTGTATTTTTTAAGTCTTCACCAAGATCATCTCGCTGAACTTGCTGATTAGCAGATATAGCTTTAGTATTTTTAGGTTTGGCCAATCCTTCGTATTCAAGCAATGACTCTTTGATTTCTTTAATATTTCGAATATTCTTAACATCTTTGTAACTAAAATAGCCCTGAGAATCTTTCTTAACTATCGAGAAAGATGAATTCGATGCTTTATATAGCGAATTTTCTAGATTACTACTGGAATTAACTACGTTCAAGCATGCATATAGGCTTGAAAGCACTGCGGTAAGAATTAAAAAAACAATCGTAGTTCTTTTTTTCTTTCGCGTGACATAAGCCAGTGACTTTTTTATGATTCTCAATCTATCTCCTTTCGCTTTAGTTTCATACTTAGCTATATTTTATGATAGTTTTATGAAGTGAGTATGAAATTTGTTAGATTTTGCAGAAATTTCAATAAGTAAAAAAATCTTCTAAATTTGAAGGGGTGTTTAATGAAGTTAAGGAGCTAAGAGGCATCAGAACTCCCTAGAGCTTTTTATTATTTATATAAAAGTAAATAAGAATATTTTTTTTTAGATCGAGCGCTTATTATTTTCAAGTGAATCTTTCGCGAATTTTTCAACGAAATCTTCACAAATTTCAAAAATCTGGGGTAGTATTTCGCTTTCGCTTTTTGAAAATTTTGCAAGAACAAAATTCATTGCGCCTATTGTTGGCAAAAAATCATTAGCGATGCCAATTTTAATTCTTGGAAAACCTTCGCCAAAAACTGAAATTAAAGATTTCAAACCATTATTTCCACCAGAACCACCACTTTTTCGAACGCGAACCACACCAAAATCCAAATCAAGATCATCGTGAACAGCCAAAAAATCTTTTCGAAAATCAATTTTATAAAAATCACAAATTGCCCGTGCTGAAAAACCTGTTTCGTTATAAAAAGTTGTTGGTTTAACAAGCAAAACTTTTTCGCCAAAAAGTGTAATTTCAGCAATGAAAGCTTTAAATTTTGGCTTTTCTTGAAATTTTGCGTTAAACTTTTTTGCTAAATAATCTGCAAATTCGAAACCGGCATTGTGGCGAGTTCCACTGTATTTTTCAGGAAAATTACCTTGAAAAAGTATGATTTTCATTTTGTCCTTTCGAAAATCGCCCCAAGCGCGGGGCGAAAATTTATTGATTTTTTTGAATTCGAGCAAGTTTTTCGTCGCGTTTACGTTCGCGTTTGTTTTGTGTGTCAGTAGCTTTTTTAAGTGTACCCGAAGCTTTATTGATAACTTTTTTACCGGCTGAAATTCTTGCGCGGTTTTCTTTGATTTGTTTTTCGTCTCTGAAAGAAAACTTAATTGGTGTTCCGGAATAATCGAAATTCTCACGAATTAAGCGTTCCAAATAGCGTTTGTAGCTCCAGTGAACAAATTTTAAATTTGAGCCGTGAATAATAAACCAAGGTGGATTGCTATCGCTTTGTGAAATGTAGCGCAATTTTGGATGTGTGTTTTTCAGACCTGCTGGCGGATGAGCTTGAGTTGCTTTTTGTAGAAGCTGATTCAAGATTGAAGTTTTTGCTTGTCTTGCACGGTTGCGGTTAACTTTCAAAATCAAATCATAAATTTTGGTCACATTCTGGCCAGTTTTCGAACTCGTGAAGATTAGCGGTGCCCAAGGTGTAAATTTGAAGTAATACGCAATTCGTGGCGCCAAAGCGTCGCGAGTATAAGCATCTTTTCCTTCAACGCTATCCCATTTTGAAACCACAATAATCATTCCTTTTCCGGCGTCGTTAATTAAGCCGGCAATTCGTTGGTCGAGCTGTGTGTTAAGCTCGTTTGCATCCATTAAAAGCAAACAAATATCGGCTTCATCAATTGCATTCAAAGTTCGAAGTACACTAAATTTTTCAATTCCAACTTCCTGTTTTCCGGGTTTGCGCATTCCGGCTGTGTCAATAATTTCGATGGTTTTTTCGTTAAAACGAATTGTGGTGCGGTTTGTATCACGTGTTGTTCCCGCAACGTTCGCTACAATCGCCTGCTGTTTTCCAGCCATTGTATTAAAGAGATAAGACTTTCCAGCGTTTGGGCGACCAACCAAAGCTACACGAATCACATCTTCGGGTTGTTTTTCTTCTTTAACTTTTGGGATATTTTCAGCAATTTCAGTTAGAAGTTCATCAACGCCGGCGTTATGTTCGGCAGAAGTTCGAATAATCGGTTTAACGCCAAGGCGCAAAAATTCTTCGTTTGGTAAATTCCCTTTCAGGTCGGTTTTATTTAGAACTAAAATTACAGGCTTTCGAGATTTCAAAGCCTTTTTTGCAATTAAGCGATCTTCGTTCGAAAAAGGTTTAGTGCTATCAAGGACCACCAAAATTAATTCACTGGCGTCAACTGCATCTTGAATTTGTTCTTGAATTGTCGCTTCAAATTCATCATTAGGATCTTTCAATCCAGCGGTATCAATTAGCCAAAAGGCTTGATTTTTATATTTAACTTTACCAAGAACGCTATCGCGCGTTGTTCCGGCTTCTCGTGCAACAACGGCTTGCTGAGCACGAATCATTCGGTTAAAAAGCGAAGATTTTCCAACGTTCGCTTGACCAATAATTGCAACTTTAGGGAGATTTTTCGACATAGTACCTTAATTATAACATATTTTTGTTTAAAATTCAAACTTTCGAAAATTAAAAATCAACTTCAACTTTTTGTTTTCGAAGATAAATTTCAGAAAGTGCAAATTGTAAAAATCCAACAATCGCGGTTGTAACAAAAACGCCAGTTAAGCCAAGATTAAGGGTTTTGAGGAAGATGAAAATTCCAATAGGCGTCAAGATACTACTCGATAAAGCGTAAATTACCTGCATTACTCCGTTAAATTTTTTCAAATATGAACGCGTAATTGAAAGCAGAATATAATAGCGAATTTTTGAGCCAACTTCGATTGCGAATAGAATCAAAATCATTGGATTGAGTATTGCGTTTTTTACTGCTGAATCATTCGAAATAATATTCACCCAAATTGGCGCTGAAAATCCAATCGAAACTGTGAGAATAAGGAAAAGTTTTAAAGCTAATCGCCAAATAAATTTGTTATTTTGATAAACTTCTTTTTGTGTTTTAAAGCCTAATTTCGAGTTGTAAGAAACGTCAACATTTGCAAGACTTGCGCTTGCGTCAACTACACCTTCAAGAAAAGCGCCAATCGTGTAAATCCAATATCGGGCTGAAACGAATGATGGTGAAAGATGCAACAACGAAGATGTTGTAAAAATCGCGGCAATTCGTGGTGCTAATCTGCGGATAATTTCCCATTTTGTGTTAAGCCAAAGCTTTCTGATCCATTTTATATCAATTTCAAAACCATTTTTAAAGAAATTTGGGCAAGGTTTTGCAATCAAGAAATAAATCAACGGGATAGCATTCGCCAAAAAACAAGCTACCATCATCCCATTTGCGCCCCAGCCAAAAACCCATAGCGCCAAAAATGATCCGATTGCCATTGTCCAGGTTGTTGCGTGGTCGAGAAGCATTGCTTGTCTTGTTCGAAAAGTAGCTTTAAGATAAGAAGTGATCAGCATCTGACTCGGGCAAGCTAAGAAGATTGTTGCTACGCAAATTCGCCAATACGGCACATAAAATGTAAGAAGTTCTTGTGAAACACCAAGTGAATTTAGTAATTCTCCCGCAAAAATAAACGAAATTAACGCTGGTGGTGTTAAAATTAAATAAATCAAATAAAGCGCATTTTTGAGTGGTTTCGAAGCTTTATCTGCACTTTTATTCACCATATAAGCAGGCAAATTTGATACCAAAGCTGTTCGAACGGCATAATACGCACAAGAAAGCACCACCCAAAGCGTATCTGTTACGGCAAACATTGTGAGCGATTTTTCCGCATAGGCGACATTTGGATACCAAGCCATTACTAGTGCCCAGTTTGCTTCGACAAGGTTATCGGCAATCGTACCGAGGAAATTATCGAAAAACATTTTTCGAAGTTCTTTTTTAGTTTTTAGCATATTTAACTATTTTATAATTTTTCAAAATAAAAATCAATATTGAAAAACTTGCTTTAAAAGCTAAAAAATGATATAATAAAAATCCAAGAAAATTTTGGAGGTGCAGAAATGCAAGAATATTTTAAAACTGAAACAGCAACTATACCGTTAGCGTCAATGGAAAATCGTCGAATGGTTGCAAAAGATACTCGAAAGATTATCGACCAAGCTTTTGCAAGCGGTGAGCCTTATGCTAATTTTGAGATTTTTCGAAATCTTTTCGATGTTGAAAAAATCTTGGATGTTCGAAGTGAATTTGTCCTTAAGATTAATATTGAAAAGTTTGGAAATCCGGTTGCAGCAGGACAACTTGTGCGAACTTATGCTACAGAAATTCACTATTTTAATTTTCCTGGAGAAAGTTTGACTGAAAGAATTGCTCGAGCTTGTGAGTTCGAGTCTAATTCTGGTAATAAAGATAAAATTCCGATTGAAATTAAAGAATATTTCGAAAAGATTTTGGATATTTTTTGTCAAATTATGCTTGATGAAGGAGTTGAAATTTCGAGCGGTTATGTAATGAATTTATTGATTAACCTTGCTGATCTTGCTGAATTGCAGTAACTAACAAAAAGGCCTCTTTTGAGGTCTTTTATTTTTTTGATAAATTATTGTTTTTTGATTTTTCGAAATTCACCAAAGCTCAAATCTTTTGGTAAAGTGTACGAGCCAAAAACTATTCTGTGTAGCTCTTGAACTTCATAACCTACAGCTGAGAAAGTTCGGCGAATCTGACGGTTGCGCCCTTCACTCATAACTACCTTCCATTTTTTTCTCGAATCGTCCAGTCGTTCAAGCCCAAGTTGTGATTTTCCGTCGGGCAGATTTATGCCAAAATCGGCAATCATTTGCTGGTGAATTGGTTGAAGTGGCGCGTCGAGTGAAACCAAGTACTCCTTAATTTTTCGAAATTTCGGGTGTGTCATTTGAAAGGTAAAATCGCCATCGTTAGTTAAGAGCAGAAGTCCGCTTGAATCTTTATCGAGTCGCCCAACAGGTTTTAGGGTGTGAAGTTCTTTCGGTAAAATTGAATAAATCGTTTCATTTTCGCCCTGCTTTTTTCGCGAACAAACAAAGCCGCAGGGTTTATTAAAAAGTAGATAAACTTTTTCTTCTAGATTTTTCGAAATGATTTTTTCGCCAAGTTTAATTGTGTCGTTATTTTCGAAACGCGCGCCGAGTTTGGCGGTTTTATTGTTGATTGAAATTTGCCCTCTTTCGATCATTTCATCTGCTTGCCTACGCGAAATTCCCAGCTGAAGAGCCAGGAATTTATTTAGGCGTTCTGTTTTTTGCTCCACGGTCTGCTAAGCTCCAAAAGGAGGTTGTTGCGGATTATTATTTAAGAAATCTTCACTCATCCCACTCTTTAGGATGTCATTGATTTGGGAGGATAATATCTCTTCATCACTTCGATTACTCTCAACCGGTTGAACTACTCTCTCTCTATGAGCGGTTGTTGCAACTGGGTGTTGAGCTTGGGCCGTGGTTTGGGGTTGGTTTACGAAATCACTAATCGGTCGAGTTGGAGCTTCAATTGCTGATTGCTTTAGTGCTTCAAAATTACGAACTGGCACTGTTGCAACTTTTGGTTGGTTGAGTTGTACTGGTCGGGAAACTGGTTGGACTGGTTGGCTTGCTACAAAATTTGATGCTGATCGTTCTCTTTCAAATTGTGCTAAGCTCGGTGTTGTAGTACGCACTGGAGACTGCATAGATTGGGCTGCTCTAGCTGGAGTAGGAGCTGCTTTTTCGAAATTTTGAACTGACGCCTGAGCTTCAGGTTTCGGTGTGGTAAAATGTGGTTGTGGTTCAACTGGAGTTTGAACTTCTTGATACTGTGACGTGACTACTTCTTTGGCAGGAACGTAAGCGGGTGCATGTTTTTGTGCCGTTCGTTGCTCTACTGTTAGATTGCCATCTTCAAGAACTTCATGAACTGTTCGCACGACGTCTTCAATGCCTACTTGAGATTTTACTAAGTAGCGGTCGGCGCCAAGCACTTCACCGCGGCGGCGCTGCTCTTCACTAGAAAGAGCTGTCATCATAATAACCTTAATACCACGTGTTTCAGTTGTTGAACGTAAAATATCAAGCATATCAAAGCCAGAAATCTTTGGCATCATTACATCACTTACAATTAAATTTGGGCGTTCTTTGATTGCCATTGCAAGCGCTTCTTCGCCATCTCCAGCTGAAACGATATCGTAGCCTTCTGCTAATAATCGAACGCCATAAATCTCGCGCAAACTTTTATCATCTTCTACTAGTAAAATCTTTGTCATATTGCTCCTATTATACTATTATTTTTCGAAAAAATCTATACTCTTTATGTTTAATTTTGCCGCTGATTCATTATTCTTTGCGCGTATTCAACTTTCATTCTTTCAATATCACTTAGAGTTGGCTGATTTGATGCGACTTGATTGATTTGAGATGTTTGAATTGGCTGTTGTGGCACTATTCGATTTGGTTGGATTTGCTGGATTGTGGTTGAACTTTGATTCTGTTGAGCCTGTGGATTTACTGGAAAGATCCGTGCTGGTTGATTGGTACTCATGCTCTGTTGGTTTACTATGTTTACGGCATTTTGGGGTGAGTAATTATTTTGAACAGCTCGCCCGTTTTGCCATATATTTTGAACTTGCTGCTGTTGCTGTGTATAATTTTGTTGAACTGGTTGTTGTGATGCTGTTTGCATGTTGTAGTTTTGAGGTGTTCGTATATTTTGCATTGATTGATTGTTTTGAACACCTATAGTATTTGAATAGTTAGGTTGAGGCATAGGAATTGCACTATGTACGAAATTAGTAGGAGCTTGCTGATTTTGCTGTTGAACCGTATTTTGTATGGGTTGGTCTTGCCTTATTATTTGAGTGGCTTGAACCTGCTGAATTTGCGGCTTTGCTGGTTGGATATGTGGTATATTTTGTTCAGTATTTTGAGATTCTTCTTGGTTTGTAGATGTAATTTCTGTTTGTTTTTTTTGAACTATTTCGAAAATTTCCTGGTTTGTATTTTCAATTTTAGTGTCTTTAAGAATTGCCGTAATATCTCGATCAGCTTCGTCAATTTCTCTCTGGTTTCGTTTTTGTTCTATTTTTTGGTGTTCCTCGGCTTTTTTGGCATCTTCAATAGCTTTTAATTTTTCGGCATTCTCACGCGTAATTCTTGGCAATTTTACAGTAAAGGTGCTACCTTTTTTATATTCGCTTTCGACATCTAAAGAACCACCAATCGACTCGGTGAGTTTACGTGACAAAAATAGCCCGAGTCCTGTGCCATTAATCTCGCGTGTTTCAGAGTTGTCTACCCGATAGAATTTTTGGAATAAGTGCGGAATATCCTCGGTCGGAATTCCAATTCCACTATCTTTAACAGAAATTTGAATACTATCATTATTCCCAGTAACATTCACGGAAACCATTCCGCTCGGTGTGTATTTTATAGCATTTTCGAAAAGGTTATTTAATACTTCATGCAAATGGTCGCGATCGGCATGAATGAAAAAAACTGGTGTTAAGGTTTTTTCACCCGTTTTGTGGTTATCTGGCTCGAAAATATAGCTTAAGCCCTTCGCTTCAGCCTTTGGTTTTAGTCCTTCCCAAATATTTCGTGAAAATTCAATTGCGTCTAAAACGACAGGTTCATTTTTGAGTCGTCCATCTTCTGCTTTTGTAATATCAAGCAAATCTTGAAAAAGTTGACCTAAATGTTTGGTGTTTTCATGAGCTTTTTCAAGATAAGATTTTGCACGTGCATCAATTGTTGCGGTAGCTGGATTTAGGGCTAATCCAAGGTAACCTTCAATACTCGCAACTGGCGTTCGCATTTCGTGGCTTGCGGTTGAAATAAACTCTGCCTGCTCACGGTTGTCTTTTAGCTCTTTCGAAATATCTCTAAAAACCACAACTACGCCAGAATTTCTCTCATCGATTGAATTTATCGCCAAGAAAACTGGAATGATTTTCCCACTTTGAGTTTTAATAAATAAATCTCGCGTTGTGAAATTTTCACCAGTTTGTAAAACACGGTTTACAGGGTTAGAGATATCAATCATCTCACTACCCTCATTATTTGCAATCCTTAAAACTGAATTAAAAACCAACCCAGCCGCATCACTCCCACTCCAGCCAGTAATTTGTTCCGCAGCTGGATTAATAGCTAAAATATTGCCCTTTTGATCAACGGCTAAAACTCCATCATCAACAGCATCTAAAATTGCTTTTCCGTCGCCTAAAAAACTACTCGAAGCATTTTTCGAATTTTTATTTTCTGAGTTTTCTCTAAAAATATTTTTCAAGTTAAACATTGCCCACTTCCTTGATGTAAATATTTTAGCATAATCACTTTCAAAAATCAATAAAAAAGCGAGCATTTAGCTCACTCTGATTAATACAATTTTGCAACCACCACATCGCAGCAGTGTAAATTGTTTTTGAAGTTATCGCGATAAAACTCAATGATTTCGCAATGAGTTTCAATATCTTGCTCGATTTCCTTTTCAGTAAGATCTTTTCGAACTGTAATAGTGTTAATTTTGAGCTCGTTTTCGTTGATCAGTTTTTCGAAACGATTCCGTCGTTCAGACTTTGCATAATTAAGCTCGTCGCGAATCTGGAATAATTCTTCCAATCCATCCATTTCACCGTTTTCTTTAAGAACTTTTTTTCGAAGCTCTAAATCCATTAAATGAATTGCCTGCGTATCGCGACAAATCGTGCGACACAAATTAAAGGCATAAGCTGGCGTAATGTCTGCCGCGTTATAAATAACCCCTTCTTTTTGAAGTTCACCCTTATAACCATTCACTGCAAAACTTCGCGGAGATTTCGAGTTTAAAAAAGCATAAGCACCATCGATACCGGGCTGTTTTTTAGCCCATTCATCAATTTCGTAGACTAAAAAACTTGCACAACCTTGGTTCTGATATTTCTCAATGGTAAACATTGAGCCAATTTCACCCAAACGTTGACCGAAAGAGTTTAGTTGTGGCTGCATCATTGAAGCTGAAGCAATTACTCTGCCCGTTTCTTTGTCGAAAAGCAATGCGACACAAGCTTTGTTTAGGATGTCCTCTGGTGACATATCTAAAACCGTATCATCTTGCTTTGTTAGACTTGAAAGCCACAATGCGATTTTCCACTGCTGATCCAGTCTAAGCTCGTGCAGAAAACAAAATGACCATTCGCCATTTTTGATTTTATGCATAACATTTAAAATACCTCTATCCTTAATTTTCATTTTCCCCACCTCCAAAGTGTTTTTTTTCTTTCGAAAATTCGATAGATTTTATAATTATAGCATAATCTTCTAAAAAAATCAAATCGCCCCCATATGAGAGCGATTTTCGAAAATTATTTTGCGGCCAAAGCTGCTGCGATTCGTTCGCGGCGTTTTGCTTCGCGGCGTTTTTCAATTTTTAGTTTTGCGCGCAAAGCTCGTTTGCGGTCTGCTCCGTGCCAACTTTTGTGTTTAGCCATTTCTTTCCTTTCGTTAAAAAATAAAACAATTCTGAACAATTATACCACACCTTTTCTAAAAATTCAAACTATCTACCGTAAACTAATCGTGAAACATTATGGTAATAAACCTGCACTGCGTGGTGGAAGTTTTGGAGTTCAGCACCTTTTAGGTCAAAATAGTGTGGACCAGCTTCAATTTTAATAACTTGGTCTTTTCGAAGTTCATATCTGGTTGTATTTTGATGTACTTTTCGCTTTCCATCAATCCACTCTTCATGATAAATCCAAGAATTATGATCTAGCACGAAAAATTCTCGTCGAATGCCATTTGTTGTCGGTCCAAAAATTTGTGCGCCAACTTTGCTTTCAAGATCAATTAATGCTCGAGAAATATCTTGTGGATTTTTCTTGAATTGATTGAAGAGATATTTATAATAAAGCTGGTTGCTTTCGTGTTTTTTTGCTTTTTTTAAGAAAGATTTTCTAGTATATTTAAAGTGCGTATTTCTAATTTCTTCTTCCGCAATATTTCGAAGGTATAAAATTTGTGCACTTTTTGCAAACATCTCATCAAAAATATTAACTTGTTGTGTTCTTTTTCTTTGCGGTAAAGCGGTCTTTTGAATCTGTTTAACTGGTTTTAAAGGCATTTGCTTTGGCAGGTCATAGGCAATCTTTATTCTTGGTTTTTCTAAAGCTGGCTCTTTGGGAGCTTCTGAATAATATGGAATTTGGTATAAACTTTTATCAGAATTGTTCATTTTTTGCCTCTAAATATGTTTAGATTGTATCATATTTTTATATATTTGTCAATAAGGCGACAATGTTAGATATTGAATAGCTCTTCAGTGTTTTTGGACGTAATTTTGGCGACTTCTTCGACTGAAATTTGTCGTTTTTCTGCTAAATCTTCAACCACTAATTTTGAAAATGCAGGCTGATTCGGCTTTCCGCGTTTGCCTTTTGGCGCCAAGAACGGTGAATCTGTTTCAATCAAAGTTTTCGAAAGTGGAATATTGGCAAACATTTCTAGCTCTTCTGGCTTTTTTAAAAAAGTAGAAATGCCATTCACGCCAATGAATAAATCTCGTTTTAGAGCTTCATTTAAATTCTCTTTCGAATCTGTAAAAGAATGTAAAACTCCACGAATTTTACCGTTTTTCGAAACTTCATCAAAAATTGGCCAAAAATCTTCAAAGGCCCCACGAACATGAAAACTCACTGGTAAATTTAATTCCTGTGCAAGTTCAAGCTGTGCTTTTAAAATCGTTTTTTGTGCTTCACGATTTGAATTTTCATAAAAATAATCAAGTCCGATTTCGCCAATTGCCACAACTTTTGGTTTTTTTGAAAGTTGTTCAAGCTCTGCAGTTAACTCTTTTGGATTATATTTTTCTGCTTCATGCGGATGAACACCAATTGCTGAGAAAAGCTCAATTTTGCCAGAATTTTCAATTGCAAAATCAACTGCAAGTTTTGAATTTTCAAGATTTTCGCCAATACAAATCGCTTTCGAAATTTTAGCGTTTTGCATATTTTCAAAAACTTCACTTTGCGGGATTGGAAAATCCTTATCATGAATATGGCAATGTGAATCAATAATTTTCATTTTATCCTTTCGAAAAGTTGAAACCTCAGCATTGAGCCGAGGTTCTTTAGTTATTTTTTGTGTTACTGCTTATTTTGGGCTGCTGCAATTTTTTGCGGAACGTGGATCTTCGGTTTTAAGATAAATTTTTGGGAAAAGTAGCCCAATCTCTTCATCGCGAATTACACCGCTACCAAAAATTGTTTGGAGTTTTTCGGCTGTGTCGGGCATGAAAGGTTTAATCATTTCGCCGATCTGAAGAAGTCCCGAAACTGAATGTGCAAGAACTTCCGCTAAGTGATTTTCTTCATCCTTATCTTCTTTTGCTTTTTTAGCAATCTCCCAAGGTTTTACGCTTTCGATATATTGATTATGTGCGCGAACCAATCCCCAAGCTTCATCGATAGCTTTGTTGAATTCCAGGTCTTTCATATAATTGTTATAGGTATGTCGGTCGTGTTCATCGCGAGGAATTTCACCGATCACGCCAGATTGATACCTTTTAACCATGTTTGCTACGCGTGAGGCTAAGTTTCCTAAATCGTTACCCAATTCGTTATTGTAGGCGTTTTCGAATTTCTCCCAAGTGAAATCACCGTCATCTTGAGTTGCAACGTGGCGCGAGAAATAATATCGAAAAGCATCTAGTCCATAGTTGTCGATAATTTCATTTGGATCAACCACGTTTCCGATAGATTTGCTCATTTTTACACCGTTGCTCGAAATATGACCATGAACTAATAGAGTTTTAGGTAGAGGTAACCCAAGACCGAGTAGCATTGCTGGCCAAATTCCAGCATGAAAACGCAAAATATCTTTACCAATGACTTGCACGTTCGCAGGCCAGAAATCTTCCCACTCAGGAATGTCAGGATAGCCAATAACAGTTAGGTAATTTGCTAAGGCGTCAATCCAAACATACATAATTTGTTCTGGATCGCTAGGAACTGGAATTCCCCAAGTTAGATTCTTTTTTGGTCGTGAAATTGAAACATCTTCGAGCCCACCTTTTAGAAAGTTTAAAAATTCTTTTTTGCGATATTCTGGAACGATTTTCATTCGATCCGATTTAATCGCTTCGATAATTTTTGGAGTAAATTCTGAAATTCGCAAATAATAGTTTTCTTCCGAAAGTCTTTCGAAAGGTTTTTGGTGATTTGGGCAAACCCCATGCGATTCGGCTACTTCTTTCTCGGTGTAAAAACTTTCACAACCTGTACAATACCAGCCCTCGTAAGTATTTTTATAGATATAAGGCTGAAGTTTCATCCAGATATACTGCGAAGCTCCAACGTGATGCGAATCTGTCGTTCGGATAAAATCCGTGTAAGTTGTTTTCATTTTGTCCATTAAATTTTTGAAATTTTGAACAGTTCCGTCAACATATTCTTGCGGAGTTAAGCCGTTTTCGGCTGCTTTTTCAGCGATTTTATTTCCATGCTCATCTGTTCCAACCTGAAAACGCACTTCGTTTCCCTGCTGTCGTTGATATCGTGCCCAGATATCAGCAATCAAATAATCGAGAGCATTTCCGATATGTGGCGCGCCATTCGCGTATGGAATTGCGGTAGTGATATAAAGTTTTTTCTTCGTCATACTGCTTATAATTATATCATAAAATCCAAATAAAAACAAAAGCCCAAGATTTTGGGCTTTCGAAAAGTTTTAGGCTTCCTGACAATAAGCTCCACCAGATTCCAAAAAATGCACAACTGCAGCTGCTCCAGGTTTTTTATCTTTTAAGACCGCCGTCTTGCCATTCTTTAGGATTTCTATATTGTTGCATCCAAAATTAATTACGACTGCCATTATTCTCCATTCTTCAAATGCTTCTTTTTTTAATCTTACGATATCGGAGCGAGTTTTGAATGTTTTTATAAAGGATGTATTTAGACTTAATGATGAAGAGCTATCGTTTTTATTTGAATCATTATCTTCTCTAAAACCTATATAATTGTTGAGAGGGTTGTTTTCAATAGAGATTACAGACACGTTTAGGCCATTTTCTTTATCATATTCGTCACTTGAAGCTAAGGGCTTAGTTTTGCTATCACCCAAAGACTCATAACTTCGTCCTTTATTGTTAGCCTTCCAATTGTGCAAAGCTGTCACAACCATTGCAACATCTTGTTTTCGTTGTGTATCTCTTTGTGATCGTTGAAGTGCTGGTAACGCTAAAAATACCATTAAAAAGATTAGTCCAGCGATAGCTAATACTAAAACAACTTCAATGATTGTAAAGCCCTTTTTGGCTAAATTTTTATTTTTGTTGATTTTTACTGCTTTCATAACTCAAGTATACTTGCTAATATTGTAAAAAGCAATAGCGTTTTATTTGCTATAAAATATTTTTGCAATCTTGAACCATTCCTCTATTTTAAGGTCTTGCGCACGTAGATCTGGCGAAATTTCACAAGCTTCTAAAATTTCAGCAGATTTTTCTTTTGAAATTGCAAGATTAGCACTCAAACTTTTCGAAATTTTTTTGCGTTTTGCTGCAAAACCAGCTTTAACAATTCGAAAGAATTCTTTTTCAGAAACTTGACAGTTGTTTTCGAGGTTAAATTTTTCAATCAGATTTTGTTTTCTGGCCTTTAAAATAACCACTTGAGAGTCAACTTTTGGTGGTGGCGTAAAAAACTCTCGTTCAACAATTTGGCCAAGCTCAGCATTTGCATAAATCTGGGAGGCAATCGCTAGAATACTTAAATCTCCAGGCTTTGCGCAAATTCGCTCAGCTACTTCTTTTTGAACTAAAAGCGCAGCAACACTTGGTTTATTGTCGCTCGTGAGTAGTTTTTCGATAATTTTTGAAGTAATGTAATACGGCACGTTTGCGGCAACTTTATATTTTTTTGGTAATTTCGAAAGATCGAAATCTAAAAAATCCGCATTTTGAACAGTGAGATTCTTACCTGGAAATTGTGCTGGTAGTTTTTTTGCTAAGTTTTCATCAAACTCAATTGAAAGAACTTCGCCTGCATCGCCAGCATACCTTAAGAGCGAAGATGTTAGTGTTCCAAGGCCTGGGCCAATTTCAAGCACGAAATCGCCGTTTTTAATTTCGGCTTCTTCTGCGATTCCGTCCAAAATAAATCTATCGCGCAACCAGTGCTGTCCGAGAGATTTATTATTTTTTAAATTTGAATTTTCTCTTTTTTTGGATTTTTTTTGACTAGATTTCTGATTAAAGCTAAGCTTTACCACGAATGACTCGCTTTCCAGTGTGCATATGCTGCTGCCCATGAGCCGTAACGGCTTGTTGCGTAAATTGATGCTGAACGGAGCTGACAAATGGGGTCGCTTAAAGTTGAGCCTGAGCAACCATGTCTGTTTAAGTTAGAAATAGAGGTTTGGTATAGACCGTAATATTGTCCATTTCGAGCAGTTGGTCGCCAAGTTGATTCTTTAGTGATAATATAGTCAACATATCCGTAATCGCTAGCAGAAATTCCAGCCGCGCTCATCCAATCTGTGTGTGATCCGGCAGGAAGGCTAGTTTTTGTTCCAACAATCACCACTTGTTTTTTAGCAGCTTTAATTTCAGTTTCATTGATTTTTTTGCGTGAGATTTCTTTACCATTCTGCATTTCAACTTCATAAGTTACGCTCTTGGTACCTTTTTCACCAGCTTCTTTAATCTCTTTATAACCAGAATCTTTATTAGCATCTTGAATTGTTTCAGTTTGGAAATCTGTTGGTTCTTCAACAGTCAAAGTTTGCTTACCGTTTCGCCAAATTCGAAAATTCAATCCGTTCGCAATTTGAGTTTTTAGGTCAATCGAAATACCATCGTCTTCTCCAAGAACAATTTTCTTTTCTTTCAAGAAATCCTCAACAGTTTTGGCTTGTGTTCGAAAACTTTCGGTTTTTCCAAATAAATCGACAGAAATTTCTTTAGCACGAGTAATTTTTAATGTATTTATTGAGCTGTCTTCAAGAATATTTCCAGATTCTTCAAAAGCAAGTTTATCTTCATTGTGAACATTTAAGCCAGCTTTTTCAGCGATTTGGCGAGGAGTTTGTGCTGCGGTTAGAATTTTTGTTTTCAGTTCGCCATCTTCAATAACCACCGGTTTTGCACGGTAAATATTAATGCTGTATTCAGCGCCGGTTAATTCTTCATCAAGCCCCGGCTCAACACTGTCTTCTTTTGAGAAATTAATTTTTTGTGCTTTAAGCGCTTCTCGAACAGTTTTCGCATTAGTTTTGAAAGAAGTTTTTTGGCCACTTTCAAAAACAGTTAAAATTTTGTTTCCCTGACCTGTAGCTTTTGCAGAATTTTTACCCGCAACTGCAAAAATATTTAATAGAAGCAAAAATCCAAGCGAAGCAAATCCCGCAATTAGAAGTTGTTTTTTATAAAAATAAATAGGTTGTAAAACTCGCATTATTAATAGCAATTATAGCAAATAAAATTCGAAAGGTCAAATTTTTAGAGCTTTTCGAGGCGGGCAAATTCAGCGTCCGCCAATCCATCGATATCTTTAACGATACCGGCACCGAAAGCGGGGCTTTTCACGCGATCGCCAATTTGCAGGCCGCATTCATCAGAATAAAAATCGTCAAATTCTTCAAAACTAACCTCTTGACTATAATCATCTTCTTTTGAAAAATCATTCCAACCGCCAAAATTCTTTTTCGGTAGCTCTAGCTCGGTATCAGTAATAAAACGGCTCGGACTAGAATAATTTCGTTGGCCAAAAACAGCTCGCGATTCAGCATAGCTCAAAATTAACTCTTCTCGTGCGCGCGTCATTCCCACATAACAAAGTCGGCGTTCTTCTTCTAAATCATCTTCGCTCGCATCAAAAACTCGGCTATGTGGAAAAATTCCTTCTTCCATTCCTGCCAAAAATACCACTGGGAACTCCAAACCTTTTGCGGCGTGCAAAGTCATTAGATTTACCTCATCGCCACTTTTCGCATCAGTTGAACTCATTAGTGCGGCGTCTTCCAAAAAGCTCGCCAAATCTGCGTAATTTTTTGCTTCACTCACTAATGTTGAAAGATACTCGCTCCGTTCGGTTGCTTCGGTTTCGGTTAATTTTTCATTCTTGCCGTAATTTGTTCGTTCTAAAATTCTCTCAATAATTTCGCTCGGGTTTGATGAATTTTCGCTTAAAATTTGGCATTCGCGAAAAATCTCGCCCAAATTTACTAATGAATTTCGTGCGCGTGAAGTTAAGGTTGAAAGCTCTCCAGCTTGAAGCAAGCTTGAAATTAAATCTAAACCGTTCGAACTTTGCCAGTCCAAGAATTTCGAAAGACTCACCGCACCCAAACCGCGCGCCGGCACATTCACGATTCGCTCAAAAGCCACGCGGTCGAGTGGATTATAAATCACTCGCAAATAAGCTAAAATATCTTTAATTTCTTTGCGGTCATAAAAGCGTGTTCCGCCAAAAATTTTATACGGAATTTGATACCGAATCATCGCTTTTTCGAAGTTATAGCTTTGAGCATTTGTACGATAAAGAATCGCGAAATCGCTGAATTTTCGTGTGCCAACAGTTTTAAAACTAAAAATCTGGCCTGCAATTTTCGCCGCTTCTTCGCTTTCATCGCGCGCACTTTGCACCAAAACGGGTTCGCCTTTACCGAGTTCGGTAAAGAGTTTTTTATCGGTTCGGTTGTGGTTTTTCGAAATCACGTTGTGTGCGGCGTTTAAAATATTCTCAGTTGAACGATAATTTTGCTCCAATTTTATCACTTTTGCGCCCTTGTAATCTCTTTCGAAATTCAAAATATTCGTAAAATCTGCACCACGCCAAGAATAAATACTCTGCCAGTCATCACCAACCACGCAAATATTTCGCTCGGCGTTCACAATCATTTTAATAATTGCATATTGCGCTGCGTTCGTATCCTGATACTCATCAATCAAGATATGGTTAAACTTATTTTGCCAAAATTCACGGATTTCTTTATTTTGTTGAAGCAATTTTACTGTTTCGAAAAGCAAATCATCAAAATCTAGCGCATTCGCTTTGTTTCGTTCTTTTTCGTAGCGCAAAAAAATCTCAGAAACTTTTTGCTCAAAACCCCAGTTTGCGCCGTTTGCAAATTCTTCTGCCGTTAAAAGCTGATTTTTTGCATTCGAAATTGCGCTTGAAACACTTTGCGGTTTCAAACTTTTTTCATCAATTTGTAATTCTTTCATGATTTTTTTGATCAAGCTTCGTCGGTCGTCTTCATCATAAATCACAAAATTTGGCGCCACGCCAATCGCTTCACCTTTAAGGCGCAAGATCTTTACGCAAATTCCGTGAAAAGTTCCCATCCAAGGCATAAAAAATCGGTCATTCGCGTCGCGGTTAAGCAAATCCGCCAAACGTTCACGCATTTCTCGTGCGGCTTTATTGGTAAAAGTTACCGCCAAAATCGTTTCGCTCGCCACGCCGTACGCAATCAAATTTGCAATTCGGTGCGTTAAAGTTTTGGTTTTACCGCTTCCCGCGCCCGCCAAAATTAGCATTGGCCCGCTTAAAGTTTCCACCGCCTCTTTTTGGTTTTTATTTAAGCCTTTCGTAATATCCATACTTTCGATTATAGCATAACTTATTTATATATTTCCATTTTTTTCGAAAGTGTGCTAAAATATTTTTATGGAAAATCACGCTTATTCTGATAAAAATCTTGAAGAATTCTTGCAAAAACATTTTGGTGTTAGCTTTGGGATTGAAGAAGTTATTTCGCGCAATCTTCCGGTTGGTTATTCGGCCGAGGCTACCATTTTTAAAAGCAAAAAAGGTCGCGTTTATGCGTTTATTTCAGTCGAAGCGCGTGCAACTTTGGGTGATATTCAATATATTCTTTCGAAAATGAACTTAAAACCAGCCTATTTCTTTCCACCAAGTGGTTTCGAAAACTACTTTTTTGAGCGTGCAAAAGTTCAATTTTTAGAGGTTTTTCCGGGACGGCATGATGTTAAAGATCACGAACTTTGCTACTATAAGAAACGCGTTTCTTATAACCCTGCTCTTGTTGAGATTGCTGAAATTCGCGATGGTGAGATTCGTTGTTTCAATTCCGATTCAATCGGTTCTTGGCGCACCGCTCAACGCTATTCTTACAAGAAAATTTTAATGAAATAACACTAAAAACCTGTGGAAAACTTAAAAAATTCTTAAAAAGGT
>QWCO01000411.1_pt1 | contig 19197 bp, 9 predicted proteins | sample 1972611 | NCBI WGS metagenome assembly QWCO01 (sample SAMN09866706, study PRJNA288562) | Human oral metagenome isolate term1_saliva, whole genome shotgun sequencing... | reverse complement strand
ACATACCAGTAAGCTTGCCATTCAGTTCAGGAATAACCTTACCTACAGCCTTAGCAGCACCAGTAGAAGAAGGAATGATGTTGCCAGAAGCAGCACGGCCACCACGCCAGTCTTTCAAAGAAGGACCGTCAACAGTCTTTTGTGTAGCAGTGGTAGAGTGTACAGTGGTCATCAAACCATCGGTGATACCCCATTTGTCGTTCAATACCTTAGCGATAGGAGCCAAGCAGTTGGTAGTACAAGAAGCGTTAGATACAAATTGTGTACCCTTAACGTAGCTCTTCTCGTTTACACCGCATACAAACATAGGTGTATCGTCCTTAGAAGGAGCAGACATAACAACATACTTTGCACCAGCATCGAGGTGACCTTGTGACTTTTCCTTAGAAAGGAACAGACCAGTTGACTCAACAACATATTCTGCACCTACTTCACCCCACTTCAAATCAGCGGGATTGCGTTCTGCGGTTACACGGATAACGTTGCCGTTTACGATGAGTTGCGACTTCTCTACATCAGCCTCGATGGTGCCTTTGAAGATGCCGTGCATCGTGTCGTACTTTAGCATGTATGCCAAGTAGTCTACGGGGCAAAGGTCGTTGATAGCAACAACTTGCACTTCTTTAGCGTTAGCCTCTTCGAGAGAAGCACGGAATACGAAACGACCGATACGGCCAAATCCGTTAATACCAATTTTAATCATCTTGTTTTTTATTTTTAATGGGTTAAAAATACACAGCAGGGGCAAATTAGCAAGTTGACATTACAAAATGGATTAAAAAATCAAAATGTTAGCCTAAACAATGCTTTTTTCCTCAATTGCACCGCAAAGTTACAAATTAATTTCTACATTTGCATAAGATTTCACCAAATAATTATTATAAACAACAAAAAACAATGAGTAAATTTTTAAACGAGTTCAAAGACTTCGCTATGCGGGGTAACGTATTAGATTTGGCAGTCGGTGTTATAATTGGTGGAGCTTTCGGCAAAATTGTGTCGTCGGTTGTAGACGATATCCTTATGCCTCTTGTAGGAATGGCTCTCGGAGGGTTGGATTTCAAAAACCTATCGCTTAAAATTGGCGAAGCACAAGTTATGTATGGAAACTTCATCCAAAACGTTATCGACTTCTTGATTGTGGCTTTCTGTATCTTCCTCATCGTGAAGGGTATCAATTCTCTCACAAAAAAGAAGAACGAAGAGCCTGCTGCTCCTGAAGCTCCTGCTGAACCCAGCAATGAAGAGAAGTTGCTTTCTGAAATTCGCGACTTACTAAAATCGAAGCAATAATATTAGCTTCTAAACTTTTTTTTAGCACCCGACATTCACTCGTCGGGTGCTTTTGTTTTGTCTTCATGCACCATTTTTGCCCTTTGGTTTTGCCATTTCAATAATGTGACGTAATTTTGCAGTATGATTTATCCGAATAATTTCGAGCAGAAAATTGGTTTTAACGAGGTGAGAACCTTGTTAAAAAGCAAATGCCTCTCTACTCTTGGCACGGGATTGGTAGATGATATGGTTATGAGCGATGACGCCAACGCAATACAAACTTGGCTCAAGCAAACGCGTGAGTTCAGACTCTTGCAAACTGAAGCCGACGATTTCCCTCTACAATATTTCTTCGAACTTCGCCCTACCTTATCTCGATTGCGTATCGAAGGAACGCATCTTGATGAACAAGAGTTGTTCGACTTGTTTCGTTCGCTTGACACCATACACCTCGTTACCCGCTTTCTCAACCGCACTACCAATGGCGAAGATGCCACTGATGGGGAAAACGCACACTTTCTCTACCCCACTCTACAGCGTCTTACCGTGGATGTGATCACATTTCCCGACATCGTGCGCCGTATTGGACAGATTGTTGATAAGTTTGGTAAAATTAAAGATAGTGCTTCGCCTGAGTTAGCACGTATCCGACGCGAACTTGCGCAAACGGAAGGTAGTGTTTCGCGTATCTTAAATAATATCTTGCGCAATGCTCAACAAGAGGGATTGGTTGAAAAAGACGTTACACCTGCTATTCGCGAGGGACGATTAGTTATCCCTGTGTTGCCTGGAATGAAGCGCAAGATTGGAGGTATCGTACACGACGAGTCGGCTTCGGGCCGTACGGTTTATATCGAACCCACTGAGGTGGTAGAGGCAAACAATAAGATTAGAGAACTTGAAGCCGATGAGAAGAAGGAGATTGTACGTATACTAAAAGAGGTGTCGGCAGACATTAGGCCACACATCACTCCTATGATGGCATCTTACCAGTTGCTGGCGCACATCGATTTTATTCGTGCTAAGGCCGAATTGGCTCGCACCTTTAAAGCCATCGAACCGCAATTGAACAATTCACCACTTATTGATTGGGGGCAGGCCGTTCACCCCCTGTTAAAGCTCTCGTTAGAAAAACAGGGTAAACATGTTGTTCCTCTTGATGTTATTCTCACCAAGGATAAACGCATCTTGATTATTTCAGGGCCAAATGCGGGTGGTAAATCGGTGTGTCTCAAAACCGTTGGCTTGCTTCAATATATGGTGCAATGTGGACTTTCTGTGCCCATGGGCGACACTTCGCGTGTGGGTGTGTTTCAAAATCTCATGATAGATATTGGCGACGAACAGAGCATAGAAAATGATTTGAGCACCTATTCTTCGCATTTGCTCAACATGAAGATGATGATGAAGAACGCCAACGACAAAACACTCATCCTCATTGACGAGTTTGGAACTGGTACCGAACCGCAAATTGGCGGTGCAATTGCCGAGTCGGTACTTACTCAATTTTGCAAAAAGGGCACCTTTGGCGTTGTTACCACTCACTATCAAAACCTTAAACACTTTGCCGACAATCATAAAGGTGTGGCCAATGGCGCTATGCTTTATGATAGAAAGGAAATGAGAGCGCTCTTTATGTTGTCTATCGGACAGCCAGGAAGTTCGTTTGCCATTGAGATAGCCCGTAAAATTGGTCTACCTGAAGAAGTTATACAAGATGCCTCGCGCATTGTGGGTGAAGATTATATACAAAGCGACAAGTATCTGCAAGACATTGTACGCGACAAACGTTATTGGGAAAACAAACGCGCCACAATACATAAACAGGAGAAAGACTTACAAGCGGTTATCGAACGCTACGAAAAAGATATTGAAGAAATTGGTAAAACGCGCAAAGATGTGCTCAAAAGAGCAAAAGAACAGGCTGAAGAACTTTTGCGCGAAAGCAACAAACGTATTGAAACCACTATTCGCGAGATTAAGGAAGCGCAAGCCGAAAAGGAACGTACCAAACGCATACGCGAAGAATTAAGCGAATTTCGTACCTCTGTAGAACAGGTTGATGCTTCTGCCTACGATGAGTTTATCGCCAAAAAGATTGAACAAATTAAGCGCAGAAAGGAAAGACACGAGAAACATATCAAGGAAAAAGCTGAGAAACAGAAGAAAGCTGCTGAACAGATTAGGGAGGCCGTAAGCAAGAAATCTACACCCACGGATGTGATTATGCCAGGAAACTCGGTGAAGATGAAAGGACTTACTACTGTTGGACGGGTAGAATCTCTCGACTCCAACGGTAAGGCGATGGTGGTTTTTGGTGGTATACGTTCTAAAATTGATGTAAAACGCCTTGAATTGGCTACACCCACAGAGAAAGAGCAAACCAAGCAATACAGCATAAGTAAAGAGACACGACAAGCTATTGACGATCGTAAGAACAACTTTCACCAAGACCTCGATGTGCGTGGTGAGCGTGGCGACGAGGCGCTTAATGCCGTGATGCATTTTATAGACGATGCCATTTTAGTAGGCATGCCACGTGTTCGCATTCTTCATGGTAAGGGCAATGGTATTTTGCGACAACTTATCAGGCAATATTTGGCCACTGTTCCTAATGTCACCGCTTTTAAAGATGAGCATGTTCAGTTTGGTGGAGCCGGTATTACCGTGGTAGATTTATAACCATCTAACTTACTCTGCCCTGCTCTGTAGTTTTTATTATAGGCTACCAGTTGTTGCTAGTTAGCTATATTTAGTTTACGCTATCGGCGAAAACTTACTATGGTGTATTTATCGCCTACTGGTAGCCTCCGTATTGATAAATCGCTCGAATTGCTATCGTGATTAATTCCATACATACTTGTTAAACATCATCTACAGCTTTCTCTCTTAATCGTTCTTTACACTAAGGAACGCTCTCTAATAAAGAGTGAATTGCAACCCTTGTCTTTGTAAAATATTTCTACTGATTTTTAACATTAAGAGTGCCCTTTGTTAGAAAAATCTAGGAAGTGCTCTTATTTTTGAGCGTATTTTTAAAGTTTGTATCTTATTGATCTATTGCAGTTTACTGTGTTTTATACGCAAAAATTCCCCTTTTAGTTCGCAAAAAAGACAAAATCATAACAAATTGAATATTTTAAGACCAGCAGGTTACCTCATGTTCAAAAAGAGTATTTTGACCATAAAAAACATGTTTTAAACCACTTTTTAAGCTTTTTCGATGCTATTTGCTGCAAATTATCTTGCGTTTAGCAGCAAAACACCTCGCGTTTTGCTGCTAAATACCTCGCGTTTTGCTACAAATAGCACTGCGTTTTGCTGCAGATTGCACTGCGTTTTGCAGCAAAACGCTATTCCACTTGAATCATTCTGTTTCATATTTTGTGCAGTTCCGAATACAAATATAACGCAATTTTCTTCTAAAATAAGTGCTAAAACCATATTGTTTTATCAAAAACACCGCGCTTTACCTCCAAAAACAGCTGCACATTTTTTCTTATTTGTGCGGTTATTGGGGTTTTTAAGCCTGTTTTTCTTCTAGAACACGTTGTTATTTAATGTCATATTGTAAAATATTATTACTTTTTTTAACATATTATTTATTGCAGTTAAATGGAGGAATGAATAATTACGACTCCGCAATATCTTTCTTTTGCAATGATTAAAATACAAAACTATATCGGCATTATTAATACAGATGCAGAGCCAATTCTATAACCAAAGTAATGAGTTATCAAGTTTATCAGCATTTATCCCTACTTTGTTATTTTAGTACCTTACATTATCCACAATATGTACCCTATTTGCCACTAGTTTTCCACTTTAATCCTCGACAATCAAAACTAATGGAATACTCACAACCTATGGTTCGAACTTAAATAAAAATAATTATAACAGCCAAACTATCCATTTTCCATATATTATCATTAACTTTGCAAAGTAAGGCAATAGGTTCGCTTATAGGCGATTAATAGGGAATCGGGTGAAAATCCCGAACAGTCCCGCTGCTGTGAGTAACCCTTTTACAGGCATAAACAATAAGCCACTGAACCCAATAAGGAACATTCGGGAAGGCGTTTGTGGCTGGGCTACAAAGTCAGAAGACCTGCCATTGCCTATTATCTTTATTTTAACCTCGAGGAAAGGTTATAAGATAAGCCGTAAAATATGCAGAGAGTACATATCTTTGGGCTTTGTGTAGCACTCGTTGTGGCTACATCTGGCCACGCACAAAATAAAAAACAGCAGTTGGAACTAGACTCGGTGCAGCATGTGCGCGAGGTTATTGTTGTGTCTAAAAACACCTATCGAGAAGTAATCCCTTCGCAAAAACTAGACGGAAAAGTGCTCGAAAAACTTAATGCGCATAGCGTGGCCGACGCATTGCGATATTTTTCGGGATTACAAATTAAGGATTATGGGGGCGTTGGCGGACTAAAAACGGTTAATATCCGTAGTATGGGCACCAACCATCTTGGTGTTTTTTATGACGGTATTGAACTTGGTAATGCCCAAAACGGACAAATAGACCTGGGCCAACTGTCATTAGACAATGTAGAAGAGATTACTTTATATAATGGCCAGAAAAGTGCCATCTTCCAACCTGCAAGCGAATTTGGAAATGCTGGCTCTGTTTATATTCGCACACGCACACCACGGTTCAGTGTTGATAAGTCTTTTAACCTAAAAGTTAAGGCTGGATATGCCTCTAGCGATACTTATCGTTTATCGGGGTTGTGGGAAAACAAACTCACTCAATCTGTTAATGCCTCACTAAGTTTGGGCTATCTCAGTTCAAGCGGTAAGTATAAGTTTCGTTATCTGCGACACAATCAAGACCGCTCCGTGGCCTACGACACCACTGCTATACGCCAAAATGGCGACATCTGGGCATTAAGAGCTGAAGCAAACCTGCATGGCGTAATAGATCATGGCATGTGGAACTGGAAGGTCTACACCTATAACTCGCAGCGCGGAATACCAGGCGCAATTGTTAATAACGTGTGGCGACGAGGAGAAAGACAATCAGACCATAACCACTTTTCGCAAATGCGCTTCCAAAAAAGTTTCTCGGATGCCTTTTCTACGCAATGGTTGACTAAATATGCTTACTATCGCACACATTATGTAAACAACGACCCAACCCAACTACCCGTTGATAACACTTATAAACAGCAAGAGTTTTATCTTTCCACGGCCAACGTATTGGGATTAATGCCAAACTGGTCGATTAGTTTGAGCTACGATTTCAAGTGGAACAAACTCGATTCAGATGCTCGCTTATTTGTTTTTCCTCACCGCTTCACCAATTTTTTATCTTTTGCCACAGCTTTCGACTATCAACGCCTTAAGTTGCAAGCTTCTGTTTTGGCCACTTTTGTTAAAGACCACACAAAAACATTGATCGATGGCAATAGCAAATTTGCCCTCTCGCCTGCCATTTTCGTTAACTTCTATCCTTTTTCAAGCAAAGATTTTTCGCTTAGAGCTTATGTTAAAAAAAGTTTTCGCATGCCCACCTTTAACGAATTGTATTACACCGAAGTGGGCAACGCTTTATTAAAACCTGAAACTGCAGTACAATACAATGGGGGGGCTGTGTGGCAAAAAATGTTTGCCAAAGCCTTGCTACGCAGACTAAGGGTGCAAGCAGATGCCTATTTCAATAGTGTTGACGATAAAATTGTGGCTTATCCCAAGGGGCAACAGTTTAGATGGACAATGCTTAACCTGGGTAAGGTGCATATAAAAGGTGTTGACCTGCAAGCCGAAACAACGGTGCAACCCACCACCCAGCTCTCTATTATAACCCGTTTGCAATACACCTATCAACAGGCAAGAGATGTGACCAACCCTTCCGATTCGTATTATAAACACCAAATCCCCTATATTCCATGGCATAGCGGGTCTGCTGTTGTTGGCGCAAATTATAAAGCTTGGCAACTTAACTATAGCTTTATATATGCAGGTAAACGATTTAATCAACAGGAAAACATCGTTTATAACTATATGCCAGCATGGTATACCAGCGACATGTCGCTGATTTACACCTTTAATTGGAAGAAAACGAGATGTAAAATAACGGCCGAAGTAAATAATTTATTAGCGCAAGACTATGATGTAATACTCAATTATCCAATGCCTAAGCGCAACTACGCCATCACATTAGATGTAACACTTTAAAAATAAACCAACAATGAGACAATTATCTTTTATATTTATATCACTTGTACTCTTAGCGACGATTAATGCATGTCGAGAAGAATTGTACGTTATACCTTCGCATAATCAAGATACAGGTGCACAACCCACACAAGGCAACATTGTGGGTATGTATGTATTGAACGAGGGAAATATGGGAAGCAACAAAGCTTCAATTGATTATCTTGATTTAAATGACAATAACCCCACAGTGTATTACAAAAAAAACATCTATTCGGAACGCAATCCTAAAGTGGTGAAAGAATTGGGTGATGTGGGTAACGACATCCAAATCTATGGCAGTAAGCTGTGGATTGTGGTTAATGTGTCGAACAAGGTGGAGGTGGCTACCGTAGATAGCTCTAAACGCATTACGCAAATCAACATACCCAATTGCCGTTATTTGGCCTTTAAAGATGGCTATGCTTATGTCTCATCCTATGTCGGACCGGTGAGAATTGATAAAAATGCGCCTCTAGGAATGGTTTATAAGGTTGACACTGTTGACTTTAAGAAGAAAGATTCGGTTGTTGTTGGTTATCAGCCCGAACAGCTTTGTATTGTTGATAACAAACTATATGTGGTGAACAGCGGCGGTTATCGTGCTCCAAATTACGACCACACTGTAAGCGAAATAGACCTTACCTCATTTAAGGAGATAAGAAAAATAAACGTGGGTATCAATCCGCATCTTTGTCAAGTAGACAAATATGGGCAAATATGGGTTACAACTAGGGGCAACTACGACAATATCCCTTCGCGTATTTATTGGCTTGCTAAGAATAAGAACCAACAGTACGAGACAATAGACAGTATTGACACACCCGTATCGGGTATTTCAATCGTGGGCGATTCCTTATATTTTTATGGTTCGGCGTGGAATAATGCCACCGCTACAAATGCTATTAGCTATGGACTTATAAATGTAAAAACCCATCAACGCATCAGTACCAACTTATTTACATCGCCCCAAATAAATACAATAAAAATGCCCTACGGAATTATAGTTAACCCAATAAGTCGTGATTTCTATTTGATGGATGCTAAAAACTATGTTTCTAGTGGTAGTCTTTTACACTTTAAAGCAGATGGCACGTTTGATTGGGAAGTTCAAACAGGCGACATACCAGGGCACGCCACCTTTGTATATAAACGTAAAACGAATTAAAACAATAACGCAACAGTATGAATAAAACTTTACTTTTAGTGGCTGTATTATCGCTCTTTGGCGCGAATGCATCTGCACAACAGTATTTCACAAAGACCACACCGGGAAAATATATTTATAAAGTTGTAGACTATTCACCCGCACCTGGTCAGTTTGTCAACAAACTCCCTATGTTTGAAACTGGTGACGATGCTACAAAAATGGCCCAAAAATGCACAGAAAGTCTTGCCAATAACAAAGGCGATTTGGTTACATTGGGTGCATTTGGTGGCTCGATAATCTTTCATTTCGACCATAGTGTAGCAAATGTAGCTGGTCAAAAAGATTTTCTTATTGAAGGCAATGCATTTGAGGGAAGCTCTGAACCTGGAATTGTGATGGTGTCGAAAGACGTGAATCGAAATGGTATTGCTGACGACCCTTGGTACGAACTGAGTGGAAGTGCCGATAGAGAAACACCCAACAAGCTGGTGTATGGCTACGAAGTAACTTATACCGCCTCGCCAATGCAAGACATTCCTTGGACCGACAATAAAGGTGGCAGCGGGAAAGTGGAGCGTAATACATATCATAGCCAGGAATATTATCCTTTGTGGATGCCTGCAAAAATTACTTATAAAGGCACTCTTCTTCCTAAAAATGCTAAACAAGACCCTGATACAGGGTTTTGGAGTTTGAGTGGGTTTAACTGGGGCTATGTAGACAATAAGGCCAATTCTGACAAAGAGGGAAATAGTTTTGACATTGATTGGGCAGTAGACAAAAACAGAAAGAAGGTAAAACTAGACTTCATAGACTTTGTAAAGGTGTATTGTGCAGAACAACAGATGGCTGGTTGGTTAGGAGAAACTTCAACCGAGGTGAAAGGCGCTGAAGATTTGCATATAGAAGAGTCGGTAGCTGCTATTGATAAAGCATTGAAAGAAGGGGTTGCAACCTTTGACGATGTGGATGTTAACCTAAGTTCTGATGGCTATTATATGGGTATGGAAAGTGACAATGGTGAAGCTAAAACATCGTATTATATAAGCGGAAACTATAGATTTAGCCTTACCAACATCAAGAAATGGAATAGTTGGAATGATTTTGCAATATCAAATCGCACTGAAACTAGTTTTAAAAAACTATTCCCCGACCAATTTAATTCGTGTGTTGGCCATGGTTATAACAACTCTTCGAATTATTGTGTTCTTTATGTCTTTGGTCAGTCTGCACCTATTGAGGTAGTGGGTAAAGCCGAAGGAGAAGTGGTTCGCGGTCTATATCTCACTAACTCCGCATATACACTGAGCAATATTCTTGATGGTGATGGCTTATCGCAAGGTGCTACAGGCAAGAAAGGGTTTGAGAAAGGCGATTGGCTGATACTAACGATTACAGGAATAAAAGCAGATAGTAGTGAAACAAAAACAGAGGTGTATTTGGCTGATTATCGTTCGAGCAACACAGCTGAACATTATTACATAGGAGACTGGCAGTGGGTTGACCTTAGTGGCATGGGTGCAATTAAAGAATTGAAATTCTCTTTTAGTGGTTCACGTTCTAATCAAGGGGGACTAACAACGGCCAGCTATGTATGTATTGACAATATTAATGGCACTGACGATGGCAAGAATGGTAGAAAATATATCACAACAGGCGTAGAACGCACATTGAAAAACGATGACGAGAAACGCGAAGTGGCTCGTTATACGATTGAAGGTAGACGCATTAATGGGCCCGTTAAAGGTATTAATATCGTGAAATATGCAGACGGAACAACGAAGAAGGTTGTTGTAGAATAAAGTTTTGCTTAGAGATTTTTCAATTAAAGCAATACTTATCGTGCCAGTATCACCGCGAAGTGTTACTGGCACGATTGTTATTTAAAAGTTATATAATATTCGACCAATCTGATAAAGTGGTTGTAAAGAGTTAAGAAGACAGCGGTGTATGCAAAACATTTGTTGCCACTTCGGCTTATTACGAGACTGGGACAGCCTTATTCATATCGCTTAAATGGTTGTCAATACCATTTTATGTAAGAGATTGAAATATCGCTACAAGAAAATGAAACTACCATCAATATTAATTTCTTCTTCGTGTATAAGATATTCTAGTGCCACATCCAATCCCTTATTTGGCAAATTCAATTTGTGAAGTTCGGTTATATGGTGACGTTCGCCATCTTTTAATAGGTTAAGGATAGCTTCTCGTGCATTTTTCGTCTGTTCATTGCTAGGTTCGGGCGACTCATGGTCTAGACAAACATCGCACTGTTCGCAATCCTTATGGCGTTTTTCGCCAAAATAAATAAGGAGTTGTCTGCTTCGGCACACTTCATTGTTGCTCGCATAAGCCTGCATGGCGTTAATGCGTTTAACATATTGTTCCTTACGTTCTTCGTATATCTCCTTACTTAACACAACTTTCTCACCGTCAATCCTGTCTTGGAGATAAGTGATAAACGGAGTTTTGCGTTGCGGAATAAAATAGATGATATTACGTTGTGCTAGATTTTTCAGTATCACATAAACCTGTTGAGTAGTAAGTCCGGCTTCTTGCGCCACCAAACCCTCGTCAATATAAACATAGTTGCTAAACAAACCACCATAGGTTCTCAACAAAGCCGTTATCACGGCATCTTCAAACTTACTGCTTTCATCAAGTCGATAGAGGTCGTTACGGCCCAGTTTAAACATCACTCTAGCTCTAGCCTCAGGCTCCATCTCGTAATGTATATAGCCCGCTCGTTCTAAAATTTGAAGTGCAGAATGGGTTTGCACGGGGAAATGCTTAAAAGTTCGGCTAAATTTATCTATCTCAAATACAAACGAATAGCCAGCCCCACTACCCACTCCAATTTGGTAATAGTAGGCTAAGTCTTCGTACACTTCTTTAATATAATCCTTTTCAGGGAAATTTTCGGCCACCCTTTTGTTCAGTTTCTTTCGATCGCCTTTGTTCCAAAGCAACACAGCATAAGCCTTTTTCCCATCTCGACCTGCCCTACCAGCCTCTTGAAAATAGGCTTCAATCGAGTCGGGACAATCAATATGAAGCACAAGGCGAACATCAGGCTTATCGATACCCATACCAAAGGCATTTGTAGCAACGATTACGCGCACTTCGTTTTGCTGCCAACTGTTTTGACGCTGGTTTTTTATAACAGGTTCGAGTCCTGCATGATAGAAGGTTGCTGAGATATTTTCTGAAGTAAGGAATTGTGCCATGTCGCTTGCATGCTTGCGACTTCGTACATAAACAATGGCCGAACCAGAAACAGCATTGAGAATATGAATTAATTCGGTGTATTTATCCATCGTTTCACGAACGATATAAGCTAGGTTTGAACGTTCAAAGCTCATCCTAAAAACGTTTTTCTGCTTAAAACCCAGACGCTCTTGGATGTCGTCTATAACTCTAGGAGTGGCTGTTGCGGTTAAAGCGAGAATGGCTGTATCGGGTTTAAGCTGTCTAATTTCGGCAATAGAGAGGTAAGATGGGCGGAAATCGTACCCCCATTGGCTAATGCAATGTGCTTCGTCAACGGTGACAAAGCTAACATCCATGTGCTTAAACTTTACTTTAAAGATATCTGAGAACAAGCGTTCGGGCGAAACATAAAGCAATTTTATACCTCCGAAGATACAATTTTCAAGTGTTGTGATTATTTCGCGCCTACTCATGCCTGAATAAATGGCGGCTGCTTGAATGCCTTTTTGACGTAAATGGTCTACCTGGTCTTTCATCAGAGCAATCAAAGGCGTTATCACAACACAAACCCCAGGCATCACTAAAGCAGGCACTTGAAAGGTAATAGACTTTCCACCACCGGTAGGCATCAATCCAAGAGTATCTTTTCCTTGTGAGATACTCTCAATGATGTCGCGTTGGATGCCACGAAAATCGGGATAACCCCAATACTCGCGTAATGTTTGTCTAAATGCATCGTTGGCATTGAGCGCGCCGTTAGATTCTTCCATGGGTGATTAAAGAGCGTTGTGATCGTCTTGATCGTCGTTCTCGGTAAGTCGGATATCTTCTATTTGTAATTGTATTGTATTGTGTCTAAACACATTATCTTCGATGGTATAAGCTATATCGAAACTTCTCTTCGACTTGATATAACGAGCCGACGCACTTTGTCCGAAAGCAATTCCGTTCACCACATTACTTGATTTAGAATCGATAAGTTCAAGTTTGATGTGTTCTTGCTCACGACCTACTACTTTACTAGTGCCATAATCGTAAACACTATTGGTGCAAAAGCGCGGTTTAAGGTTGCCCGGACCAAAGGGAGAAAACTTTTTCAAGTCGTGATGCATCTTCTTTGTAATATCCTTAAAGTCGATTAATTCGTCTATATGCAGGATGGCTTCAGTTTGTTCAGGCAGAATATGTTGGTCTACATATTTATGGAATCGCTCAACGAAACGGGGTACATCGTCCCATCTCATGGTAAGTCCAGCAGCATAGGTGTGTCCGCCAAAGTTAATGAGCAAGTCGCGACAGCTCTTAATGGCCGAATAGATGTCGAACCCCATCACACTGCGAGCCGATCCTGTGGCAAAATCGCCATCACGAGTAATGACAACGGTGGGTCGGAAATAGATTTCTGTGAGCCGTGAAGCCACAATGCCAATCACTCCTTTCTTCCAATTCTCATCGTATAGCACAATACTCGACTGCTTTTTCTGACTTTCAAGGCGCGCAACAATTTGGTTAGCCTCTTCAGTCATTTGCTTGTCGATATCTTTTCGTTGTTCGTTGTATTCATTAATGTGCTTAGCGCTTTGCAAAGCCACGTTATAATCTTTCTCAACCAATAGCGACACGCTTTCTTTACCACTCTCCATACGTCCAGAAGCATTGATACGCGGGCCAATCTTAAATACAATGTCGCTCATTGAAATTTCCTTACCTGCGAGTCCACAGATGTCAATAATAGCTTTTAAACCCAAACTGGGGTTTTGGTTAAGCTGTTTAAGACCATGGAAAGCCAAGATACGGTTTTCTTCTTCCACCTGAACTAAGTCGGCAGCAATGCTAACAGCACATAAGTCGAGCATCGGGATGAGTCGCGAGAAAGGAATACCATTGTTTTTAGCAAATGCTTGCATGAACTTAAAGCCCACTCCACACCCTGAAAGGTGTTTAAAGGGATAATGGTCGTCAGGACGTTTAGGGTTAAGAATGGCCACAGCAGGTGGCATCTCTTCATCAGGAACATGGTGGTCGCAAATAATGAAGTCGATACCAAGCGACTTGGCGTAGCCTATTTCTTCGATAGCCTTAATGCCACAGTCGAGGATGATAACTAATTTAACACCTGATTGATGGGCATAATCGATACCTTTTCGACTCACGCCGTAGCCTTCTTCATAACGGTCGGGTATGTAATACTCGATGTTTGAGTAGAATTGTTGTAGAAATTTGTATACAAGAGCAACCGAAGTGCATCCATCCACATCGTAATCGCCATACACCATGATGCGCTCTTTACGTCCCATGGCATCGTTAAGCCTATCTACGGCCACGTCCATGTCTTTCATCAAGAAGGGATTGATAATATCGTTGAGCTGCGGACGAAAGAAACGCTTGGCCGCACTTTCGGTTGTAATGCCTCTACGTATGAGCAATTGGGCAAGAATGGTACTCATGTTGAGCTTCTCACCCAGTTCTTTTGCCACAGATTGCATTTGAGGCGAAAGCGGATCGTATATCCATTTAAAGTGCATTATCGTGTTGGTTTATTGTTTCTTATCCATAATGGCGGTTAATAAGCAAACCGCATATAGGGTGTAAAGTTACAAAATATCTACGACATTATCACGAGTAAAGGTAGAAAACCTTTGGTTGATATATATTCTCAGCGGATGTTTGTGCTATCTAGTGGCTCTAAATCCTTCCATGTTCTCGTATCGCCGCGACATCATCCGTCCATAAACGTTTCTTATCCAAAGTTTGTGGGTGAGTATTCCGATAATACCTGCTATTGCAAGGATGGTGTAACATACAGTTTTGGAAACGAGAACGTTAAGCACTGTTGTTAATATTAAAGGGAAAAAGAATGTCATAATTCCAATGAACATTTGCAAATAATTGCGATCGACATTGCGATTGCTAAAGAATTTACCATCTAGTTTTTGGCTATGCTTGTTGTAAACTGCTGATTGGAATAAAATAAAGAACTGAAATCCTGCAGTAAACAGCATATATCCAATTAACATGTACAAACTAATTTTACCCACTATAACAATGGGAATCATCAATACAAAAGGCACGATCAGCAAGATGCAGTGCAGATAATATTTTGCTCGCATCAATGAGTAGATGCTGTTTGGGTGAACCATTAGCCCATCAATATAATTCCCTTCCATGCATAATAGTCTAGTAAAGAAGGTTAACCCTAGTAAAACAAAATTGTATGTGCACCAGAAAGCCATCATCGATTGACTATCGTATGCTGCTGTAAAGCTCATAACGACACTTAACAAGGCTATAACTAACATACTGGTTAAGATAGCATTTCGAGGAAATTTGTTGCGAGAAATCAATTTACACTCCAAATAAGCATATTCTCCCACCTCACCATAATGTTTAAGAAACGCCATTCGGTCTTTTCCGCTAATCTTAGTTGTACCATTTACTTTGGTTAACGCATTCCAAACGTTTCTAAATTGAATTTCTCTATTAAGCCAGACAACACCTAAAAGAACAAGCAAAAGGATGATTAATGGCCAGACATTTGCCTTAGACAAAGATATTCCTATACCTGTATAGAAAACGTAGAAGTTGTTTGTCGAGAGCGTTCCACCCCATATAGCTGGCAAAGCCAGCAGAGAATAGGTTGGCAAAAGTCCTAATAGCCAAAGCAACGATTGACTACTAAGTGTTTGAAAAATTAGATATAGCTGACTATTGAGCAGTATGGCTAAGCTAAGAAACACCAAAAGCATCAATGTGGCCAACAAGCCATAGCTGAAAATCACCGACATAATACAATATGGAACAAATAGTACTAGCCAAAAAGCATTGCCTAAATTGAATAGCGAAATACCAATAAAACTCTCAATACACACCTTTCTCGGTATAGGCAAAAGCATATATGGCTTAACTATTTGTGCAGGCGTTTGTTGATAGAAAAACCTAATGAAGAGATCTAACAACAAGATAAAGGGTAAAAACAGCGTCATCATACCCATCGAGTTTACACCCTTCATGTTGTTTACTGCTAGAGACATCATCACTGCTGCAAATAGCAAATACGCAAACATAAACGTATAAAGGATATAAAACATATACTTGTATGAGCGATTTTGTTCATAATCCAGTGCACGACGTGCGGATAATGAACGATGCCTATATAAGATGCGATATAACTGTACACGATTCATAGGTATGATAGTTTAAAATAGTTAGTGTTGCAATATTTTATTTATCGCAAATCAATTACTTCGGCAGTTGGAAAATCCTTTGAATTAAAGCTAAAGAGGTTGTCTGAGAGTTTTTTATGCTGGAAATTACTGATCGTAATAGTAGTCCATTCTCCTCCGCGTTTCATCTTAACCTGCTTAGGTTTATACGAAGCGTCTACCAAAACATAAATTTCGGGAATACCTTTATTGCCCTTTTCAGCCACAAGATGCACTTGATAGTCGCTTCCCACCTTATTCATTGAGAGTTTATAACCGCTCTTATACATATTAATAAAGGTGTAAGGGTTCATGGCTGCTTGTTGAACTTCATTTGGAGTACTTACGTTTACCTCGTTGGTTGAAGGCATATAGCTCCATTGAGTTTTACCATTAAACCACACTGTAGCCTTAGCAGTGCGTGCATAAAACTTATTTCCCTTTATCGAGATCGTGCCATTGATTGCTCCTAGCTTACCATTGGAGAGTTTAAAGCTGGCCTGTGCCCCACCCTTGTTGCCCACGATGGCTGCTGTTTTATCTAATACTTGGCGAGTTTCTTTATCTGTTTGCGCCTTGCTTGCACTAAAAGCAAATATTGAAAGACACATCAATAATAATACTTTTTTTAACATAACTATTACTCCTTATTATTATAGCTTATTCTTAATTGATTTGTTTATGAGGGCTATTTTTAGCCATCCATACTCCGTTCATGCAACTTATCCCATGCCCCGTAGTTTAGCTAAGAGGGTATTAAGTGTATTTTCGTCGCTAATAAGCACTTCGCGGGGTTTGCTACCTTGGGCTACTCCTACAATTCCTGCGGCCTCCAATTGGTCCATTAGCCTTCCTGCACGGTTATATCCAATAGAGAAACGTCGTTGAACCATGCTGGTTGAGCCTTGTTGCGAGATAACAATTGCACGAGCTGCTTCTTCAAAATAGGGGTCAAGACTGTTCATATCGGCTGTTCCACCGCCGCCCATTCCGCCTTCCTCGGTGTTTGGTTCGGGCAACTCCATTGGCTCAACAGGTCCTGGTTGATCTGCAATAAACAGGTTAATGTTTTCAACTTCAGGTGTATCAACAAATGCACACTGCACGCGAACAGGTTCATTGCCGTTGAGGAAAAGCATGTCACCTCGTCCAATTAGTTGATTGGCACCTGGACGGTCGAGAATGGTGCGCGAGTCAATCATTGCACTCACTTTGAAAGCCATACGACCGGGGAAGTTTGCCTTGATATTACCCGTGATAATACTCGTTGTTGGGCGTTGTGTTGCAATCACCATGTGAATACCTACCGCACGAGCTAGCTGAGCAATACGGGCTATTGGCAATTCTATTTCTTTACCAGCAGTCATGATTAGGTCGCCAAACTCGTCGATAATTACCACGATATAAGGCATGTAATCGTGGCCTTTGTTAAGATTTAGTCTGTGATTAACAAATTTCTCATTATATTCTTTGATATTACGAGCTCCTGCTGCCTTAAGCAAGTCGTAACGTGTGTCCATCAGTTTACAAAGACTGTTGAGTGTGCGCACCACTTTTGTAACATCGGTGATGATGGGTTCGCTATCGTCTTCTGGCACTTTGGCCAGGAAGTGGTTGGCAATAGGCGAATATATACTGAATTCTACTTTCTTTGGGTCTATCAAAACTAGCTTCAACTCATTGGGATGTTTTTTATAGAGCAAAGAAGTAATAACAGCATTAAGACCTACCGACTTTCCTTGACCCGTGGCACCTGCTACGAGTAGATGAGGTATTTTGGCCAAATCCACCATAAACACCTCGTTGGTAATGGTTTTTCCTAAAGCCAAAGGCAGATCCATCTTCGTTTCTTGGAACTTTTTCGAGTTGAGAATACTCTCCATCGACACGATATTTGGCTTATTGTTGGGCACCTCAATACCGATTGTTCCTTTGCCTGGTATAGGTGCAATGATACGAATGCCCAGAGCTGCAAGACTTAAAGCGATATCGTCTTCTAGATTTCGTATCTTATTAATACGAACTCCCTCAGCAGGTGTAATCTCGTAGAGCGTAATGGTAGGACCAACTGTTGCCTTAATTTCCCTAATTTCAACACCGAAGTCCCGCAACACCTTTATAATGCGGTCGTTGTTAGCCTTCAATTCGTTCATATCCACATAAGGCTTATTGTCATTATCGTAAGCCTTAAGCAAGTCTAACGTGGGATATCTGTACGATAAGAATGGCTCTAAGGGGTTGATGGGTGTGCTTAACACCTCAGCAGCTGTTAATTCGCGACCACTAGCTTCCTCTTCTTCTTGAGGAATTTCCACTTTTAATTGTGTTGCTGCATCGTCTATCACTTCAGGCTCATCATTCACTTTCAATTCAGTAACAGACTTTCCCTTGTCTTGTAACTGGTCTGTAGCAGCCGTAAGGTCAACAACTGTTGGCATTGTTTCTTCCTCGTCGACTTCCTCTTCTGTTTCTATAATGGGTTCTTCTTGTGGTGTTTCAACAAGCACATCCTCGTCGCTGTCGGTTGGAACGGTACGATTTCCATTGTTGGCAATAGTAAATTTTACCTTATTAGTGATGTAATTAACAGGATTAATCGCCTTTCTTACTAGCGAAACAGTCTCTGCACTCAAGTAAGTAAGAAAAGCTAAGGCCACAATAAACAACAATGCGGTAAGTCCTGGAGGGCCAATCATGTTCTCAATATTTTGCACACAGAATAAACCATGATTGCCACCAGGGTTAAATATGAGACTTCCTGTAAACGGAGTAAGGAACTTAGCGATTGCCACTGAGCTCCAAACCATAATGATGGCTAAGTAAAAGAAGGTTTTCCAAAGGTTAACCTTATAAGCACGAGTAAGCTTTGCCCCAACCAAAAGAATAAAGATGGGCACAGCAAAAGCAGCAAAACCAAAATTGAGCGATATGAGTGTGTAGGCTATTATGGCTCCTATCGAACCGCAATAGTTTGAAAATTCTCTATTCGTATTCAACCATTCACCTGGTTTTAGGTCTTCCAATATGCTCTGATCGGCCTTTCCCGTTGAGAAGAAAGAGACCATTGCCATAGTCACATAAACCGCGATCAGGATGAGTACAACCCCAAAAATAAAATCGGTTCGTTCGTTGCTTATCTTAAATATGCTGCTA
>QWCO01000410.1_pt1 | contig 19198 bp, 16 predicted proteins | sample 1972611 | NCBI WGS metagenome assembly QWCO01 (sample SAMN09866706, study PRJNA288562) | Human oral metagenome isolate term1_saliva, whole genome shotgun sequencing... | reverse complement strand
TGTCACGTGAGCTCCCAAGAAGTCCTCAAGTGAAGTTTTTTCGCCTACAAGAGGATTACCATTGATAATGCGTATATTGTGATCGGAAGGCTTGAGATTATCTGCTAAAACATCAGAGAGCTTGGCGCCAATTTTCACTTTCACATATTGTGGAGTAGCCACTTCGCTACCTGCAACTGCAATAGTGCGAGTAAAATCAACCTGTCCCGTACGCAATAAACGACCAATTACAATTACAAGTTCAGGAGATAGGGTCCAAACAACCTCACCTTTGTTTACAGGGGCTATCTTGTTGATTTGAACACCGACATTACCTGCTGGATTCAAGCCTTTGAAGCATGCTACATCTACGTTATTTGCCTCAATAGGGAGGAGCTTCGTGTTAAGCTGTTCAGGATTTACACCTACATGTACTTTGGCAATATGAGCTAATGCCGCGATACCTGCTTTAAAATCTTCTTCTTGACCAGCAGCAACAAAGGAAAAGTCGGCAGCCAAGGGCATTGACGAAAATGCACTTACAAAGATGTCGCGGGGAGCAACATCTGGTGAAGGCACAACGTCATAGGGACGTTGACGAAGGTATGCGAAAAGTCCACTCTCCAACAAGAGAGCTGTTATATTTTCAGCATTTCGTTGGTTAGAAGCTGGGATTTCAAAAGTTTTTGCAGCTTGTACGCTATCGGGTTGTATGCGAATGCTGAGCAACTTGCGACGATCACCGCGCTCCACATTCGTCACTATACCACTGACGGGTGCAACAAACTTAACTTTCTCCGTTGCTTTGTCCACAAATAAGGGAGTTCCAGCGAGCACTGCAACTCCTTCTTTCACAAGAACTTTAGGAGTCACTCCTAAAAAGTCAAGTGGACGCAACGCATACTCCGACGAGGGCTTAGCCTCTACTACTGAATGCTGGGCTTCGCCAGTCAGCCGGAGGTCGAGTCCTCTTTTAATCTTATAAATATCCATAGATGCGATTGAAATTTTAGCGCAAAATTAAGTAGAAACCCAGAAACTACCAAGAATTTCAATGCATTTCTGTGCTTTTAGAAGTCATTTATTATCATTGTAGAGTCAACCAACAAGTGCAAAATTACAATATTCTTTTGTAGAACTCTTTTTTGTGCTATTCAAAATTAAGTTTCTGTCTGGGTCTATTATTGATTTTCTTCTGTATCATTGCAATTTTTTTATCGGTGTAATCATCAAAGTTTGCTTGCTTAGGTATATATTGTCTGATGAGTTTGTTCGTATTCTCAATAGCCCCTTTTTGCCATGAAGAATAGGGAGCTGCAAAATAGACCACTGCACCTAGGTACTTTGTGATGAGTTTATGTGCTGCAAATTCAGGTCCATTATCGGTGGTTATGGTTTTTATATTTTCTTTGTAGGGTATGAGCAATCTTCGCACCTGCATTGCAAAGGGATCCGACTTCTTACCATGTGGTAACTTTGTCATAAACAGCATGTTCGTGGAACGTTCCACGATGGTGAGGATGGCCTAACCAAATTGGTCTACGATTAAGTCCATCTCGTAACCGCCAAATCTCTTTCCATCAGCTTGTGCTGGACGTTGGTGTATGCTGATTCTATCGGCTATAGGGAAACGTTTGTGCTTAGGTCTACGTCTGTATTTTAACTTATGACGCGTATGTTGTGCCAATGTTCCAGTAGCATCAGCATGTATGATATTGTAGATACTTTGGTGTGACACACAGGTTCCTTCTTTCTTCAAAACGCCTGATGTTTGTCGTGAAGACCATTGTTCTTCTAGATACTTCTGTGGCGAGTATGAACAATCTGTGCCACATTCTTGAGCATATCGTTGATGGTCTCGATAATGCTTCTTTTACGGAGCATTATTTTGTCGTACACATCCATTAAGCGGTTCTTCATATTAGTGCGTATTCCCTTGACGATGTGAACTCCCCTATCGAAGAGAGAGGCAAAAAGTGATTGGGAAATATAACCTTTATCGGCATATAACTTCCCGAACAAGTCCTTAGTCAAGTTGTTGAATACCTCAGGGTTACAATCATCCACATTGGTTTTGGTGAGTGCAAAGTTAAGTAATACTCCTCGTTCATTACACAACAGATGCAGCATAAAGCCATAATACCAGCCCATCATACTTTTCCCTTTATGAGCATAGCCCTTGAAGACATGATTAGAATACTCACGCTTGTTTTCACACACGGGAATACGCGTCGAATCGAAAAAGTAATCCCTGTACATTCCTCATCAAAGCTAGTTTAAGGAACAGCAAAAGTGGAACCTCCACTCGTGGCATACGTTCCACAAAGCGGGTATACGAAAGTAGGTTGGGGAACTCTTCTTTTAGTTCTCGACAGACGTAGAAGAGATAGAAATGTTTGAAATTGCGAAACGTATTGCTGTGGAACAAGACAAGAATGGTAATCATTTCTGCATCGCTCATTCTTCCCTTTCTATTGCGAGTTTTAGAGGGGTTTGGAGAGGGATTTGAAAGCGAAAGTGCTTTTTTGTTCAATTCCAACTCATATTCTTTGCAGACATCGTCTGCAATACAATAAATTTCCGCAACCTTGCTGATAAGTTTCATAGAGGATTGTTTTATCGTTATCTATTTGTTTTTCAATAACAAATACACGAAAAACAATCCTCTTTTTGGGGCTTTTGTTGAAACTATTTTAAGGCAAAAACAGCCATGCTTATCCCGAATTGGGGTAATTATCAATTATACGAGCAAAGAATAGGAAGTATAAAGTACTTGGGTATTATGTCTCTCGTCATTTTGCAGAAAAAGTTCGTCAAAAGGCTCTGAAAATCATTTTTCATTGAGTTTGTACACGACATTTTACAGAGTTTATAGACGCTCTTCGGGCGAAAAGTGCTAACTTCGCAAGATAAAATCAAGAAATCAAGCTTACCTATGGTAGAAAATGTAGATATTCGCGCCCTAAACTCGCGCATTGAAGCGCAATCGGGCTTCATCACTTTGCTTAAAGATGGCATGTCAAAGGTTATCGTTGGGCAATCACATCTCACTGAAGCCCTATTGATTGGCCTGTTGTCTGATGGGCACATTCTTCTTGAAGGTGTTCCCGGCTTGGCTAAGACATTAGCCATCCGAACTTTATCCTCCCTTATTGATGCGTCGTTTGGACGCATTCAATTCACTCCCGACCTTTTACCTGCGGACGTCATTGGCACACTTATTTATAGTCGAAAAGATGATGAGTTCTCAGTACGCCGAGGTCCAGTCTTTGCAAATTTTGTACTTGCAGACGAAATTAACCGCGCTCCTGCAAAGGTGCAAAGTGCATTGCTCCAAGCCATGCAGGAACGCTTAGTTACTATTGGTGATGATACCATGAATTTGCCAGATCCTTTTTTGGTGATGGCAACTCAAAACCCCATAGAACAAGAAGGAACATACACTCTTCCTGAAGCGCAAGTGGATCGTTTTATGCTCAAAGTGGTTGTAGATTATCCTAGCATTGAAGAAGAAAAGCGTATTGTACGCGCATCCATGCGCGGCAATCTAGCGGACGAAAAGATTGTTCCAATTGTGGATTTGGAAACTATCCGAAAAGCGCGTCAACTAGTCAAAGAGGTTTACATTGACGAGCGTATTGAGCAGTATGTTGCTGACTTAGTCTTCGCTACACGATTCCCTGAAACATACAAGCTGGAGCACCTTCGCCCCTATATCTCCTATGGTGGTTCTCCACGCGCAACTATTAGTTTAGCACTTGCCGCAAGAAGTTTGGCTTTTATCCGTCAACGTGGATATGTGGTTCCGGATGATGTGCGCAGTGTAGCTTATGATGTACTACGCCATCGCATTGGCTTGACATACGAGGCCGAAGCAGCTGATGTAACCACAGAAAAAATAATTGGAGAAATTCTAGCAAAGGTCGAAGTACCTTGATAAAGTAGCCTATGAATGAGAATGTTCTGCAATTAATGCAGCGTGTTCGACGTATAGAAATAAAAACACGAGCGCTTTCCAATAACATTTTTGCTGGCGAGTATCACTCAGCCTTCAAAGGACGCGGTATGTCCTTTGCTGAAGTGCGAGAATACCAGCCCGGAGACGATGTTCGTGACATCGACTGGAATGTTTCTGCCCGTTTTGACCGCACTTATGTCAAGGTCTATGAAGAAGAGCGCGAACTTACGGTGATGCTTCTCATCGACATTTCTGCTTCGCTTGAGTTCGGTTCAAGCGAATTGTCTCAGCGAGAGCAGCTGACTGAGATAGCTGCGACACTTGCCTTTTCCGCAATGCGGAACAATGACAAAATCGGTGCGCTGTTTTTCTCTGATAATGTAGAGCTGTATATTCCACCTGCTAAAGGAAAAGGACATATCCTTCGCATTATTCGTGAGTTACTAACTATTTCCCCAAAAGGTAGAGGTACCAATATCGGTGCCGGTCTCGAATATTTTCTACGGGTGATGCGTAAGAAAAGCGTAGCCTTTTTAATGTCCGATTTCTTGGATCAGGAAGACTATACGACTTTACTCAAACGCGCAAACCAAAAACATGACTTGGTAGCAGTACAAGTCTATGATGAGCGAATGACCCATTTGCCCAACGTTGGGTGGATGAAGCTGGAAGATGCCGAAACAGGACATCAACAGTACGTCAACACCTCCTCAAAACATGTGAGACTGTCGTTTCAAAATTGGTGGGGCAAGTACGAAGAGCAGTTGCGTAGTCGTTTTAGTCAAGCGCGCGTTGACTATACTTCCATCGCCACTGGTACTGATTTCGTCAAAGGTCTGAAACAATTGTTTGCCAAACGGCAATAATTGCCCCTTTCATCCATTTGCATATTGTCTATGATTTCCTTTTTCCAGCGGATTTCATCCATTTTCTTCTTGTTTTGTGGTCTGCTACCTCTTGCAGCTCAGCACGTGACTGTAGAGTCTTCTTTAGATTCTACAGCCATCCGCGTAGGCGAGCAAGTGCAACTACATATTTCAGTAAATTGCAAAGCGAATAGTCGCGTGCAGTTCCCTGCATACGCTTCTGGCTACGTAACACCAGGTGTAGAAGTCCTCGAAGCATTGCCCATTGATACGATATCTTTAGAGGATGGGCGCAAGTGGCAGCTAAAGCGTTCGTATACACTAACATCATTTGACAGTGCTGTGTATAAGATTCCTCAGCAAGAGATATACGTAAATGGAGCAATCTACAAGAGTCGCCATGAAATTGCGTTGAAAGTCAATACTATTGACGTAGATCTCAAGCATCCCGACGATATCAAACCAGCCAAAGCCCCTATTGAAGGAGTGTTCACTTGGGTGTTTCTAATTTTAGCATGTTGCGTCCTTCTTTGGTTGCTAACAATAGGATGGGTAATTATACTTCGCCAAAGTTTTATCCCACAACCTACACAAAAAACAGTAAAAGTCAAAGCTCCGTTTCCACCTCACCGAACAGCAATGGATGCAATGGAGCAATTACGCCAGCACAATGACCATGGAGGAGAAGCTCAGAAGGCTTATTTTGTGCAATTGACTGATATTTTGCGTACATATCTCTATGAACGATTTGGCTTTAATGCCAAAGAAATGACAAGTCAAGAGATTATAGATCAACTTGCACAAATCAATGACGCAACAGCTTTACGTGAGTTAAGAGAGATACTTCAGACAGCCGACCTCATTAAGTTCGCTCGTTATCAAGTTTCCATGGCTGAAAGTGACCGTGCTCTCCTACAAGCCGTAGATTACGTGAAAACCACACAGAGTCAAGAGGTATATCCTGAATATGAAGAGAGAGTAGTAGCCATAGAAAAACGTACTATTTTGAGAAAAAGACGTTTGTATGTTAGTTCTCTCCTTACACTTCTTATTCTAGCATTAGGACTATTCGCTTATATCTGCTATCTCATCTGGTGTATTCTTCCCTAATTTTGTAGTTTTCGCTCAATATGACATTCCTATACCCAGCTTTTTTCTTCCTCTTACTGCTTTGCATCCCACTGATATTGTGGTACATGCTCAGCCGTAGACGCGACGAATCTGCTCTGCGCGTGGCTACAATCGACGCATTACGCGGCTCATCATCGAATGTTGGTGCAATGTTGGTGCATATTCCCTTTTTGCTTCGCCTTTGTGTCTTCGTACTTGTCGTGATTGTGCTAGCTCGTCCGCAAACGAAGACCCCTCTAAGTGAACGCGAAGTGGAAGGCATTGACATCATGATTACGTTGGATATCTCGCAAAGTATGCTCACAGAAGACTTATCCCCCAACAGAATTGAGGCAGCTAAACAAGTGGCATACGAGTTTATTCAAGGACGTCCGAACGACAACATCGGTTTGACACTTTTTGGTGGTGAAGCATTTACACAATGTCCCATGACAACGGATCACACAGCTTTACTCTCTACTTTTCGTGGGGTTAGTTGTGAGTTACAAACGAATGGCATCATAGCCCCAGGGACAGCGATTGGAATGGGATTGACAAATGCGGTTAGCCGTCTTGCCAACAGTAAAGCTCCCTCCAAAGTAGTTATTCTACTCACTGATGGCGCCAATAATGCAGGGGACATCTCTCCGCTAACAGCAGCAGAAATAGCCCAACAAAAGAAAGTTCGTGTCTATACAATTGCAGTAGGACGACAAGGTATGGTTCGCCAACCTGTAGGTCTCTTACCTGACGGCAGTTATTACTATGCTAATGTTAAGAGTGACATGGATCCTAACACACTTCGCGATATAGCGAAAGCCACAGGTGGCTTATATTATGCTGCAGCTTCAAAAAGTGAACTCAGAAATATCTATCGTGATATCGATAAACTTGAGCGCACAAAGCTAAAACAGCACCATTATAACAAGTATTACGAGGCCTTTGCTCCGTTTGCTTGGGCTGCTTTGGCACTTTTACTGTTAGAAGTAGTACTTCGTCTTACATGGCTTCGCCGCATCCCATAATATTATGTTTGAATTTGCACATCCTGATTATTTATATGCGCTGTTGCTCCTTCCCCTATTAGGAGTTCTCTTTGCATTCTCCCAATGGCGCAAAAATAAGCGACAAGCGCAGTGGGGGAATCGCACTATGTTTTTGAGGCTTGTACAAGGACAATCTACGTTTCGCGTAGTTATTAAGTTTGTGCTTCAATTATCTGCGCTAGCCCTCCTTATTGTTTTGCTTGCCCAGCCGCAATATGGATTAACTTCAGGGAAACCTATTAAGAAACAAGGTATTGAAGTTATCTTCGCATTAGATGTTTCACAGTCTATGTTAGCACGCGACGTTCAACCCTCAAGGTTGGATCGAAGCAAACTCTTGATTTCTACACTAACAGAAAGGATGCAAAACGATAAGGTAGGTCTTAACATCTTTGCAGGTGAGGCTTATCCTATTTTGCCTCTTACCAATGACTTAGTAAGTGCCAACCTCTTCTTAGACCAAGTCTCTACAGATATGGTTTCTCTCCAAGGAACAAATATAGGGGCTGCCATAGAACTAGCAGACAAAGGTTTTAGCAACAACAAGAAAGTTGGTAAAGCCATAGTAGTAATTACTGATGGTGAAAACCATGAAGGAGGAGCTATTGAGGCAGCCAAGGCTAGCGCTAGTACGGGCAAACATGTGTACGTTCTAGGTGTTGGTAGCACTTCCGGAGCAGAAATCCCTACTACGAATGGACCACTCACAGATAATAGTGGCAATGTTGTGAGAACTGCACTCAACGAACAGGCTTGCATCGAACTAGCCCAAGCAGGAAAAGGACAATTTATCCACGTTGATGGCACTAATTCTGCACAAGAACAATTGCAACAGGCACTTTCTCAGTTACAACAAGCTGAGTCCTCATTTGTGAATGACAGCACTCCTAATGAACTTTTCCCTTGGATAGCTTGTTTACTCGTACTTGCATTATTAACTGAACTACTATTTGCAGAACGCCAACAGGATTGGTGGCGTAAACTATCATTTCTGCAAAGATAAATCAGACTTTTCCACTTTATCTATCATAGGAGGTTTTACGATGTATAAATATATCCTTCTTTTCTTCCTTATGCTCATGCCATTTAGAGTCCCTGCACAAACTGCAGAGTGGCGACATTTGCACCAAGGAAATCGCGCTTTCATGAAGGGAGACTACAAGACAGCTGAATTAGAGTATCGATCTGCGCAGAGAATCAACCCACGAAGTGCACGCGCAGCCTTTAATCTCGGTGATGTCTATCTCGCACAAAAGAATCCACAAGCGGCATTAGAACAATATCAGGTCGCAGCCAAAGGGGAAACAAACAAATATCTTAAAGCTTTATCCTATCATAATGTGGGAGTTGTCTATCATTTAAACAAGCAATACGACAAGGCCATTGACTTTTATAAGGAAGCCCTCAGAAATAACCCGCATGATGAGGACACACGATACAACTTAGTATTGTGCCAAAAGCAGAAAAAGGATAGCCAAGAGCAGCAACAGCAGCAGAATAAAAAGGAAGAGAAACAAAAACAAGAACAAAACAATCAAAAGAAACAGAAGAATCAACAACAAAAGTCGCAACAGGAGGAGAAAAAAGGCGGAATGAGTAAGGAAAGTGCAGAACGCCTACTTAATCTATCGCAACAAGCCGAACAACAGACTCATGATAAACTGCAACGCGCCGAACAACCTCGACAAAAACAACTAAGAAAGAACTGGTAAACGGAAGACTGTCCTGGAACTCTCCACCTTAAAGATTATCGCATAATGCATAGATTATTAAGTATCCTCTTTTGTTGCTGTTTTGTGCTATATGGAATAGCCCAAGTTACCTTTAACGTAAAAGCTCCCAATAAAGCTGATATAAATGCTCAAATCCGTGTGCAGTTTGAGTTGAATGGTACACAAGGGAATAATTTTCAGCCACCATCTCTCAAGGACTTTGATGTTCTAGCAGGTCCTAACGTATCAAGCTCAAACAGTGTGACTGTAATCAATGGTCGCACTCAAACTTTTTCTTCCACGACATACACTTACATTCTTGCCCCAAAGAAAAATGGTGCTCTCCAAGTGGGAAGTGCGTCTGTGAACGTACAAGGTAAGACTTACCATACGCGCCCGGTAACGGTTCAAGTTTCAGGTAAAGCTAATCCTAACGCGGCAGCATCCTCTTCAGCTTCTCAAGCATCTGCCAACATACAACCAGCAGGTAGCCATATTGGAGCCAATGATATCTACTTTACCGCAGAGGTTTCTAAACAAAAAATCTACGAGCAAGAGCCAATCATGCTCACTTACCGCTACCACATTCGCGAGGGGGTAGCAGTCGTCAACATTATGCCTACTGGAAAGCCCGAGATGAAAGGATTCTGGACCCAAGAAGTAGAACTTCCCCGCAATCTAAGTCCTGAAGCGGCTCGCATAGGTGGCAAGCTATACCGCGTGGGTAAGAATCTCCAATATTTGATTTTTCCTCAGCAGTCAGGTAAACTGAACATTCCTGCCTTATCATTCCGCACTGATGTTGTGCAACGCTACTCCGGTATTGATGAAATAGATGCGTTCTTCAATGGAGGCAGCAATACCCACCTAACCATTGAGCGCTCAGCTCCTAGTGTAGCAGTCGAAGTACTCCCATTACCTCAACCTCAACCGACTAATTTCTCGGGTGGAGTAGGGCAACTATCCATAAAGGCGTCCTTAGTAACTCCGATGCCTAAGACAAATGATGTCGCAACTTTGCGCATTGTTGTCACTGGTACAGGGAATCTCAAACTTGTAAAAGCTCCTATTGTTAACTTCCCCAAGGGATTCGACACTTACTCACCAAAGACTAATGATAAGGTTAGGATTACTCCTTCTGGAATCGAAGGAACAATGGAATTTGACTACACGTTTGTACCGCGCAACATCGGAAAATTCACTATTCCACCAGTAACTTTAGTTTATTTTGACCCACAGCGCAAATCATACGTCACAACGTCAACTCAAACCATACAGCTCAATATTGCCAAGGGCACAAAGGCCTATACACCTATCGGTGCAGGAAGTGCAGAGGATATCAAGGATATTGACCAAAAGCTTGATAGTCATTTCACCCCAAGTGGTGCATTGTGGATTGGCAGTTGGAGCTACTGGGGATTATTAGCTGTAATCCTTGCGTTATGTGTGCTTGGCAACCATTTTGTTCAAAGAATATGGGAACAACACTCAGACAAACAAGGAAGAATCACCAAAAAAGCTGGCAAGAGAGCCCATAAACGTCTTCTGCAAGCTCAACAGCTTATAAATGCTGATCAATCTTCATCTTTTTATGATGCACTCTCCGCAGCAATAACAAGTTATTTTGCAGAGAAGTTCAAACTTGATAAAGCAGCACTAACTCAACAGAAGATACAGGAACAATTAGAGGCTCACGATGTTCCTTCTGAACTGATAGGCGCTACAAAGTCTATTCTTTCTGACATTGATTTCGGACGATTTGCACCTTCTTCAGAAAATACTCGACAAGAATTGTATCAACGTGCCAGCAACCTCCTTACTTCACTCAATGATTCACTTAGATAATTAGTTCATGAATATGAAGTATATCTTTTGTACCTCAACTATTTGGTGCATCTTTAGCCTATTTTCATTGGCATCGTCCCCGGGGCATGAAGGGGTGAAAGCCTATAACCAGCAAAACTACGTTGAATCTGTAGAATTCTTCTCAAAAGCGATAAAGGAAAGCCCTTCGGCCGAGAATTATTACAACCTTGGCAACGCCAATTATCGTCTAAAACAGTACCCTCAAGCAGTAATATCGTATCTGCGTGCCCTCCACATCAATCCCTCTTACGAGCAAGCACAATACAACCTACGTCTTACTCAACAAAAAATTGCACCTGGCACTCCAACTATCGAGACAATGCCATGGGAAACCCCATTTACGTTGTTACTTAATTGGGGAAGCGTAAAAAATTGGACGACACTTTCCTTTATTTGTTTGATTTTAGCCTTTGTTGGATGGACTTTATTTCGAATATTTTCTCGCAACACCTTGCAAAAAGTCTCACTGTTTTATACACTTGTCTTTTCATTAGGATTTTGCTTCAGTAGTATTTGCGCAGTTGTCCAACGTTATCGTTACAATCACAATAAGTTAGCTGTAGTGATGTCCGAGCAAGCGCAGGGTTATACCTCTCCAACACCCAGTGCAAAGAAGGAGAATATCCTCTCTTCAGGAAGTATCGTTTATATTCAAGATGCAGGAACCAAAGGCTGGGCACGAGTTCAAACTGCCGATGGCTCTGAAACTTGGATTCAAACGACATTCATTGAGCCTATTGCAGAAAAAGATTGAAGGACAATGCCATTTTTTTAATGAAAAGTACCTCATATTTTCGGAACATGGCGTATCTTTGCCTTAGAAATGAAATCTTTTCAACTCAATCAATAGTTCTTTTTCTATGGATTCTCTGTATTTAGTAGTACTCGGCTTCCTCTTAATCTTGGCAATCTTTGACTTAAGTGTTGGAGTTGCTAACGATGCCGTGAACTTTCTAGCCCCGGCAGCTGGAGCTCGTGCGGCAAAGTTTAAGGTTATATTGGCCGTAGCTGCTGTCGGCATCTTTATTGGTGCTTCCACTTCTAGTGGAATGATGGACATTGCTCGACATGGAATTTTGCAACCTCAGCACTATTCTTTCGCCGATGTCATGTGTGTCTTTTTAGCAGTCAGTGCTACGGACGTAATTCTATTAGATATTTTCAATACGTTAGGACTCCCCACTTCGACAACCGTATCATTGGTGTTCGGACTTTTGGGAGGTTCCACCGCACTCGCGTTGAAATATATCATCAATGATGGATATTCTTATTCAGAGTTGATTAACACAGACAAGGCGCTCACTGTTATCTTTGGTATTTTCCTATCAGTTGCCATAGCATTTGTGGTAGGTCTGATTGTGATGTGGTTTACGCGCCTTATTTTCACATTCAACTACAAGAAACATCAACGCTGGAGTATCGCACTCTATGGAGGTTTTTCTATAACACTGATATTCTACTTCCTCGTTGCTGTAAGCCTCAAAAACGCACCTATTGTACAAAACAGTCCATTTGGAGCATTTGTGCGTGAACAGCCTGATATGCTTGTGCTCTATAGCCTTGCTATCTCCACAGTCCTCGTTCAGATTCTTCATTGGCTAGGAGTGAACATATTCCGCATCATTGTGTTGCTTGGAACATTCTCTTTGGCTATGGCTTTTGCAGGGAATGACTTGGTAAACTTCATTGGTGTTCCTTTGGCAGGTCTTGAAAGTTACCTTGATTTTAGCCACGCAGGCGCAGGAGTAATGGCAAGCACACACAAAATGAACGTCCTTTTGGGAGACTCAAGTTTGCCTTACGTACAGTTGTTCCTGATTGGTGCTGGTGTAATTATGACTATAGCCATTTGGACCTCTAAGAAAGCACAGCAAGTAGTACAACGTACCATTGACCTTTCTAGTCAAAGCGAAAATGAAGAGGTCTTCTCTTCTTCTAAAGTAGCTAGAAGAACAGTACGAAATGTACTCACCTTCAATTCTTATGTGGCTAAACACGTTCCTGTTTCAGTAGCAAACTGGGTCAACGAACGCTTTAGCAAGGAAGAAGTTACAGAAGAAAATGCTGCATTTGATCTCGTTCGAGCCAGTGTAAACCTCGTGTTAGCAGGTTTGCTCGTTATTATAGGTACAACATTCAAGCTTCCGCTGTCTACCACCTATGTTGCTTTCATGATTGCCATGGGGTCTTCACTTGCTGACCGAGCTTGGGGCCGTGAAACAGCAGTTTATCGCATCACAGGTGTGATGACTGTAATTGGTGGTTGGTTTATTACCGCTGGAGCTGCCTTTATGATGGCATTCCTTATCGCAACACTCAATAATGTCGGTGGCTTCTTTGCTATGGTTGGTGTGATTGGGCTGATTATTTTCACCATGATTACCAACAACCGTCGTTTCAAGAAGAAGCAAGAACAAGCAGAAAATGTTGACACCTTGTTCCGCCAGATGATGAGTACACGCGACAAACAAGAAACGTGGTCACTCCTGCTTCAACATTGCCAATTAACCGAGGTTCATTTAATAAAGTCCTCTCGCGAAATCTTTGAAGGAGCAGCCCAAGGCTTAATGAACGACAATATCCGCACGCTTCGCTCTGCAGAATCTCTCCTTAAAGACGAGCGTGAGATGTGGAAACGTTATCGCCGTAAAGAGATTATCGGCATGCGCAAGATAGATCGTCTACAAGCTATCGAGAAAGATACTTGGTTCTATCTTGGCATCAACAGCATTTCCCAGATTCTTTATGGGCTAAAGCGTATGCTCGAACCTATCCTCGAGCACGTTGATAACAATTTCAGTCCATTGCCTGATGACTTCATCAACGAATATGCACCAGTAGTAGAACGCACCTCTAAATTCCTGGTAGATATTCAAACGGCAATCGAGAATAACGACTTTTCTACTAGTGACGAAGTATTAGTAAATGGTAGTATTCTGAAAAATGAAGTTTCTGCAATTCGCCATTCTCTCCAAGATCGCATCCAACGAGACGAAAGCAATCTCACAGTAGCTTTGCTTTATCTCAGCACACTACAAGAGACACAAGAAATTATCTCTAATGCTCGCCACCTACTGCGTGCGGCAAAACGCTTTAGTAGCTAATTATTTGTCTATTCTTAAGCACTTATAATAAAGAAACCACCTTTGCTTAGAGCTTAGGTGGTTTCTTTACTATTCTAGCTACTGATTTTTACTGTAAACAGAGCGAAAATAAATAGTCGCCTTGTATAGACCATAGATTATTCTTACCTTTGCAGCTAGGAAAAAATTAGACATTACATCTCCACAATGAACACAAAAAGATTTCTTATTTGGGTTATATTTTTCGGTCTACTAGGATCAGGAAACATGTTAGCTCAAACAGTAACAAAAAACGTAGAATTTTCTATTGTTGAAACATCTGACGTACATGGCAATTACTTCCCTTACGACTTCATCAATGCCAAACCAGGTGAAGGAAGTCTCAGCCGCATTTCCACTTTTGTCAAGCAATTGAGACAAAAGAAAGGTAACCACCGTGTTCTTTTAGTAGACAATGGGGACATCCTTCAAGGACAGCCCTCCGCCTACTATTATAACTATGTTGACACCACAGGGGCACACCTCTGTGCACGTATGCTGAACGACATGGGCTATCTTTGTGCTACACTAGGTAACCACGATGTTGAAACCGGTCATGCTGTCTATGACAAATGGATGGACGAATGCGGTTTCGCTGTGCTAGGTGCAAACGTATATAAACGCTCAGAGCAAAGACCATATCTCACTTCTTATATACAGGAAGAGGTTGATGGGGTACGTATCGCAGTACTAGGACTCATTACGCCGACTATCCCACAATGGCTCCCAGAATATCTTTGGGCAAACTTGGACTTCAAAGATGCAACAGAAACAGCCAAACGGATTGTCCCTATAATGCGTAGAGCAGCAAAAGCAGACGTAGTAGTCGTACTTATTCATAGTGGGGTCGGTCCCGAGCACAGCCAATCTCGCATGCTCGATCACTGTGCTTATCAGATAGCAGAACAAGTTCCAGATGTTGATGTCGTATTTTGTGGTCACGATCACAGAGTTGCCAATCGTGAAATTCTCAACGATAGCACACAACAAAAGGTTCTCGTTCTCAATCCTGGAGCTAATGCCATGAGAGTGGCGCAAGCTGACTTTACACTTGGATTAGATGCAAAGGGAAAAGTCGTAAAAAAACAGATTAAGGGTAAAGTTGTAGACATCAAAGAACAGACTCCTGATCAAGAGTTTCTCAATAAATTCCAGAAAGACTTTGAAGCCGTGAAACAATACACTTCTCAAGTCATCGGTTATAACAAAACAAACCTAGACACTCGCGAGTCTTTCTTCGGCCCCTCTCCATTTGTAGATTATATCCATAGTATTCAGCTAGCAGCTACTGGGGCTGATATTAGCTTTGCAGCCCCACTTTCGTTCGATGCTGCCATACCTGCTGGTCCCATCAAGATGGCAGATTTGTTTAATCTCTACAAATATGAGAACCAGCTTCTTGTATTGCAACTTTCAGGTCAAGAGATTAAACGCTATCTTGAGGAGAGTTATAGCATTTGGACCAATCAGATGCAAAGTCCCTCTGATCATTTCCTATTATTTCGTGCAGATTTAGACAAAGCTCTAGAGCCCTGGCAACGCCTTCAACACTCCTCCTACAACTTCGACTCTGCCGCTGGTCTCAATTACACTGTTGATGTTCGTAAACCCAAGGGAGAAAAGGTGACCATCCTCAGCATGGCTGACGGTACTGCCTTCGATTTACAAAAACAATATCGTGTGGCTGTCAATTCCTATCGTGCGAACGGTGGGGGTGGGCTACTAACCAAAGGTGCTGGAATTCCACTTGAGAAATTAAAATCCAGAGTATTGTGGACCAGCGATCGTGAAATGCGTGAGTACTTACGCCGCGATATCGCTCGTCAGTCCGAGATCAACCCACATTCTATCAATAACTGGAAGTTTATTCCTGAAGATTGGGTGCAACAAGCCGCAACCCGAGACGCAAATATACTTTTCCAATAATATTAAAACGGCTTTCTAAGTGTCTTTATCGCACTTTGTGAGCCGTTTTTTGCTATGCCATCTAACAATCTTCGCGATAATCCTCAGATTTCTCCACTTTTCCCACTTATATCTTGTGCGATTCAAAAAGAAATGCTAACTTTGCCATCGACAAGACAAGTAATTAGTCTTAGAATATCCAACATAACAAACTTAAATATTACTACGATTATGTCACTTACTCATATTGCCCTCAGTCTTTATGCCGCAGGAGCATTGGCTCAAACCCAACCAGTTGATGGTAAGTTTCAACTTATTGCGCTTCCATACGCTACATCTGCCCTTGAACCAGTGATTGGTACGCAAACTGTTGAGATTCATCATGGCAAGCACCTCAACACTTATGTTACCAACCTCAACAATCTCCTCCCTGGAAGTGGTTTTGAGGGAAAAACTTTAGAAGAAATTGTAGAAAAGGCTGAAGGTGGCATTTTCAACAATGCAGGACAACTCCTCAACCACAATCTTTATTTCACTCAGTTTGCAGCACCACAAGCAGACCGCAAACCAGTAGGTTCTCTTGCTGAAGCTATTGATACTCAATTTGGTTCTTTCGATGCTTTCAAACAAGAATTCCAACAAAAGGGTGCAACCCTCTTTGGTTCTGGTTGGGTATGGCTTTCTACCGACAAAGAAGGTAAGTTGGTCATCTCTCAAGAAGTCAATGGTGCTAATCCTGTTTGCCATGGTTTGAAACCTCTCATGGGTATCGACGTTTGGGAACACGCTTACTACCTTGATTATCAAAACAGACGTCCCGATCACTTGGCTGCAATCTGGCAGATTATCGACTGGAATGTTGTAGAAACTCGTTATACTTCAAAGTAAGATGTTGCAATGACACACTCCATCTCTACTTAAAGATTTGGCGTATAGCATAGAGAGCTAGCTCATTTCTAGCCAAGGCAAAAATATGAGGCCGCATTAAACCTTTAGTTTGATGTGGTCTTTTTGCTACGAGTTCGTCATGCCCCCTCTAAATCACGTAGTCGTGTTTCTCTATATTATAAAGATTGCGTCCTGTCATCTTTCATTTTCTTGTTGGCACCTTATTTGTCGTTCGTTCTCCACGCAGCTCGCTACGTCACCAAACCCAACGGCAAACTAAATACCCAACAAATTAATTAGAACTCTTCAGAATCTAATGACCAATTGGGGGCGTAACGCAAGCGCAAAGAAACAAAGAAAACTATACACTTTTACGGACTGTTTTTAACACAAAAATAGAGCAGTCAAACTTAGACTCAGCAGCTAGAGCAATCTTCATAGCTTAAATTGCGCAGTTTGTAGGAGATAATTTCGAAAAAGTCCATCGTTTTTGGAGAAACGTCGGACATTTTCAAAAGAACAAGGCGAGTTTCCTCGTAAATTTTCAGACGTTTTATCTAGATTATCAGAAAAAACAGCCACTTTTAAAGGGTAAAATCTACATTTAACCCAAAGTACCTGCTTATACGACAAAAGCTCATGGGCAAAAGACGCATAATTGCCACATCACATTTCCTAGAATGAAGAAAACTCTACGTTATTGAGGCTATTGAAATTAACATATAAAAGAGCATACTTTCCACTTCAACTCCATCTAAGTACTTGCAAGTCCTACGAACGGGAATCTTCTTGCTCTATTTGTTTATGGTAAAAGCTGAAAAAAACTTGGTCCTCTCAGCTTTTCTCAGTAATTTTGCTCTGATTATATCGTTTCTCTTCTGACTACTCATTATTCATGCGCATACTCTCCATTGATTACGGAAAAAAGCGAACTGGCGTAGCTGTGACAGACCCATTGCAGCTCATTGCCAACGGGCTGACCACTGTGGATACAAAGGAACTACTTAAATTCCTTCAGGAATACGTATCACGAGAACCTGTGGAGCGCATTGTTATTGGACTTCCTGTACAGCCCAACGGTCAGCCCTCAGAAAATCAAGCACGTGTAAGGAGTTTTACCGGTACATTAGCAAAGGTTTTACCAGAAATTCCAATAGAATTCTACGACGAGCGTTTTACTTCCGTATTAGCCCAACGTGCGATACTAGACAGCGGCATCGGAAAAATGAAACGTCGTGACAAGGGATTAGTAGACGAAATCTCTGCCACCATTATTTTACAAAACTATATGGAGCAACGACGTAATGGGTTCTAATATTCTTTGCGAAGTACTCCTAATATACTCAATACAACTATGACATTACCTATTTATCTTTACGGTCAACCCGTATTGCGCGAGGTAGCGCAAGATATTACTCCAGAATATCCTAACCTCTCAGAACTCATTGACAACATGTTTGAAACAATGGAAGAGAGTGATGGGGTGGGACTGGCTGCCCCTCAGATTGGTCTCCCCATTCGTCTTCTTGTTGTAGGACTTGATAGTTTAGCAGAAGACTTCCCTGAGTATAAAGATTACAACCGCGCTTTTATCAATGCTCATATTGTAGAAGCAGACGAAGAAAACCTTGGAAGCTACGAAGAAGGTTGTCTTTCAATTCCTGGCATTCATGAATCTGTAAAACGCCCAAAGCGTGTACGTGTTAAGTGGATGGATGCAGAGTTTAATGAGCACGATGAATGGGTAGATGGCTTCTTGGCGCGCGTCCTACAACATGAGATTGATCATTTGGATGGAAAGCTCTTCATTGACTACATTTCTCCTATGCGTAAACAACTTATCAAAAAGAAGCTCAATAATCTACTTCAAGGTAAAGTTCGTTGCCACTACAAAACTAAGGCAAAGTAAGCTCTCCCTTTTGAAATAAGGGAAACATTTGCTGCAATGACCAAGGGATTTTCCCTAAAATGCAATTCTGTATTCTCAAAGCTAATGAGGTATTTGCGAAGCATGGTTTCTTTATATACTAGACTCGTAGTAAAAACAAGTCTAGTATTGATTTGCGCTCTGTTTGCATTGGCAAGCAGAGCGCAAACTGATGTAGAAAATGTGCTGACAATGGGTCGGGTAGCCCTTACTTATGACGACTATATCACTGCCATACACTATTTCAATCGAGTCATAGAAGCGCGTCCTTCTATGGCAGATGCTTATTTCTGCCGAGCAGATGCCAAAGCGCGGTTAGAAGACTATGTAAGCGCCATCAAAGATCTAGACAGAGCGATTGAATTGAATCCTTTTCGTTTGGAGTTTTACGAACTTCGTGGGATTTGTTATGGTCAGAGTCGAAAGTTTCAAGAAGCAATCGCAGACTATGACCATGTATTAAAACAAAATCCGTGGCAGCAGAACGTGCGCTTCAACAAAATCGTCAGTCAATTACAGCTAAAGGACTACAACAACGCAGCATCAGAAACAGACTCTTTCATAACACATTGGCCTAACTACAACAAAATCTACTTAGCAAAAGTAGAAATCGCATTAGCGCAAAAAGACACACTTCAAGCACTCTCTTGGGCAGATACATTGTTGCGTCTCTCTCCTCGAGATGCCAATATGTGGAACTTCAAGGGACAATATGCACTCCGACATAAACAACACGTAGCTGCAGATAGTTTTCTTACAAAAGCCATATCGTTCGCACCAAACGATGCAGACTCTTATTTGATGCGAGCTGCTGTGCGT
>QWCO01001179.1_pt1 | contig 19329 bp, 14 predicted proteins | sample 1972611 | NCBI WGS metagenome assembly QWCO01 (sample SAMN09866706, study PRJNA288562) | Human oral metagenome isolate term1_saliva, whole genome shotgun sequencing... | reverse complement strand
GTCGTCTAATTCTTGTGGTGCCACCAGGAATCGAACCGGGGACACAAGGATTTTCAGTCCTTTGCTCTACCAACTGAGCTATGGCACCAAGCCTGCAAAATAAGACTTGCGTTGAAAAGAGTGGTGCCACCAGGAATCGAACCGGGGACACAAGGATTTTCAGTCCTTTGCTCTACCAACTGAGCTATGGCACCTCAAGGAGCGCATGTCTCATTTGCGATTGCAAAAGTAGGAAGTTTTTCTGAAACCACCAAATTTTTGCCCTGTTTTCTAGTTTGCTTTGCCCTTTTCGGTTCACATTTCATCCTTTCTACATGATTTTATGACGAAAAAGCACAGCGAAGTGACCCCGATGGGATTCAAACCCATGACCTTCAGAACCGGAATCTGACGCTCTATTCAGCTAAGCTACGGAGCCTTGTTCCCTGCAAAAATACGGCTTTCCTTCGACTTGACCAAACGATTCTTTTATTTCATCCCTTTGCCCTACACTGGCTTTGGCGCTTTCTCCACTGCGCCTGCAACACTTTAGACCTTCCTCCCATTCGCTCCGAACTTCCCACAAAAAACTCCCACGTTTTCCGAAAAATCTCCCACGTTTTTCAGAAAATCTCCAACGTTTTTCAGAAAATCTCCAACGTTTTTTGCCAAACATCGGAGATAAATTTGAGATCAACCAGCCTATCTTTCTCCACGCTCTATGCTGGTGTGACAACAACCGCAAACAACCTCAAATAGAGATCTGCAAATAAATCAAAAAACGCCCTTCTCGCGCGTACGCGTGCGCGCATCTACAGAGATTTTGCACTTTTTGCTTTCACAACCTTCACAGATTTCGTTACAACTCCCTCACCCACAACGAGAAATACGCTTCTTTCGGACAAAATTTAACATCTAAACTATTTTTCGTCTCAAGATGGAGAAAACAGCTCGAAAAATGCTCTAAGGAAGGCGCGCACTGAACACTGAAAAATAACGAGGCGTAAGAAAACTCAACGAGCTGTAGTGACTTCTGCTGTGAAGGTTGTGAAAGCAAAAAGTGCAAGTTTGCAGGGAATGCGCGCGCGTGACGCACGCGTGCGAGAAACTCGCCTCCTGTGCTCCACCACTCCACCACCCCTTTTGAGCAAACCCGCTCACTATCCATGAATTTTGCAAACTAGGATTATCAATATCGTATCACCTCAAAGAGTTTTTGTCACTTTTCCTCGATTTTTTCTCTCTTTGGGGCCATATCTCCCCATATACTTATAGGGGCAGAAAAATAAAAGCAGCAAGTACAAATGTACCTGCTGCAAACTAAATAAAAGGATTTAACTATCAGAAAAGAGGGAATCTGACGGTTTGATATCCGGAATATTTGAAGAAAATATCACCTAGGATGACTAAAGCCCAAAGAACGCCAAAGAAGAGGACGATAGGATTGGATAAAACTTTTTTGTCATTGCTGTCTGATACGAGATCTTGGAATGGTTTAAGCACTTGATTCTTTTTCAGTAAGAATTTCATAAGATGTTTGAATTAAAAGATGAATAAAATAGAGTTATTAGGGCGACAAAGGGAAAAGAGACGCGCTCACGCTGGAAGCTGATGAAGCACGAAGGCTTCCCCCAATGTCTGAATTTTCGTTGGAATGAATGGGGAGTTGTACTGCTCGGTAAACCCAAATCGGTCATTAGATACTGAGCAGATTTTATTTGATTGTTGAGCAGATTGTTTGTCGTAAGTTCGAAGGCGTAGCGGGCTACGGCGAGAACGAACGTTTTCGTTAAGCCAAATGAGCAGAACCGAGCTTGCTCGAGTTATGCCATGGCGAGAAAACGAAGGATGAAATCCAACAAGAGACAAGATACCAACAAGAAAATGAAAGATGACAGGAAGTTATCTTCTCTATAACGATCTGCACAATAACGGTCTAATGACCGATTTGGGTTAAAAATACTGCGAGAAGATCAACAATTTATTGGGCATTGCGCACGGCGGTATCAAATTGTTGCAACAACCACTGATTTTGTTCCTCACGAGTGAGGTGGGAGTTGTCGAGCACAAGGGCATCTTCGGCTTGGCGCAAGGGACTGACTTCTCGATGCGAGTCGATGTAGTCGCGCTCTTGGACGTTTTTCAAAATGTCTTCATAAGACGCTGGTAGTCCTTTGGCTTGGAGTTCATCAAAACGACGTTGCGCACGCACTTCGGCAGAAGCGGTGACAAAGATTTTGAGTTCGGCATGAGGGAACACGGCTGTACCGATGTCGCGACCGTCCATCACGATGCCTTTTTCCTCGCCCATGGCTTGTTGAGCTGCGGTCATGGCTTCGCGCACAAAGGGCAGAGCTGCAATGGGACTGACGTGCTGACTGACTTCAAGGGTGCGGATTTCGTCTTCCACGCGCTCTTCGTTGAGGTAAGTCACAGGAAGATGGGTGTCAGGGTCGAGTTTGAAATGCACTTTGACGTCTGACATCCGCGCCTGCAGGGCTTCGGCTTGCACACTGCCATCGGCATTGAAGAGTTGCTCACGAAGGGCGAAGAGGGTGACGGCACGATACATGGCTCCACTATCTACATAGATGTAACCTACTTGTTGGGCTAGGGCTTTTGCCATGGTGCTCTTTCCGCACGAACTGTGGCCGTCGATGGCGATGATTATTTTGGACATTAGATGTTAGACGTTTTTCGGTCGCAGGATCGCGAGGGGCACCATCATTTCCTCCATAGAAAGTCCGCCATGTTGGAAGGTGTCGCGATAGAACTGCACATAGTGGTTGTAGTTATTGGGATAAGCAAAGAAGCGCGTGCCCGTGGCAAAGATGTAAGCCGTGGAAAGATTAGGCGAAGGGAGTTTCAACGCAGCAGGGTTGCGCACCTCATATACTTCTTTTGCCGGATAGTTGAGATTTTTTCCCAACTTATAGCGCAGGTTCGTGTTCACATTGCGGTCACCCACCACTTTGCAGGGGCGATCCACGCGAATAGAACCGTGGTCAGTGGTCAAAATGACCTCTGCGTCACCCTCCGCCAAGCGACGGAAGAGTTCGCGAATGGCAGAATGGCGGAACCACGAGAGCGTGATGGCACGATAGGCGGCTTCATTGGACGCTAGTTCGCGCACCATCTTACTCTCCGTGCGTGCATGAGAGAGCATATCAATAAAATTGATGACCACCACATTAAGCGGATGCTTCGACCATTCGGCATAAGACGCCAACGCTTGTTCGGCAGCAGAAGAATCATTGAGTTTGTGGTAGGAAAAAGCCGTGGGTTGGCGCAGTCGTTCCAACTGTTTGCGGAGCAATTCCTCCTCGTGCTGATTCTTCCCTTCGTCTTCCTCTTCATCGACCCAGAGATGAGGGTATTGCTGTTTGAGGTCGAGCGGCATGAGTCCGGCAAAGAGCGCATTGCGCGCATATTGCGTCACAGTGGGAAGGATGGCATAATAAAGTTGTTCGTCAATGTCAAAATCATTGGCAAGAGCTTTCGCCAGCGTACGCCACTGATCGTAGCGGAAATTGTCGAGCACCACCCACACCACGCGTTTGCCCGCTTTGAGTTTGGGAAGCACGGTTTTGCGCATCACCATGGGCGAGAGCAAGGGGGTGTCGTCGGCATCGGGATGTTGCACCCACGACTCATAGTTGCGGCGAACAAACTTGGTGAAGGCGGCATTGGCTTCTTCTTTCTGCGTGCGCAGCAATTCGTTCATCGCAGAGTCGGGAGCTTCTTCAAGTTGCAACTCCCAGTGCACGAGTTTTTTGTAGAGTTCTTTCCACGCTTCGGCATCTTGTGCATCGTCCATGCTGAGGGCTATGCGCGAAAAGTCTTGTCGATAACCGATTTCGGTGTGTTCTTGTCGAATCTCTTGTGCGTGGATGTGCTTTTTGAGCGCGAGAAGAATCTGCATCGGATTGACGGGTTTCAACAGATAGTCTGTGATTTGCGCTCCGATGGCTTGATCCATCAAATCTTCGGCTTCATTCTTCGTCACCATCACCACGGGCATCTCAGGATGCAAGTCTTTGATGGCGGAGAGGGTTTCGAGACCAGAGAGACCGGGCATATTTTCATCGAGCAACACGAGGTCGAAGGCTTGATTTTTGCACAAATCGACCGCATCAGCACCATTATTGCAGGTGGTGATGTCGTATCCTCGCTTTTCGAGGAAGATGCAATGGGGACGAAGGAGGTCTATCTCATCGTCTACCCAAAGAAGTCGTGCGCTCATGATGGTGTGCATTATGTTTCTACAAAGTTACTGCAATTTATGCGGTTGTGCAAGGATTTCAACCGAAATCGGTCATTAGACTATAAAGTGTTTCTAGTTTGGAAAAGATAACTTCCTGTGTTCAGAATATAAGGAGCGATTGAGTATTATCTAAAATTATAGGAAATCAAATAAGCGTATTTCATAATAAACAAAACGACCCGCCGATTTGAGCTTCATTGAGAGGCTTGGCGGGTTCTACACGGTGCAAAAATAAGAAGAGAATGCGAAAGTTCCAAATAATTGACTGAAAAATAAATCTCTACTGTTCAATGAATTCACCGCTTGCATCAAGGTGATTGACACAAGCGGTGAGCATATTTGTGGCTTGAGAGCGACAGCAAAAAGAAAGACTATCTGCTATTGCACAATCTCGGGATGTCCGTCAGTAATGACAAGCTGTCCAGCAGTGGGGTGTGCCACTTTGCGCCCACTGAGGTCAAAATTTACGATTGTCTTCTTGTGCTTTTGGGCAGAAACAGAAGAGATACCAGTGATTTTGTTGCGACCGAGACGGAAAACAACAGTGGCATGCTTGCGAACTGGCGTGCGGAGCATAGCCTTCACGGTGTTTTCACCAGCCTTTTGGAGTTGGCAATCGTAGATGTAGTAGTCTACCGTGGGATCGAGTGCCGAGAACTTGGAGAAATCGAAAACGGCTTCCTTGGTGGCTTCGCTCATGTTGGTGGCAGAGATGGCAACATCACCATTGGCGAGGTCTTTCATGAAGTAGACCATATTGTCGACAGTACCTATGTATTCTGCTTGTTGTCCGAGATCATCTTGGTCAAGGGCGATGAGGTCGGCATTGGTCATGAGCTTCTTGTCGTCTGCCGTGATGGGTTTCGTGAGGTCGAAGGAGAGCAACAAGGGGGAAGACCACATGCACCAGAGGGCAAACTGGGTGCGATATTCGTCTTGCGTCATACCAGGAGTGCCGACTACAAGGTCGTTACTGGATTTTCCAGTGCCGTGAATGCCTACACACATCATGTCGGCATCATTGAAACGATTGACTCCGGAATAAGCCCAGAGGTCTTTCATACTGGCAATGCTTTGAATGATGCCAATTCCTCCTTGTTTTCCATTCCATCCATCGCGCGTGTCGTAAGTGGCGCGCCATACGGGAGAACCTGTGGTGAAACCCCATTTCCAAGGCTCACGCGCTCCCCATTCACACATATACAAAAGGATGTCGCGACCTGATTGTTTGAGCGCATCTCCCATTGCCTTGTAGCGCACTTGAGCAGAGGCAGCATCACTAGGTGCATGACAGTAGTCGTATTTGAGCAAGTCTACACCCCACGCTGCATATTGTTTGGCATCGACAGTTTCTTTTCCGTACGAACCAAAGGCTCCTGCGCAAGTGTTGTTGGCAGCATCGGAATAGATACCAAACTTCAGTCCTTTTCTGTGGGCATAGTCTACCGTGGCTTTCATGCCGATGGGGAACTTGGCAGGGTCTTCTTGGGGACGACCATCGGCATGACGCGTCTTGGCGTGCCAAAGATCGTCGATAATGAGGTAGTTGTAGCCAACATCTTTCAATCCTTGCTTCACCATGGCATCCGACACTTTCTTCACCACGTCAGTAGAGATTTTGTCTTGCACCACGTTCCAAGAAATCCATCCCATCATGGGTTTTGCCAAGGGGAGATTTTTCTTGACAGTGAGCGTGGCTTTAGCCAAAACCTGCTGTTCCTTGCCTTCCGTAGACACAATGTTGTAGTGATAGACTCCTTCGGCTTCGGGTGCAGTGCCTTCTACAACACGGCGTTTGGCATTCCAAGTGAGTCCATCGGGGAGTTGAGTGACCGTAACATTGAGGGAGGGATCGGAAGTGACGATTTTGTGCAGCACGCGCTTGCCAGGAAGGGAGAAGAGGTCGGTGGCACAAGCTAAAGGTGTCTTCAACACATCGGGAGAAACAGTCTCGGGACGCGTGGAGTTTTGCTCGTGATAGATGAAATAGGCATTTGCCCAGTCGAAGTGGTCGCCCCAGTTGCCCTCTCCTCCACCGTTGTTCACCTCGAGAATGAGATATTTGGCATTGCGCACATCGACATCGAGCTGGATGGGTGCGGAGTCACGATTCATCGAACCGCTTTTCACCACTTGGTCTTGACCGTCTTGTCCACGAAGCACTACGCGATAATCGAGAATTGCTGCCTTGCTGCGAGGATTGTTGGGATTTTCTACTTCGGCATCAATGCCACCCACAGCACGGAAGGTGGTGACTGCGCCATTGAGTTTTACCACGATGCGCGAAGGAGCGTGCACCCCTACTCCACTTTCATAGGTGTTTTTTCCCAAACGAATGGGATTTCCTTCGATGCTTTTGTTGGCTTGTGGACTCTTCCAACCGTTTTCCATCTTCGACAAGTCGAGGCTACTCAGGGGAATGAATTCTAGACTAGGGTCAGTAGAAACGGGGAGTTTCACCACATTTTTAGTGACAACTTGCATCATAGGAGCTGCATTAGCTTGAGTGCACAAGGCAGGCGCAGTGCAAAACAAACTCAAGCCTAGGAATAGGGGAGTATATTTCATGATAAGGTATATTGTTTCGTTTCCAAAGACTTTTCTAAGCGCAGCACCTTCCCACTTCTTTTGCTCGTGCATAGCGCCTAACTACCCAAGAAAAGCTAATTATTTGACAAAGATAATACATCTCTCGTTATTTTCCACTATTTATAGCCCATTTTTATCATCTCGAGTTATTAAAATCGAGGATTAAGCCCTTTTTATCTACCAAAACAGCGCAACGGTAGTAGACTACCATTGCGCTGTTTTTTTTGAGGACTTGCCTTAAAATGACGACTGAAGCATAGCTTCGCGAGGAAGGCTGACCAGTGGAGAGAGCGAATTAGAGTTCCAAATCGCCATCGTGGATTTCGTGCCAAGGAAGACCTTGTTTGTTGAGTTCTTCCATGAAGGGATCGGGATCGAACTCTTCCACGTTGTGCACACCGGGCTTGTTCCACACACCTTGCATGAAGAGACGCGCGCCGATGCAGGCAGGAACACCAGTGGTGTAGCTCACGCCTTGCATACCAGTTTCGTCATAAGCTGCTTGGTGAGAGCAGTTGTTATAGACGTAGTAAGTGTGTTCCTCACCATCCTTGATACCACGGATACGGCAACCGATAGAGGTTTCTCCCTCATAGTTTTCACCCAAATCTTGGGGATTGGGGAGGACCGCTTTGAGGAATTGGAGGGGTTGGATCATGTGTCCCTCGTAGTTGATGGGGACGATGGAGTCCATACCGATGTTTTGGATCACACGCAAGTGGGTGAGATATTCCTGTCCAAAGGTCATCCAGAAGCGCGCGCGCTTGATGGTGGGGAAGTTGATAACAAGACTCTCGATTTCTTCGTGGTGGAGGAGATAGCTCTCACGAGGTCCCACGTTGGGATAGGTCAAAGGTTGGTGGATTTCGAGGGGTTCTGTCTCCACCCATTTACCATTTTCCCAATAAAGTCCCTTTTGCGTGATTTCGCGGATGTTGATTTCGGGATTGAAGTTGGTGGCAAAGGCTTTACCGTGGTCACCAGCGTTGCAGTCTACGATGTCGAGATAGTGGATTTCGTCGAAGTGGTGCTTTGCTGCGTAAGCAGTGTAGATAGAGGTGACACCAGGGTCGAAACCGCAACCGAGGATGGCGCAAAGTCCGGCTTTCTCAAAGCGTTCGCGATAAGCCCACTGCCAAGAATATTCAAAGTGTGCTTCATCTTTGGGTTCGTAGTTAGCAGTGTCGAGATAGTGACAACCGGCTTCAAGACAAGCCTCCATGATGGTGAGGTCTTGATAGGGAAGCGCGAGATTCATCACCAAATCGGGTTGGAAGGATTTGAAAAGTGCCACCAATTCAGGCACATTGTCGGCATCCACTTGCGCCGTTTTGATGTCGTTGCGCAAGCCCATGTCGGCAATGCGTTTGGCGATGGCTTCGCACTTAGACACGGTGCGAGAAGCAATCATGATTTCGTCAAAAACATCGGAGTTTTTCGCCACTTTCACGGCGGCTACGGTGGCGACACCACCAGCGCCTATGATGAGAACTTTACCCATTTCTTATTGAGTTATGCGTGAGTTGTGAATGATATCTGTAAATATATGGTCTGTGAGCTGCGCGCTTATGTGGAAAGTGCTTACAACTTACCTGCAAAGGTAGTGATTTCTAGTGAGATGAGGTTATACTTTTTTGAGAAATCGCTATTTATTGCACCTCGTTGCCATTGATGCCGAGGGCTGCCATCAGGCTATAACCGAGGAGTTCTTGCTGAAAACCGCGTCCCATGATGGGTTGCATGGTGAAGAGGGTGATGTCTTTGCGCGGAACTTCATTGCCTTTGTCGTCTTTGGGGGGATTGGCACAAAGTGCTTTGATGCGCTGCGCGAAATGTGCGCTTTCGTCCGTCATTCCATCGAGATCGGCAATCACCATCACACGTTCGCAGTCTGCATCGCGCAACACTTCCTCAAACACCTGCACGAAATAGTCTTCTTGCGACACAATATCTTCTACTCCATAAGCATTGAGGGCAAATTCGCCGAGTTCGTCGCGAAAGGCTTTGCCATTGAGTTCTTCTGCAAAGTCGCAGGGAAGGAGATATTGCAATTTTGTTTGCTCCTTGGGATGAATGAGATAGACGCGCGTTTCATTTTCTCCGGGTCGAAGTCCGCCATCGAGGGCGATGCAATCGAGCCATTTTGGAAAATCTCCTTGGGGGATTTGACGACCGAGCATACGCTCGAAATTAACGATGAGATCGAACGCCACGTGATCTAAGTGAGCGGTATCGACAAGAATGATGTTGTGCATCTATTGAAAGTATTTGAGAAGGACTAGAAAGACTAGAAGGGCTAGAAACTCTAGAAATACTAGAAAAGCTAGAAAAGCTAGAAAAGCTAGAAAGACTAGAATCACTAGCCCTTCTAGAAAAGCTAAAAATCTAAGAGGCTGGATTGTCCGCCCCAGATTTTAACACCAAGACGTTGTGATGCCGATTCACGGCCGTTCTTAGAACTACCTACACCTTTTTTGTGTGCCATTGTCTGATATATTTAGGGGGTTAAGCTTTAACTTCCTTGATAGAAAGTTCAGTGAATTGATGACGGAAGCCGTTGAGCTTGCGATAGCCCTTACGACGCTTCTTGTGGAAGATGAGCACCTTGTCGCCCTTTACGAGGGGAGAAAGCACTTCAGCTACTACTTTTGCGCCCTTTACGGTGGGAGCACCTACAGTGACTTGACCGTCCTTGTCGAGAAGGAGCACCTTGTCGAACTCAACAGTTTTGCCAGCTTCAACGCCAGCGAGGTGGTCTACGAAGAGCTTCTTGCCTGCTTCCACCTTAAACTGATGACCGTTAATCTCTACGATTGCGTACATTTGTTTAATTTGATGTATGTGAAACGGATTTTTCCGGGAGGCGGAGCACTTCTGCCCACTTCGTCTGCCCCATCGGACTCTATAATCGGCTGCAAAGATACGACTTTTTTTTCAGAATTCGGTGGAATTCTGAGAAAAAATAGAGGTTAGAGGGTAGAGATTAGACGTTAGAGGGTCGCAGCCCCTTTCTGCTCGCCATGAGAAGCATGGCTCGGAGTAGAGAGTAGACGTTAGAGATTAGAGGTTAGACATTAGAGAATTGACGTTAGAGGTTAGAGTGACCTGCACGAAAAAAGCCTCGCTCAAGATGAGCGAGGCTTAATGCTGTTGGGCTTCAATCAAAGCCATTGTAGAGTATTACGAATGGAGAACGGTTTCGTAAGAGTGAACACTCCAGTTGGCGATGACCACATCAAACACCATGTAGGTGCCGCAATCGGGGCACTTGTTGTTGACATAGAGATTGATGGTCACTTCACCCTTACAATTCAGGTTACCTTGACCGAGGGCAACTTTGATGAGCTGAGGCAAGTCAAGTCCCTTTGCATATTCCATCACGGCTGGAGAAAGTTCTACATTCTTACCTTCGTGTGTGAGCGTGAGACGAGCTTGTGCTAATTGGTCGAGCGTGTTGCCGAGGATATTAAATTGACTTTTGAGCGTATCACCTACAACTTCCTGATGGAAAGCCATAAGAGGAGACTCTTGCTTTGAAGCAATCAATTTGGATTGTGGCACCTGCCACAATGCTTGGTTTTTAGCGTCTTGCAACGCTTCGTGAGCAAGTTCACGACCATGGGTGAGCAACTGGAGGTTGAACTTGGCAGGACCAGTGGGATATTTACTGGGCTTGACGCTTGGGTCAACAATAACATTGACATTGACGCGTAGCGCTTGTTGGCGCAAATTGATGGCAGCATGTTTGAAAACACTACCTTCTACTGCAGGGTCCGGGATGCGAATGACGTCATCGGCAACCATTTTGCCGAAAGTTTTCTTTTCGTCAGCATCTGCAGGGAGTCTGTTGAGTCCTGTACCAGCAAATCCATATCGGAGAGGTTCAGGAGTATTAGGAAAGACGAGAGAACCGTCTTGTTGTTGTCGAAGTTGGAAGAAGACGTCACTTTTCTTAGTGACCCCTTTTTGAAGTTTCGCTGAAGCCAATTCGTCAGCATTTCCTGTCCATGCCACAAGTTCATATTCACCTTGATGCAAAGGAATGAGCGTTTGGTAGTCAGCAGTCAGATTTGCTTCGCCATTGGCAGCCACATAATTGGCAAGAAGACCAGTTTTTTTGTCGAAAGCAAGAACGTGCAAATTGTTCACCTTACCCACGACGCTATTGAGCGTGTTGCAGGGTGTTTGTTGGTAGAAGCGCACATACACACCCTGCGGGCAGTCAGCAAGATCATCGTGGAACATAGAGTCGCAGCTACCAAGAGCAGTAGTGGCGAGTGCGAGTGCAGCAAGTGCTGTGAACTTTCCCAAGATATTCATACGTAGTAAAGCGTTATGTATTGTCGTCTGCGTGAGGCATTAGCACAAGGCTAGTACACACAGACACAAGGAGAAAAAAGAAGCAAGGGGAGGGAGTTACCTCCCCTTGCTTGTTATAGGGAATTCCATCTAGAGAGATGGAGACTCATTACGAATTATTTGAGGATGTGTTCGTAAGAGTGAACAGCCCATGGGAGGATAGTCACCTCAGCATCCATCCAAGTTTCCTTAGGAGTGATGTTCTCGTTAGGATTCACAGGAGGATTGACGGGTTCAAATGGGTTGTCATTTGGACGGTCATCTGGGTTGTTGGGGTTCTTGGGGAACTTACCCTGATCAGGACCATCTTTAATCTTACCTGTCTTAGGATCAACTTCAGGAGTAGTCTTTGGATAAGGAACGAGTGGGTTCCAGTTAGCACCCCAAGAAGCTACGCCCTTGAGTTGAACGTGGTAGATATTGTTACGATCAACAGGTGAGTTGAGGGTACCATCCAACTTGTCGGGGTGAATCCATACGAAGTAGAGTGCCTTACCACCCTTATAGAATCGAGCAGTTTGACCCTTCACACCACCTTTATCAGGATTTTGAACACAATCCTTAGAAGCGTAAACAAGACCATTTGCACCAACATAGAAATCACTACCCTTTGTGAAAGCATCCTTGGTCAACTTACCTTGCGCGTTAACATACACCTTAGGAGTGAGAACACCACGCACGAGGATGTAAGCAGTGTTAGACTTACGATAGTCAGAAGCGTCAGCAGTTGCACCATACAGGTGAGTAGTAGGCAAGACGAAAATACCGTGGTCACCACCAGTCTCAGCAGTGATGTGACCAGTTACCTTTTCAACTTCTTTGTCATCCTTGTCTACGCCACCAATGAAAGCATCGCGAGACTTAACTGAGCGTGCAGCCTTCCAAAGACCAGAGTAGTCATAGTGCTCAATAAGAGCTTGATATTCAGAAATTGCAGTAGCTGACCAGAAATTATCGTTAGCAGTAGTCTTTTGTGCAAAAGCAGGAGTCTTTTCGTACTTCTTATTAGCTTCCTTATCTTGAGTGGTACCCTCAGTGCCGTTTTCCTTCTTGAGGAAGTTGAATGCACGTTCACTTTGAGCTACAGTGTAAGTGATATCAGTCAAGGTAGCAAGAACAGTTTCGTCCTTTGTTTCAGTCATTGGGTCATCACCCTTAATTTCGAATGCAGCTCCTTCCTTTGAAGTAACTACCACACGAGCAACTGCACGTTCAACCTTCAAGTGAACTTGGTTAGCAACACCAGAGATAGCATCTTGTTCAGTTACACCATTGTCAACTTTAACTTCAGCCTTATCACCAGTCATCAAGATAACGTCATCTTGACCAGATACAGAAGCGAACTTGTCAGCACGTGTTTCATTAACAGCAGCCTTGGGATAGTATGGATCATCAGCACCATCAGCAACAGCAGCAGGTGCATTCACCTTATCATAAGCATCAGCGAAAGTAGCAAGTGGAGTATCAGCAGTCTCAGGCAAAGTTACAGCATCAGTTGGGTTCACTACTACATAAACCTTCTTAGCACCAGCCTTAACCTTGAAGGCTTCGTTAGAAGAAACCTTGACAGTTCCAGTAGTACGTTGGTCGAGACTCAAATTGGAAAGTGTTACAACTTTTTCAAGCTTATCGCCATCACCAAAGACATAAACCTTTACAGAGTTGATTTTGTCTTGACCATTCCAATTACCATATTGGTAGCGAGCAGGGTCAGCTTCAGCACGAGTAGTCGCAGGAGCAGGAATAGTGAAAGAAACGGACATATAAGCAGTACCGCTTTGAGCCACTTCTTTGCCTTCTGATTTGCTCAAATCATCGTTTGAGCAAGCGGTGAAACCTGCACCAAGTGCAAGGATCAAAGCCGCAGCAAAAAATTGCTTTTTCATACGTAAATAAATTAGTTATTAAAATGTGAGATAATAGATTCTTTTGAAAAAACTAGTCGCTAGACGTTAGTCCTAGGATTATTCCTCTACCTTGGCGAGTTCGGCAAGGTTGGCTTGCGCTGCAGGGAGATCGCCTGCACGAGAGAAGCACTCCTTGGCACGAGCATAGTCTTTGCGAAGACCATAGTAAACACCGAGGTTGTTCCACTTTTCAGGAGATACGGTGTAACTAGAGAGGAATTGTTCGTCAGTGACTTGTTCTCCTTGCGCCATACGATAAGCCAAAGCATTGAATCGGCTTTCGGGTGCGTTGGGATAGACGCGTTGCGCGATGTCGAGCGCGTTGCGACGCTCTGCACTTCCTGCTGGGAAGTGATCGGCTACGAGATACATTTCATTGAGCGAAAGGAGCGCAGGATTAGAATAGATGCGCTGTATGGCTTCCTCAAGATTGAAGTCGCGCACGGTGTAGGTAAATTGATATTCTGTGCGACGAAGGGGAGGATAGTTGTTAGCGAGGAGGTAAGCATAGGGCTGACCAGCATCGAGTTTGCGAAGATTGGTCTTGCGCACTTCGTTGTTGCTAGCGGCACCGAGGATATCGAGAACAGCTTGCTTGTTAGGCACATTGGCATCGGCAATCACGCTATTGCGAAGTCCTTCCCAGTCAGAACCATGTCCCACTCCATTGAGCACTCCACGAGAGAGATTGTAGGTGCGACGGAGATAGTCAGCAAAGGAGATAGCGCGATTTTGAGAGAGTTTGAGGTTGGCAGCGTCTGTACCTTCGGGAGATGCGTAACCATCGATAGACACATTCTTCACCTTGACGTCGGTATTGAGCAGAATAGCTTTCGCGACGCTGTCGACGCGTGCAAATTCTACGCGGTTGTTACCGAGTTCTGGAAGGAGTTCAGAACGATTGACGCGGAAATTGAAACGTGCGATGAAGCGGTCAGAACGAGTTTTGACGGGTTCAGGCTTGGGAGTCACGAAAACCGTAGTGAACTTAGGACGATAGGGATCTTTCACCAAACGTTCGAGGAGGTTGTAGCGCATTTCGCCTTGTTCGCATTGTGCGCATCCTCTCACTTGTTCATCCACAACGAGACGAGACTTCTTGATCCAATTCAAATTGGGCGCAGCGAGTGAGAGCGAAACGGTTTGTGCTGCACCGTTTTTGTGATAGAGCGGTTTAGGTCCTTCAAAGTTGTGACGTTGCCACATGATTTGTCGGTTGCGTCCTCCTACGCTCACAGTAGGAAAGTCGTAAGTTTGTTTTCCATCTTCTGAAACGAGCTTTGGAGTGAGCGTGAGCAAGGTGCGGCTTCCTAAGACCACATCGTCAAGAACAACATCAACACCGAAGCGGACACTATCTTGCACTACCTTAGGAGCGGTTTGTTTGAAGGCAACACGGCCGTTATAATTATCGGCTGCAACAGGCAAAGACAAAGCCGCAGCAGCAAGAGCTAATAAGATCTTCATATTAGACGTTGGAGGGTCATAGACCCTTTTTAGACGTTAGACGTTAGAGGCTAGAGGGTCGCAGCCCCTTTTATGCTCGCCACGACAAGCGTGGCTCGATTTATCAGAAACTAGTGATCACAGAGAAACTAGAGGTACTACGGATTCTAGAGACCATAGAAGAGCTAGAGATTCTAGAACGACTAGAAGAGCTACATTTATTTAAGCACGTAAACGAGCGAGAGTCCTGCGCGAGTAATACCCCAATAGTCTGTATTACCTTCATGCTGGCGTGTTCCACACTTGCCACAAGCGAATTTGTCATAATCCACATAAGCATAACCAGCTCCGATTTCAGCCTCAAGGCTAAAGCGACGACTGAGGGGGAGTTGATAACCAAATCCAACACCAGCTCCAGCAAACCATCCTTCATAACGATTATCTTTCACCGTATGAAAGAGATTGAAGGGCATCGAAACATTGCCAGCGTTGAAACGTCCAGCATGCGCATGCACACCTACGAACCAACCATTGAAACGTTCGCACGTCCAATAGCGCCACTCGGGTTGCACCGTGATGTGACGAAACTTAGCATTGTCAGCCGCATTATAAGTAAAGGGATTAAAACCTACTTGAAAGTCAAGTGTCTGTTTTTTATTAAGGCCAAGTTCTAGGCTAAGATTAGGAGAATGCACCACATCAAGCAAAACATTATGCTTAAGAACCACACGCTGTGCGTGCACAGCTGTAGCCGCGAGTGCAGTAAAGAATAGCAAGGTAAAAGCTTTCTTCATATCTGTTTTTTTGTGCGTATATTATAGGACGTACGTATTTCTCATCAAATTAGAATGAGAGTAGACACCGATGTTAGATAGTTTCATTTGCAAAATTACGTGCTTTCAAACAAGTATCCAAGTTTTCACACTAAAAAAAGACCGAATAATTCGTTTTTTTTCTCTCGTGCGACATTATCACCCTATTTTGCGCACATAGGGTTAGCAAAAACGATGTTTTTTAAAGCAACATCAACGCTGCAATTTGAATCACCAATATATTTATTGAACCTCTCTTATGCGCCATTAACACGTGGCAACAGAAGACTCTCGCGCGCGTAGCCTATATATAAAGCGCAAGAAAGACTAGAAACTCTAAAGAAACCAGAAAACCTAGACAAACTAGAAAGACTAGTCCCTATAGTCATCTGATTTCTTGCGAGAGGGCTTCTGCGCAGCGTTCGCCATCCATAGCGGCAGAGACGATGCCACCAGCATAGCCGGCACCTTCACCACAGGGATAGAGACTTGCAAGACGGATGTGCTGGAGGGTGTCGGGAGTGCGGAGGATGCGCACTGGAGCTGATGTGCGCGATTCGGTGGCAATGAGGACGGCTTCGTCGGTGAGGAAACCACGGCTGCGACGTCCGAAGGCTTTGAAACCTTCTTGCAGACGCGAGGTGATGAAGCGAGGCATCCAGAAGTGGAGGGGAGACGCCACCAACCCTGCGTTGTAACTCGATTTGGGAAGATCGGCAGAGAGGCGGTTGTTGACAAAGTCTGCCATGCGTTGTGCCGGTGCCACCTGCGTGCGTCCTCCCTGAATCCAGGTGGCGCGTTCGAGGGCTTCTTGCACATACATCATGCGCAGAGGATTGTGTTTGTCGTCAAAATCGGTATGTTGCGCTGCGAAACTCTCATCGTTCATGGCTTCGAGGAGGAAAGGCATGAGTTCGCCGTCGATGTCTTCGGGGCGCGTTTCGACCACCATTCCCGAATTGGACCATTTGCTACCGCGATTGGCAGGGGACATTCCGTTGACCACGAGTTGTTCGGGACCTGTGGCAGCAGGGACAACAAATCCTCCAGGGCACATGCAGAAACTATAGACTCCGCGGTCTTTGACTTGTTGCACAAAGGCGTATTCTGCCGCAGGGAGGTATTTTCCGCGCCCTTCGCGGTTGTGATATTGGATTTGGTCGATGAGATGGGCAGGATGTTCTAGGCGAACTCCCATGGCGAGAGACTTTTGTTCGATTTCCACCCCTGCACGATGGAGATAGCGGTAGACATCGCGTGCAGAGTGACCCGTGGCAAGGATGACGGGACCGAGGAATTCTTGCCCAGTTGCAGTGCGTACTCCCACTACTCTACTGCCATCGGTGGAGAATAGAAGTTCGTCGACACGGGTTTGAAAATGCACCTCACCGCCCGAAGTTTTGATTTGTTCGCGCATGCGCTGGATGATGCCTGGCAAGCGGTCGGTGCCGATGTGGGGATGGGCATCGGCTAGAATATCAGTGCTGGCGCCATGTTGACAGAAGATGCTGAGGATGCGCTGCACGTTGCCACGTTTTTTCGAGCGTGTATAGAGTTTGCCATCAGAGAAGGCTCCTGCCCCACCCTCTCCGAAGGAATAGTTGCTCTCGCTGTCGACGATGTGATCGCGCGAGATGGCAGCGAGGTCTTTTTTGCGTCCATCTACGTCGCGTCCGCGCTCAAGGACGATGGGGCGGACGCCGAGTTCTACGAGTCGGAGGGCTGCAAAGAGTCCGCCAGGTCCTGCTCCGACAACAATGGCTTGTGGGGCGGCACTGACATCGCCATAGTGGATGCGCTCGAAGGACAGTGTGGTGGGGTCTTCGTCGACAAAGACCTCAAGGGTGAGATTGACCATCACCTGTCGTTGTCGCGCATCAATGCTGCGCTTCACAGTGCGGATGGCATGAATCTGCTGAGGGTCGACTCCAAGACGCTGGGCAACATCTGCACGGAGGTTGGCAGCATCATAGGCTACCTGAGGGAGAACACGGAGTTGGAGGGAAGTAGACATTAGAGAGTAGACGTTAGACGTTAGAGAGTAGACCCTTTTATGCTCGCCACGACAAGCGTGGCTCGATTAGACATTTGGGGCTAGCGCGATTGGACTAGGAGAACTAGAAGCTCTAGAAGAACTAGAATATTTAGAAGCACTAGAACCTCTAGAAGCACCAGAAAGAATAGACGCTAGAAAGCACTAGAAGAAACTAGACAGACTAGAGAGTTGAGGCAAATTTACAACTTATTTTTTGCATATTAAGCAGAAAGAGTGTAACTTTGTGGCAAATATCACGCGCAATGGTTGAAAAAGATAATCATTGTGTTCTTTCATTTCTCCTAAAACTATGACAAAAGGAAAAGTAGATGCCTTGCTGGGCATTGTCTTTGGCGACGAAGGTAAGGGTAAAGTGGTGGACTATTTTACTCCTCGCTATGATCTCGTGGCACGTTTTGCTGGCGGTCCTAACGCTGGTCACACGATTATCTTTGATGGCAAGAAGTTTGTGCTTCGTTCCATCCCCTCGGGTATCTTTGATGAGGGTAAGGTGAACATCATCGGTAATGGTTGTGTCATTGCTCCCGACCTCTTTATGAATGAGGCGCGCGAATTGGAGTCAGCAGGATATGAGATTGTAGAACGTCTGCACATCAGTCGCCGCGCACACTTGATTCTCCCCACGCACCGCGTGCTTGACCGCGCTTATGAAGCGGCAAAGGGCAAGAGCAAAGTGGGCACTACGGGCAAGGGCATTGGTCCGACCTATAGCGACAAGGCTGCGCGTGTGGGACTCCGCGTGGGCGATATTCAAGGAGATTTTCTACCCAAATATGAAGCCCTGAAAGCACGTCACCTCCAAATTTTGAAGGATTTGGGATTCACCGACTTCGACATCACGGAGGAGGAAAAGACGTGGTTGGAAGGCATTGACTATATGCGCCGTTTCCCCATCACCGACACGGAACACGAGATTAACCGCGCTTTGGCAGAAGGAAAGAACGTGTTGGCAGAGGGTGCACAAGGGTCGCTGTTGGACATCGACCACGGCACTTATCCTTTTGTGTCTTCCTCTTCGACCACCATTGGTGGTGTTTGCACCGGCTTGGGCATTGCTCCCCAAAGCATTGGTCGCGTGTGGGGTATTTTCAAGGCTTACTCTACTCGTGTGGGTAGCGGTCCCTTCCCCGTAGAACTGTTTGACGAAACGGGTGAGGAGATTCGCCGTGTGGGCAAAGAGTTTGGTGCGGTGACGGGTCGCAACCGCCGTTGTGGCTGGGTGGATCTTGTGGCACTGAAATATGCCATCATGGTGAACGGTGTGACGGACTTGGTGATGATGAAGGCGGATGTGCTGGATTCGTTTGAGGAAATCAAGGTGTGCGTGGCTTACGAAAAGGACGGTGAGCGCACAGAAGATATGCCTTACGACACCGAGGGCTGGGCTCCAGTGTATGAAACTTTGCCAGGTTGGCACTGCGACTTGACCGGTGTGCGCGCTGAAGCGGATTTCCCCAAGGCTTATGCGGACTACATTGCTTACCTTGAAAAGAAATTGGCAACGCGCATTGCTATCCTCTCTGTGGGTCCCGAACGCGATGCTACGATTATTCGATAAATCTCGAAGAAGCGTGGAGAGGAATCTAGCCTATCCCCTCCTTTGCAGCAAAAGATAATCGTCACCTTGCGGTGATGAACCGAAAAAGGATTTCCCAATAGTTGGGAAATCCTTTTTTTAATTGGATTTGGATAGAAAAAACTTTAGGAAAGAGCCAGTTGCGGGCTAGTTGTTTCCTTGTGCACAGAGTAAGAAGGATAAGTCATTCTGCGCTCACGTTCTTTTGCTTTCTTTTCATCACGTGCTGTTATCCTTAGAAGATCGGACTCATAAGCAGCCTGTACATTCATCCAAAACTCAGCAGATACGCCTAAGGCAGTTTCAAGTTTTAGAGCAAATTCAGGCGTGATGTTTCTTTT
>QWCO01002402.1_pt1 | contig 19339 bp, 18 predicted proteins | sample 1972611 | NCBI WGS metagenome assembly QWCO01 (sample SAMN09866706, study PRJNA288562) | Human oral metagenome isolate term1_saliva, whole genome shotgun sequencing... | reverse complement strand
TAGCCTTTTTAGCAAATTGTTGATTTTTGAAATTATTTTTTGTATAATTTAAGTATTCTATTATTATCGGAGGCACATTATGAGTGGAATAAGAACTGGTCGCCAATTTATAGTTTCTTTTTTTATTGCAATTTTTATACTTATTTATATAGGTATATTCTTCGCTTTTTCGATTAAAGAATCTAGCGATCAAATTAATAACCCAAAAAATGAACAAATAACTAGAAAATTGGAATAAAAATAAACTACTGCACCTATACTTACTTTTTTTCGAAAGTCAGCACACACTGGCTTTTTCTTTTTATAATAAATAAAACCACCTTTCAACTTTAGAAAAGTGGTTTTTAGTACCTTAATCCAAAATCTTATTGAAATGCCACCAAATACGCCACAAACCCAGCACCTGCTCCTAGCAACAATATTGCAAATATCGCCAACACAATCCCCCAACCAGATTTCTTTCTATGCTTGACTGGTGTAGAATATTCATCGCTCGAAAGAATTGGTGTAGATAGTTTTGCCTGCCTAAGCTCTTTTATAATTGCTGTTGGTTTTTGTTCATGATTTGAAGCTGGCCTCTTAAATTCAAAACTTTCTGCTCGATTCCGGTTCATACCTAACGGTCTTTTTTCAATTTGCGGATTTTGCAAAAAAAGTGTTTTTGGCTTTTCAGATTCATCAACTGGCTGAATTATTATTTTTCCTGAAACTTCCTCTTGATCAGCAGTTTCGTTAGCCTTCTCATCAATCTTGAAAATTTCTATTTTTTTCTCATTTTTTTCTTCTATTAGTTCTGGCTGTTTTTTTAGATCAGTCTTAACTTCAATTTTCGAAGCTTCAGATTCAACCACACCCTCAATTTCCTTTTGGATTTCTTTAAAATTATTAAGCGGCGTGACTGTCTTGTCGCTAGTTTTTATGCTCGAAATTTCTGGCATAACTTTTTCCGACTCGTTTTCTAATTTTAGATGTTCAAAAGCCAAGCCGGAAGGCCTTCGCTCAGGAATTTCAACTGCACGCTCACCATGGAAAACTCGAAGTTTATTGTCGTCATCACCAATCCGATAAACACCAGCGTAAAATTCTGCACGATTTGAAGTGGTAGTTTTTTGACCTAAAATAGGTTTAATTTCATCTTCCTGAGGTTGAGTTCTATTCCCCATTTTAACCTGAGTTTTTTCGTTTTTCAAAACATTTTTTTTTCGAATTGGCGAATTTTCAAGCTTTTTAATATTTCGAGCTAGCTTTTCACCACCATAAGTTTCCAAAATTGGACTTTCGAAGGCAATTTTTTCTTCTTTTGCTGAAAATGGCATGCCAAAATTACCTCGATGATGTTCTGGCGGAACTGGCGCACTAAAATCATCCAAAATGCGAACTTTTGGCTTTCCGGAAATGGCTTTCTTCTCATTTTTTGGATTTTCACTAACTTTTTTAATATTTCTAATTTGCTTTTTTCCATTATTATAGTGAAGCTGGTTGGCTGATTGCGGGGCTTTTCGTGCAAAAACCATTTTTTGTTGCTCACGAGAATGTTCAATCTGATTCTCAATTTTTGAAAAAACCTCATTATTTTCCTCTTTTGAATTTGGCACAACACCGTTTTCAAGATAGCTTCCAACCGCTTTATCTAATTCTTCAAAATCTATATCTCTCATATTTTTCCTTTTATTTTATTGTTTCAAAAACTTTTTGAGTAATCTGTGCAAACTTTTCAACGCTTAGGCTTGCACCGCCAATTAACAACCCGTCAACACCTTTAATTTTAGCATAGTCTGTCGCAAATTCCGGCTGAACACTTCCACCATAGACCACTTGAATCTCTTCGGCAGTTTTTGCTCCATACAAATTTTTAATTTGATTTCTGATAGTTTTTACAGCTTTTCGAACATCATCTGGATTAGCATTTACTCCAGTTCCAATCGCCCAAACTGGTTCATAGGCGATGATAACTTTCGAAATATCTTCGCTTGAAACATTCGCAAGTCCACCTAGTAGCTGATCGTTTAATACTAGATTTGTTTCGTCATGATTCCGTTCGTCTGAGGTTTCACCGATACAGAGAATCGGGCGAATATTATTCCTGATAGCTGCTGCAACTTTTGCACGAATATCTTTATCTGTTTCGTGAAAAATATTCCGCCTCTCAGAATGCCCAACAAGCGCATATTGTACAATTCCTCGAAGTTGAGAAATCGAAACTTCACCGGTGAAAGCGCCATGGTCGCGCCAATAGAAATTCTGAGCAGCAAGTTTAAATTGACGATGATTGATTTGCAGGCTTAAAGATTGAAGCGTAAAAGTTGATGGCGCAAGAATAATTTCCATCCCACGATGAGCTTGAACTTTTTCACTTAATTTATGCAAGAAAATACTTGACTCTTGCATATTTAAATTCATTTTCCAGTTGGCGATAACAAGTTTTTTGTTCATAATACCCTTATTTTAACATTTTATTTTATTTTTGTAAATTCTTATGCTTTATCTTCCAGAACTTCAAATCCTGGTAAAATTTCGCCACTCATTAACTCTAGAGCCGCGCCACCGCCAGTTGAAATTAGTGAAAAATCAGCAATTTCAGGATTTTGATTTGACCAATTTAGCGCGAAAGCCGATGTATCACCACCGCCAACAATTGACTTCATACCATTATCTCTCGTAGATTTCGAAATTTGCAAACATGTTCGGCGTGAGCCTTCGGCAAAATTCTCAAACTCAGCATAACCAACGGTTCCATTCCAAACGACCATTTTAGCTTTCGAAATTTCACTCTCAAGCTTTTGAATCGCCTTTTCACCTAGATCTAAAATTGTTTCATCTTCAGCGACAGAGATAACTCGTTTTTCGACTCGTTCAGCATCTTTCGAAAATTCTTTCGCCACAGCAACTTCTTCTGGTAAAATAATAAATTCTCGAAGGCCTTCAAAACCAACCTTCTTCTCTGCTAATCTAAAAATCTGTTCGATAACCTCCTTTTGACCATCTTCAATTCGACTTTTTCCGACCCTAACATTAAGATACTTCAAAAAAGTATTTGCAATCGCGCCAGCTACAATAATTTTATCTGCACGCTCAACAAACTTTTCAATTAAAGGCAGTTTATCTGAAATTTTAGCACCGCCCATAACTGCAACAAACGGCCTTTTGGGGTTTCTAAAAGCTTCTGAAATAGTTAAATACTCCTTTTCGAGCAATAATCCAGCCACGCTTGGAAGTTTTTTTGCGATTCCGCTCGTTGAAGTATGTTCTCGATGAATAACACCAAAACCATCTTGCACGAATAAATCCGCTCCCGTAACTTGCAGTAATGCATCTGCAAAATCTGACGAATTAGATTTTTCACCTTTCGAAAAGCGTAAATTCTCAAGCATCTCGATTTTATAATCATCGTCAGCGTCCTTCATAGAAACTGAATATCGCGTACGTGGAAAAATTGGCGTCGTATGAAAATTCATCGGAAAATTCAAATTTTCAGCCTCTAAAAGATCTCTTAACCGATTAAAAACCGGCCGTAATGAATATTTTCGAGCCCCATTTGGCAGATGCTCAAGCTCATCCAAATCCGAAATTCCTTCAACCGCCTTCGGTCTACCCATGTGTGAAATAATAATAATTTTTCGAGCACCTCGCTCAATAAGATTTTTAAGTGTTGGTAGGCTTGACTTAATTCTAAAATCATTCAAAATATTCGCCTCACCATTTTCGAAATATTCAATTGGGACATTATAATCTGTGCGAACTAGGACAACCTTTCCGCGCACATCAATATCATTAATAGTTTTTTTATTAAACATATGTTTCCTTTTTTATTTTGCAAATTTTAATCTAATTTTATCACGTTTAAGTTTAAAATTCAATATTTTAAGGTTTTTTTGAAAAAAGTATTGACTTTTTAGCTATTATGTGTTATTATATAAACATAATCATACGAAAAACAAAAAATATCAAAATAAAAATGATTATAGAAAGGAACTATTTTGTTCAAAGTCATTCGAGTAAATCAATCTGAAGAATCATATTCAGTAAATGTTCGAACAAGTCGCGAAAAATAATTAAGACTTTTGAAAAACAAAAAATCGCCTACTGTCCTTGAGGCGATTTTTAAATATTATTATTAAATTGTCAGGCCTTTATTTTACGGCTTTAGCCATGCGTTTACGCTCATTTGAATCAAGATAGCGTTTTCGAAGACGCAAATTTTGTGGCGTAACTTCAAGCAATTCATCGTCTTCAATAAAATCGATACATTGCTCAAGGCTTAAATTAGTATACGGAGTCAATTGAACCGCGCCATCAGAAGATTTCGAACGCATATTTGTAAGGTGTTTCTCTTTCACAACATTAATTTCAAGATCTTCTTGACGATTGTTTAATCCTACAATCATTCCAGCATAAACTTCAGTTCCCGGACCGATAAATAATTCTCCACGACTTTCCGCACTTTGAAGTGCATATGGTGTTGAAGTTCCTTTTTCGAAAGCAATCAAAACTCCATTTCGGCTAGAAGGGATTTTTGTTCCCATCTCTTGATAACCGTGAGGTAAGCTATTCATAATGATAGTACCTTTTGTTGCGGTTAGCATTAAGTTTCGAAGCCCAATCATAGCTCGAGTAGTGATGATATACGTTAATCGTGTCGCACCTGTTGGCAAACTCTCTTGTGAACGCATTTCTGCTCGGCGAGTTCCCATTTCTTGACTTACTGCACCCACAAATTCTGGCGCAACCTCAATGATCAATTCTTCAACTGGTTCTTTCTCAATACCATCTTCTTGAATTGTCACCACTTGTGGACGACCAACTTCGAACTCAAATCCTTCACGACGTAAAGTTTCAATTAAAACTGAAAGATGCAACTCACCGCGGCCGGAAACAACAAAGCCGATTCCATCTTCTTTAACTTGAAGTGAAACATTTGTTTCAAGTTCTTTTTTCAGCCTATCGCCAATCTGACGAGAAGTTGTAAATTCACCTTCACGACCCTTCATTGGGCTTGTATTTGGTCCAAGATACATCGAAAGTGTTGGTTTTTCAACCTCAATTGTCGGCAAAGCTTCAGGGTTATTCACATCGGCTAGAGTTTCACCAATTTCAGCTTCACTAACACCCGTAATCGCAACAATATCACCTGCAAAAGCCTCTGTAATTTCTTCACGATGAAGCCCTCGATACGCAAAAAGCTTATCGATTTTTGACTTTTTAACAGTTCCATCACGCTTAATTAAAGCAATTTGTTCTCCGGCTTTAACTTTTCCGCGAGAGATTCGCCCAATAGCATATTTACCCAAAAAACTATCGTATGTTAAAGAAGTTATAAGCAATTGAAAATCACCGTCAACATCAACTTTTGGCGCTGGAATTTCATTGATAATTGCTTCAAAAATAGGTTCAAAATTTGCTTCAGCTTCTGGATTCTCTGGAACCTCAGACCAAGCTTTACCATCACGCCCAATCGCATAATAAGTTGGGTAAAGAAGCTGATCGTCGTTCGTTGCTAGCTCTAAGAATAGATCTGATACTTCATCATTAACTTCAGCAATTCGACGTGCAGGTTTATCGATTTTATTTACAACTACAATAGGCTTTAAACCAAGCTCAAGAGCTTTCGAAAGCACAAATTTCGTTTGAGGCATTGGTCCTTCTTGAGCGTCCACAACCAAGATGACGCCATCAGCCATATTTAGTGTGCGTTCAACCTCACCAGAAAAATCTGCGTGCCCTGGTGTGTCGATAATATTAATTTTATAATCACCATGATAAATTGATGTCTGTTTTGCGGTAATAGTAATTCCACGCTCCGATTCCTGATCTCCAGAATCCATTAGGAGTGTTTGGCTCATTTCAGCCTGATTTTCACGGAATGTATTACTTTGCTTTAAAAGTCCGTCCACTAAAGTAGTTTTTCCATGGTCAACGTGGGCAATAATTGCCACATTTCGAATATTATCTGATTTCATATTTTCTTTCTCTTAAAAAATTATTATAAAACTTTCAATATTCTACCATTTTTTTCATTAAAAATCAACCAAACTATTTAGGGAAGTTGCTCCACCAAAGAATTTTATTCGTAATATTAAATAGCCAGTTCACTCGCCGATCATAATTTAAAATTATCAAATGCGTATGTTGATGTTTAACAGTTTTTCGAACGTTTTGCGCCGCACGAGCATAAATTGAAAAACCTTGAGCTTCATATTTTGACAAAATTTCAAAATATTCTTCTCTTTCTGCTTGCGAAAAATTACTAATCGTTTCAGTAAATCTCTTTGGAATTAGGAGTAGGTGCTTCTCAACTTCGAAACCGTCCCAAATCTGATACGGAAATAGGTTTTCAACCAGTACAAAATGCTCAAATTTTTCTATAACCAAATTATCATGTATTGCTCTGTCGTAAAAATTATAGTCTTCACCCTCATGTTTTTTATTTTTTACGTATTTTTCATATTTTTTGCCAACCCCATTAGGTTTTCTTGAGTCCATTCTTTTTTTATTTCACCTTTCAATTTTACATATTTATCTAAATAATATTAACATAACTTTAATATTTTTTCAAAAAAAATAAAAAAAGTTGTTGACTTTACAAAAAAAGTCTGCTAAAATGGTAATGATTAGCTCAGTTGGCTAGAGCATCTCGTTTACACCGAGAGGGTCTGGGGTTCGAGTCCCTAATCACCCACCAATTGAAATTATATCGAAAAGCTTCAGTTTTGGAGCTTTTTTCTTTTTTCGAAATCTTTACTTATTGACTTTTTAAGCTTTTTATGTTATTATATAACCATTCTAGCACCTTTCTATACTGGACTAGAAAATATTTTACAGAAAGTGAGGGTTAAAAATGATTAACCTTCTTGTAAACATAATCTTGTTCATTTTACGAACAATTAACGCCATTACTTTTGGTGTTCTTGATAATCTTGGAGTTGTTTATTCAATTCTAATTTTTTCAACACTAGTAGTTTTCGTCAAGATTGACTCAAAAATCCAAATCTGCAATTTTTGGCAGAGTTCTGGATTTTTAATTAAAACTCTTGTCTTCACAGGGGTTCTCTTCAATGCCCTACCCCAATGGTATCTCTGGGTTGCGGGTGTGATTTTGGTCGTTTTGGCATATTCCTTAACGCCCAACCCTGATAAAGAAGATGAAGAACCATCGATTTTGACAAAAATTTGTGATATTCTAATAGAGGAATATCATAAAAGTGATTTAAAAAAGAATGAGCAAAAGAAGAAGCCTAAAAAAAGTCGTAGGCTTCCGCCAGTGTGACCTACTAAATCGCCTTAAACAAAGGCGATTTTTCTTTATTTTTTTCGAAAAAGTTAAAACGCTTGCGTTTATTTAATATATATTATATGCTTATTGACTTTTTTATACTTTTGTGCTATAATTCTAGCAGTTGGCATATCATAATCAGCGGATCTGTCAATGAAGCTTAAAAATCGGGTTATTATGAGGTATGAATCGTGTACCTCAGTGTTCATTTTATTATTTGGCCAAATAATAAAAAATCTAATGAAAGGAAGGTGAAATAAGAATGAACACAAGTAGAAAAAATAAAGAACTATTAGGGAAAATTCGGAGTCTTATCGGAGACGATAAGAAGTCGATGAAATGGTTTGAAGAGGTTCAAGTTAAAGCCTCGAAGTTAGAAACCGACGAAGAAAAATTAGAATACCTTGAAGGCATTCTAGATAAGTTGGAAAAAAATGACGGTGAAGGTGATAGAATTGAAGCTACAAAATCAAATACGTGGCCAGCAATAGCTCTAGGGGTCGCGCTGTTTATACTTGTAGTTGGCGGAGCGGCGTTATACTTTTTGTTTTTAGCACCAAAAAGTGCTAATGCTACAAATGGTAGCACAGCCACCGTTTCTTCTACAATTTCAAAATCTGTAGATCTTCCAAAAGAAAAAGAAGATTTCCAGGTCATCGACTATAAGGTCGATGGTGATGCTATTGTCTACCGCGCAATTGCAAACACACAGCACAAAGTGTTTGCGAACGGCTCAGAAAAAAATTCCTTTTCGTCAAACTCCAAAGATGCAGTAAGCGAGATGATTCAATATATGAGTCACAACGCAACTGCTCTCAAGGAGAAAGCAATGACCTTCGGCATCGTTGACACCAAGACTGATGTTAAGGACTGGCTAGAAAAGAAAGATGGAAAGGTCTATTACAATAGCAAAGGTAAAGACGTTTTCTATCAAACGAAAGCATTCCTTTCTAGAAGCCAAATTTCTTCTAAGAGAATGGAAGAAGGCTCAAACTACTACACTACTGGCGTCAATGACAAAGGTGATGTAGTTATTAGTCGACGTATTCAAGATCTTTCAGGTCAAGAATATGTCGAAGTTTCAAATCCGAAGGGCTCAACTGAGAAGTACAGATATTGCGTCTTGGTTTACTGTGGTAACACAGTAATGAAAAAAGGCGATATTCCGGGTGTACCGACAGAAAACATCGAGATTCCTCCTACAAAACCAGGAAAACCTGACAAGCCAGATAAAAGCAAGGTTGAGAAAAAAGACCCTAGTAAGGATCCGGCCAATCAAGGCAAAGCCCCAGTTGGTGGAGGTCAAAATGATGGATCTTCAAATGGTTCAGAAACCTCTCAGGCAAAATTGCCTGAGCAATATTCTGCTCCATCTGCTCCGGCTGCACCATCAGCTCAAACCGCACCATCACAAGATGCTCGTATTAGCGAGCCATCTCAATGGAGCGGCGCTGGTACAATTACAGATTCCAACGGTACCACAAAGGTGACCGATAATGGATCTGTAGCTACCCCTGATGGTCGGAACTATAGCGGATTAACAAATCCAAGCTCAGTTCCACCAGTAGAGTCTGGAGCAAATGGGACTACAGCCCCATCAAGTTCTGCTAACTTCGCAAATAGCTCAATGCCTGAGCCTGCGATTGACGATTAGTACTTTTCGAAAGTTAAAACTTTCAAATTTCACGCTGGGCGGTTTTCCGCCGCCCGGCTTTACATTGATACTTCTTAATAACCCGATTTTAAGTTTTAACAATTCGGCACGCGAAGAAAAATAAAATATTGACAAACAGAATTATGATATTGAATTAATAATAAATTCTAATAAGTGGAGATTATAAGGGAGAAAAATGAGGGACCAAATGAAAAAACTCATTAATTTTATTAAAAACCATTCTGTAATCTCTGGTTCAATCTTGGCTGCAGTTATCGCTCCAGTTGCCGTTATGGCCTGGGGCCCAGCTCGACCATCATTTACTATTGAAAAACCAGCAGATTATATTACATTCAACTCAATCACAAATAACCCTGTGATTGGTGGTGACGAAAAAGACTTCGTTGGAATTCGTGAAGTTGGCTCAAACGCAAAATGGACAAACAATATGAAAATCCAAAATGGCAAAGAATATTATGTTCGAATGTACGTTCACAACAACGCAGCTTCGAACTTAAATCTTGTTGCCGAAAACGTAGTAGCAAAACTTAACGTTCCAACAACAACCGCAAAAAATGTGACTGTTCAAGGTCAGATTTCAGCTTCAAATGCAAAACCTAACACAGTTTGGGATGAAGCAACTTTCTCAAGTGATAATGACTTCAACTTGGCTTATGTTGCTGGTTCTGCCCTTTTCGAAAATAACGGAATGGGTACAACTAAACTTCCAGACAGTATTGTAAATAATACGGGTGCAAAACTTGGATATGATAAACTTGACGGAAAAATTCCTGGATGTTTCCAATATGCAGGTTACGTAACCGTTAAAGTTAAGGCTCAAGTTAGCCAACCGCAAGAGAAAACTAATATCGACCTTGCGAAAACAGTTCGAAATAAAACAAATGGCGAAAAATCTTGGGTTGAAACTGCAAACGCAAAATCTGGCGACACAGTTCAATTCCAAATTCACGCTAAAAATACAGGTTCTGCAGGAATTCAGAACTTGGTAATTCGCGATATTCTACCAAAAGGTTTGAATTATGTTGCAGGCTCAACAAAGCTCTACAACACATCAAATCCAAAAGGTTTGAAAGTTAGCGACAATATCATTCAAAATTCTGGAATCAATATTGGTACATATCAAGTAAATGGTGATGCTTACGTACGTTTTGACGCAACAGTTGCAGCCGAAAAAGATTTGCCAGTTTGTGGAGAAAATACTTTAACTAATATAGCTCAAGCAAGTGATCAAAAAATAGTTAAAAATGACACTGCTAGCGTACGAATCACTAAAAAATGTGATACTCCAAAACCTCAAACTCCAGCTTACAAATGTGACGCTTTAAGCTTAAACATTGTTCGAAAAGATGAAAAGCAAATCGCTTATTCAGCTGATACAAAATATTCAGTAAAAGATACAGAATTTACTGGAACAAAATATGTTGTTAAAAATTCTAAAGGTGAAGTTGTAGCTCAAAAAGTAATCAACAATGGCACTAAATTTGAAATTACCGTTCCAAATGATATAACTGAGAAATATACAATTATCTCAACAATCATGACTAAAAATGGTGAAAATACAAATGCAAATTGTGAAAAATCTTTTGAAACAAAAGCTCCAACTCCAAAACCTAACAAACCTGAGTTGGTATGTAAAAATATCACAATCAACCAAATTTCTCGAACACGATTCGAATTCAACACTTCTTACACTGTAAATCACACAACATTTGTTGGTGTTAAATACATCATCAAAGATGAAAGCGGTAAAGTTGTAATCGAAAAGACCGTAAACAATGGTTCGAAATTAACAGTTGATATCGAAATTACTGGTAATTTTACAATTTCTTCAACAGTTATTACAAAAGATGGCGAGAATGCAAATTCAAACTGTGTAAAAACTTTCGAAGTTAAACGGGAAGAAAAACCATCAATCGTTATTAAGAAAACTGTAAACAATCAGAAAAATGCTATAATCGAAGCAGGAACTGATTTTAACTACGAGATTACAGTTTCGAATAATGGAAATGTTGATTTGAAAGATGTTGTCGTAACAGATCGCGCTCCAGCAAATATTACTTTCGTAAGTGCTGATAGCGGAGAGATCAAAGATAATATTCTAACACTGAAGATCAGCTCTTTGAAGATTGGTGAAAGTAAGACTATCATTATTAAATCTCAAGCAACTGCAACAGGCATGTCAGCTGTAAATACTGCTTGTGTAGATACACCAACAATTCCTGGTGATAACGACGGTTGTGATAGTGCGAAAGTGGAAGTTCCAAAGAAACAAACTCCACCAACACCTACACCAAACAACCCAATTCCAAATGTTCCAGCAGAATTGCCACAAACTGGTACAAATGCCATTTCTGCAATTCTCGGATTAAGTTCAATGGTAGCCGCATTTGGTTACTACTTCGCAAGCCGAAAAGCTGCAAAATTCTAAGCTGACCGCTTCTCAATGGAGCGATAAAGCTTCAGATAGAAAATAGACCTCAATTTCGAGGTCTATTTTTGTTTATAAATCTTGTTGCCCTTTTTGATCTGCAACTTTTCTTGCTGCAATAATGACATTATCGATTAAAGAAGCAATCGTTAATGGGCCAACTCCACCTTTTATCGGTGTCATAGTCAGATCCTTTCTATTTTTGCGAACTTCATCCGAAACATCGCCCTTAATCTCTCCGCCTTCACTCGCCGTTCCAGCATCGACAACCACCGCCTTAGATTTTAGCATTTCCGAAGTAATCAACCCCGGTTTTCCAACCGCTGTAATTACCACATCAAAATATTTAAGTGTTTTTATCATTTCTTCGCTGTTAAATTCATCAAACTTCGAAACCATCACTCCAGATTTTTCAAACATTTTTGAAAGTGGCGCCCCTACAAGTCTTCCCTGCCCAACAATGGCAACTTTTTTACCTTCTAATGAAATATTATAGCCCGCCATTCGCTCAAAATTGCTTCAGTTTCATTTTTCGAAAGCTTCTCACCGCTTTTATTTTCAAGCGGTAGTTGCACAATAATGCCATGAACATTCTCATCAAGATTAGCCTTTTGAATCTCTTCTTTCATCAATTCAGCATCAACTTCTCGTCGCTCAACCTCAATTAAAATATCTTCGCCGTACTTTTCTTTTAGTCGCATATAAGTTTCGGTTACGGGGCTTTTTGAAGAGTAAAAAATCACTAATTTTGGAAAAACTCGCCAGCTTTGTCGCAAGGCTCGCACCTGTTTAGCTTGACGTTCTTTGATAAAATCACGAAGTTCTGCACCATTTAAAAATCTCATAAGTTTATTATACGTAAAAATCTTGAAAATTTCAATTTTTTAATATATAATCATTATTGAAATTAATCAAAGAAAGAATTTTTGAATGTACAATTATAATACTGACTATTCTTACGGATACAGAGGTTATAGTCATAATGTAGGAGCTGATGCAGCTTTTGGAATATCTATTTTATCACTCTTAACTATCGCGCTAATTGCCGCAATTGCAGGGTATGTTATTAGTTCTCTTCTTTATATGCTAATTTTCAAAAAAGCTGGAATCGACACCAAAAAAGCCTGGATTCCTTTCTATAACCGATGGATATTCTTCGAACTCGGTGGTCAAGAAGGCTGGAAATCTCTTCTAACTTTCATTCCTTGTGTTGGAATTGTTATCTCACTTATTTTCGAAATTGCTGCAGTTGCTGAAATTAGTAAAAAACTAGATAAACCACCTTACTGGGCTATACTTTTCCTATTTGCAGCACCTATTTGGTTCTTAATCCTGGGCTTAAACAGTTCTCGCTGGAATGATATAGCCGGAAAAGAAAGTCTTGCAAAAGGAACTATCCTTGGCTATAAAATTGTGGAAGAAGATGAAACTTCTGACGCTAAAGAAGAAAAAACAGAAGAATAATTCTTTTTAAATCCTAAAACGACATTCAAATCAAGAATGTCGTTTTTATTTTAATTAAATTTCAAGTGGTTCTTGCTCAATTTTTATGCCAAATTTGCACTCAACCACGCGCTGAATTTCCTCTCGCGCTACCACCAAATCCTCATAATTCTCGGCTGAGATATTTGTCAAAACCAAAGCATTTTCCATATAAATTCGAAAACCAGCTATTTCCTTCCCTTTTAATCCAGCCTGATCAATCAGCCAACCAGTTGCAATTTTATATCTATCACCAAACTCAAAAAGTGGTACATTTTGATATTTTTCACAAATCTCTATCGCTTTTTCTTTCGAAATTATAGCATTTTTGAAAAAACTACCTGAATTTGCAATCCTCTCTGGGTCTGGTAATTTTTTTGAACGAATTTCAATCACTGCATTCATTACATCTTTTGCTGTTAGATTTTCTTTATTTTTACCAATATTTTTAAGCTTCTCCTTCAAGGCCTTGTATCCAGGCATTTCTGGTTGAGATTTCGAAAGCTCCAAATTTACCGAAACGATAAAATATTTTCCTTTAGCATCATTCTTGAAAATACTATCACGGTAAGCGAATCCACATTCACTTTTTAATAAAGTTTTGATTTTACCAGTTGATATTTCGAAAACTTCAACACTTTTCAAGATATCAGCAATCTCCTGACCATACGCGCCAACATTTTGAATTGGTAGAGCACCGACAGTTCCAGGAATCATCGCCATTGCCTCACAACCACTAAGGCCTTTCGAAACTGCATAATTAACAAAATTATGCCAATTTTCACCAGAGTTTATGCGGAACTCAATATTTTTATCGTTTTCAAAAATCTTTTCAAAACCTTTAATTTCATTTTTTACCACCACCCCCTCAAAGTTCTGACTCTTTACGATCGTGTTACTTCCGCCGCCAAGAATAAAAATTGGTAAATTGTTTATTTTCGAAAATTTAACTGCACTCCTAAAATCTTCAATATTTTTTACAGTTATAAAAAAATGAGCTTTTCCACTAATTTTCATAGTAGTTAGTTTACCAAAGTCAACACCTTGCTGAATTTTTAGGTTTTCGAAAATTATTTCCTTCATATAAAAACAATTATATCATAAAAAATAAAAACTCGCCAAAAGCGAGAAAATATGTGGTACACCCGGCAGGATTCGAACCTACAACCGCCTGGTTCGAAGCCAGGTACTCTATCCAGTTGAGCTACGGGTGCTTAATGAGTAAATTATACCACACTTTTTTTATTTTGTGAAGACTATTTTTTAATAAACTTTAAAATTTTATACAAAGGACTGCCGTTAATCGAGTTATTATAATCTATCTCTTTAGAGAGTTTATATCCAGAAATTGGTGAATTTTTATTTACATCATCACTATACGGAGTGATCACAAAAAACTCTTTGTTGCTAGAAAATTCTTCTTTATTGCTCTCAATCTTTGGCGTGTAATCAGCCCGAATCATGTCGCCAGAGCGATAAATCGGAGGTTCGCCATAAAACCAGACTTTACTTTTACTATTAGAATATTGCGCCGCTGAATAAAACAAAAATCCGCTAACAGCAATTGTCGCATTACTTTCTTCATTTCGAACTTTTTCAATCGCCTGCCGAATTTCAGTAATTTCACCTCCATTTTTTGAAATACCTTTTTGTAGATTAAGCTGAAAAACCCCAAAAATATGTGAAAAAATAATCAATAAAGTTAATAGAACCGAAATACTCTTCCTACTTTCGAAGAGTTTAATAGAAATAATTGCCAATAATATTGACATAAAAACTTCAGCCATTAGTAAATATCTATCAACAAAAATTGAGCTAAACGGCGGTAAGCTCGCAATATAAAGCAAAATTACAGGAGCTATTGATACGGAAATATTTATCCGTAAATTATCATTAAAATCCTTATCTCCCAACTTTTTAAACATAAAAAGTACGACAATCAGAAGGATTATCATAGCAACTATAGATAACCAACCATTAGTATCATCAGCATCGAGATAGAATAAAAAATTCGAAATCATATTCGGGATTGTCGAAAAATTCAGTGCAGGAATCCAAAATTTAGCTTTAACATAAGTAGCCTGTGAAATAAAAAATGGAATCCAGGGGATATACAAGACCATAATAGTCAAATGCGAAGAAAACCATTTTTCAGCAAAAAAATCGCTCAAAAGCCGCTTTAAATCATTTTTCCAATTTCGAAATCTAAAAAAAGGAAGAAACTTATACTTATTCAATTTTTTTTCTTGTCTGTCTAGAATGTAAATTGTTCTAAAAATCCATAATGAAATTGGAATTAAAGCATAAAGATATTGTGTCCAGATTCCAGCACAAACAGCAATAATATAAATAATTCGCCATTTTTTCTTATTTTCTGCTGTATTTTTTACAACCCAAGCTTCATAAAAAGACCTCACAGTTAAAACGCCCAAAAATGACACCATTGTATACATTCTGGCTTCTTGCGAATATCTAATTAACATCGGTGAAATCGCAAGAAAACTACTCGCAAATAGTGCATTTTTCCTATCATAAAGCCTTTTTACCAAAAAATACGACAAGATTATTGTTAAAGCACCAAAAAATGCCGACATACTCCTTAATGCAAAATCACTCGAACCAAAAAATAAACTCCAAATTTTCAATAAAAAATAATAAAGAGGTGGATGAACATCAACAGACGTATAGTGCCAAATTTCAGAGAAATTAAAACGAATTATATAGGCTGAAAAAGCCTCATCAAACCAGATTGAGGCTTTCGAAATCGTTAAAAAAACAAGGGTTAAAAATCCTAAGATAATTCCCAGAAAAGCAATTTTAGAGCGGCACTTTTTAAATCTTGAAAAAACCATACCCATGATGAATCTATTATATCATAGCTTTTAGTTTTTTCGAAATGCTAAAAATTACCTATAAATCGCTCGGTAGCGGAAAATTTCTAGCAAAATCTGCAACTTCTTTTTTAATTTCGGCAAGTTTTTTAGAGTCTTCACGGTGCTTAATCGCAAGATCCATCCATTCAGCAATTTTAACCATCTCGGCTTCTTTCATTCCACGCGAGGTTACAGCTGGTGTTCCGAGTCGAATTCCACTTGGAGTAAACATAGGTAAAGTGTCGTTTGGGATCGAATTGGCATTTAAAGTTAAGCCAATCGCGTCCATTGCGCGTTCGGCAACTTTTCCATCAATTCCAAAACTTGCATAAATATCAATTAAAATTAAATGATTTTTTGTACCTCCAGTCACAAGTCTGAAACCTCTTTTCGAAAGTTCTTCGGCCAAAAATTGCGCATTTTTTACTACCTGTTGAGCATAAATTTTAAATTCAGGCTGAAGTGCTTCATAAAAAGAAACCGCTTTTGCCGCAATTGAGTGCATTTGCGGACCACCTTGAGTTCCTGGAAAAACACTGCGATCAATTAAAGTTGGTAAATTCTCAAGAGTTTTTTCTGGTTTTTTGAGCGGATTGCCCACTTTCCCATTCGAAAGAATCATTCCACCACGAGGGCCACGGAGGGTTTTATGTGTTGTAGTTGTCACAACATTAAAGCCATATTCAAATGGATTTTTCGAAACACCACCAGCAATTAAACCAGCGATATGTGCAACATCAGCCATTAACATCGCTCCGTGTTTTTTACCAATTTCAGAAATCCGTGCGTAATCAATTTCACCAGGATAAGCAGAAAATCCCACAAGAATAATTTTTGGCTTATATTTTTCAGCTAATTCTTCAATTTGCTTATAATTAATCTCCCCTTTTTCATCCAAACCGTACCTTACAAAATTATAAATCTTACCGCTCCGAGTCACTGGTGAACCGTGTGTTAAATGACCGCCTCACGCTCAATAGCTAAACTCTCAATGATATCGGTATTCTCCTGACCGCCATAATATCTTTTACCAGGATATCCTTCAGAATATTTATTTGTCAAAACTGAGCCAAGCGCTGCCAATACTTCTCTCGAAACATAATTCTCGCTCGGAATTAGTTCCAAGCCTTCTCGCTGGCGATTCTCCTCATTCTCAATTGCATCAAAAATCTTTTCATCAAACATAAAAACTCTCCCTAAAAATAAATATTTTAAAACTAAAAAATATAAAAAATCGTCACTATATCATAGAGAATATTATAGCAAAAAAAATTCAAAATTTCGAGAGTTTTTTGAACTTTAAAATTCCTCTTCGCTTTTACTATTAATTATCAGCATAAAGAGCAAAATAAAAAAATAATAATATAAGCATTTTTTAAAATAAGCCCCTTGAAATACTTATATCATAAGTGATATACTTATGATATGAATGAAGAACAAGCCTATTTAGAGAAGATCGGGAAGCTTATTCAAGAATCTCGCCTACATCAAAATTTAACTCAAGCAGAACTCGCTGAAAAAATTGGCACTTCGCAAAGCGCAATTAACCGTATCGAGAGCGGTAAACAAAATATAACTCTTGAAATGCTTGCAAGAATATCAGAGGAACTTTCTAGTGAAATTATATCTGTAAATTCAACTAAAAAAAGTAACTTTCGCGTTCATGGTGGTCGTGAACTTTCTGGTGAAATCGAAATTAAAACTTCAAAGAATGCAGCGGTTGCTTTACTCTGTGCATCGCTTTTAAATAGAGGAAAAACAACCCTTCGCCGCGTAGCCCGAATAGAAGAGGTTAACCGGATCATTGAGGTATTAAATTCACTCGGCATAAAAACTAAATGGCTCAACAAAGATAATGACCTTGAAATTATACCACCAAGTGAATTGTCTTTCAAAAATATGAATATCGAATCCGCAAAAAAAACACGCAGCATCCTAATGTTTCTCGGCCCACTTCTTCACCAATATTCAGACTTCGAAATACCTTTTTCTGGTGGGTGTAATTTAGGAACGCGCACAGTCGAACCTCACCTTTATGGACTAAAGCATTTTGGTGCGAATATTGTAGCACAAACTGATTTTTATAAGGTTTCAAATAAGCCAAAAAAAGTTGAGAAGCCAATACTTTTAACCGAGCGCGGCGACACAACAACCGAAAATATAATTATGGCCGCAGCGCTTTCTGGTCAAGAAATTACAATTCGGAATGCTAGCCCGAATTATATGGTGCAAGATTTGTGTTTTTTCCTTGAAAAACTTGGCGTTAAAATTGAAGGAATTGGAACAACAACTTTAAAAGTTCATGGATTAACAAAAATCGAGAAAGATGTTGAATATTACGTAAGCGAAGATCCTATTGAATCTTTAACTTTCGTGGCGGTTGCGCTGGTTACAAATTCTGAAATTACCATCAAACGTGCACCAATCGAATTTAACGAACTGGAACTCGCGACCCTCGAACAAATGGGTGCAAATTTCGAAATCAGCCCCGAATATCTTTCGAAAAATAAAAAAACGCGCCTCGTGGATATTAAAGTTAAAAAATCAAAACTGCATGCCGCGAAAGATAAAATTCATGCGCTACCATTTCCTGGTATAAATATGGATAATTTGCCTTTTCTTGGATTAATTGCAACTGTCGCGGAAGGTCGAACCTTGATTCATGATTGGAGCTACGAAAACCGTGCAATTTATTTCACTGAGCTTTCAAAATTAAATGCCAAAATTGAACTCGTTGACCCACATCGTGTTTATATTTCTGGCCCAACAAAATGGAAGCCTGCAGATATTATCGCACCAAGCGCCCTTCGCCCAAGCGTCGTAGTTCTGATCGCAATGCTTGCCGCACCAGGAGTTTCAACCTTGCGAGATGTTTACAACATTAATCGCGGCTATGAAGATTTTGCAGAAAGATTAAATTCACTTGGTGCAAAGATCGAAACTTTATTTTCATAATTAAAAAGACTCCCAAAAAATTGGGAGTTATTTTTAGCTAATGTTTAAGATAGTCTTTATTTTCTGTGCGATATTTTATCGCATTTTTTCGAACAATATTCGCAGCAGGAAAATCAAATCTTCCACAATCTTCTAGCTTTTTAATTAAAATTCCTATAAATTTCAGATTAAACTTTGTACAAGAAACTCCGCTCGGTTTTTCACCGTTTAAAATTTCAAAGATTGTTTTTAATTCAATATCCACATCAGAGCTTTCCACTCCGTGATCCTCTTCGAGCAGAGCTTCGGCGGTATAGACCATTGAACTTTTAATCGCCTCTAAGAGATTATTCTCATTTTGACCATCAAGACTACTACCAAAACTTGGGTGATAAGCCCTAAAACAATCAAAAGTATCTCGAAAGACTTCATCCATCTTTTTTGATCCAAACTCCGTAAGGTTCAACTTTGCCATATTATGTACCTCCTTGGCAAGAAATATATCTAATACTATATCATACTTTAAAATTTTGGTCAAATAAAAAAGAGCCATACGCTCAAATTTACTTGGGGCGAATGATGGGGTTCGAACCCACGGCCTCCGGTGCCACAAACCAGCGCTCTAACCAGCTGAGCTACATCCGCCATAACTTCAACCATTTTAACACATAAAAACT
>QWCO01001360.1_pt1 | contig 19355 bp, 19 predicted proteins | sample 1972611 | NCBI WGS metagenome assembly QWCO01 (sample SAMN09866706, study PRJNA288562) | Human oral metagenome isolate term1_saliva, whole genome shotgun sequencing... | reverse complement strand
ATTGTAAAGTATGTGAGTCTTGTATGCTTATTTTTTTGCAAAAAAATAATGTTGGAAGTGACACCGTAGTGGTATCACCCCAACATTTATTATAGAGCCCTTCTATGGGTCCCTTTTTAAATTAGAACAGGCCTGTTCTAATTTTTTGGACCCTATGTATGGGGCTGTTGCCAATAGAACAGGCCTGTACTAATTCTGGGACCCTATGTATAGGCTCATTGCCAATAGAACAGGCCTGTACTAATTTTGGAACCATATGTATGGGGCTGTTGCCAATAGAACAGGCCTGTTCTAATTTTTTTGACCATATGTATAGGCCGGCTGCAAATCGAACAGGCCTGTACTAATTCTGGGACCCTATGTATGGGGCTGTTGCCAATAGAACAGGCCTGTACTAATTTTTGGAACAGTATGTATCGGAATAGATATTAAAGGCTAAAGATGTTATTGACCGTAACTGAATGAATATATCATAATGAAAGTGTCTCTTAGATCGGTAGGGGATGCTTTTTTGCATATGGAGCGATTAGATGCTATGGATTATTTCGATTATACTTACAAGCACAATTATATAGAGTTTAGCAGCAGTATATATAAGGTTGGTACTTATAATTACAATTGGCACGGATGTACGGAGATTTTTATTCTCTTAAAAGGTCGTGTTGAGATGAGTTGTAATGATGAGACTTTCATAATGGAACCTCTTGATGTTGTCATTATTTCTCCTCAGGTAGGCCATTCAACACTAGCGCTTGAAGAGGACGTGGTTGCCTTTGTTGTTCATGTAGGTAATGAATTTTATCAACAGTATGATCCTGATTTTGGCATGTATGAGTTTGTTGTTCGTTCTGATGCGAGTACACGTCATAATGAATTTTTTACGACATTGCGTCATCATGCGGCTATGACGATGTTACTGATGCATAAAGGTGAAAATCCAATTCATCGCATGTGGATTGAACATCATTACTTGGCTTTAGCGGGGGATGTATTTAGAGAATTTGATCCAGTCAAAAAAGTTCATGAAAATGCGCGGCCTGGTGATATTAAACCGGCTACCTTTGATAAAATGATTGCTTATATCGACGAGCATTACCAACAAAAGCTGGAGCTTGAAGATATTGCAAAAATTGGTGGCTATAATGTGGCTTATACATCTCAATTCTTTAAACGACAAATGGGGATTTCCTTTGTGGACTATGTATTGCGGTTAAGACTACGAGATGCTACAACACAATTAACTAACACGGATGAGGCTGTGGCAAGGATTGCAAGTAGTTGTGGATTTGCCGATATTAAGGCCTTTAATGTGGCTTTCAAAAAGCATTTTCGTATGACACCTACAGAATATCGAAAGCAAGTGAAAGAAATTGGACGTAAAACAATAGTACAAGGGTCGAAAGAAATTATTTCCGTTGAAAATCAAGATGTGCTAGACCTATTGCATTCCTTCTTGTCTTATGAAGAGGATGCTAGAGCAAAGGCGGAGTTAGAGTACATGAGCCACAAGCTAGAATCATTGAAAGCAAAGCTCGCTGATGTTGTGAGTGAGTTGTAATTATTGGGAGCGGCAAAATATTTTTCGTAGTATATAGAAAAATTAGACCTAGGTGATTTTCTATATATTTAAAAACCATATATTTCTTAGAAGAGCATTACTGTTGATAAGTAGTGCTCTTTTTTATAGGAGAATCTATAGATTTTAGATTGATCAAGATGAGAAAAATAGTGATAATTCGATATATTTTTCCTGATTTCACCTAAAAAACTACCTTTTAATATGGATAGTTATATCGCTTAAAACGAGTAGAATATGATTCATCAGATAACAAACACGTATTCAGTTACTAATTTTGGAGGATATAATGACTCGTATTAAATTCATGGAAAACGTAGGTAAAGTTGCAACAGTTACAGCCGTAGCAATGTATGTATCTTATTTCCCACAAATTATGAACAACCTAGCTCATCCAGGCACAGGCGATTGGATCCAACCATTAGTAGCAGCTATCAACTGTACATTATGGGTGGCCTATGGTTTGTTCAAAGAGCATAGAGATATTCCAGTTGCATTGGCTAATGCACCAGGTATCTTCTTCGGTTTAGCAGCAGCTATTACAGCTCTTATGTAATGTTGTATATAAGAGTCTCACAGAAAGTACTCTTTCGAGAAACTTGATGAATAAATAATCTTAAGATGCTGTTGACCGTTGTTAAACATATATATCATAATAAATGCATCCCTTGGATTTATTAGGGGTGCATTTTTATGTTAGATGATGAGGTAATTATGGATTACTTTTACTATACCTATAAACATAATCATATCGATTTTAGTAGTCATATATATAAGATTAGTACTTATCATTACAACTGGCATGGAGAAACGGAAATTCTTATTTTGCTAAAGGGCCGTATCGAGATGAGTTGCAATAGTGAGGTTTTCACAATGGAACCTCTCGACTCTATCATTATTTCCCCTCAAGTGGGGCATGCTACATTGGCATTAGAGCAGGATACGACAGCATTGGTTATTCATGTAGGTAAGGATTTCTTTCAACAATTTGATCCGAACTTTGGAATGTATCAATTTGTAGTACGTTCTGATGAATCGAATCGTCACAATCCATTCTTTACATCCTTGCGTCATCATGCGGCTATGATGATGTTGTTGATGGCAGATGGTGAAAGCCCAGAAAATCGGTTATGGTTAGAGCATCACTATTTGTCATTGGCTAGTGATCTGTATAGTGAGATTAATGCGGCTAAGTCGATTCATGGTAAGCCTGTTGATATGACGGTGGCTACCTTTGATAAGATGATTGCCTATATAGATAAAAATTATCAGCAAAAGATTGAACTAGAAGATATTGCCCAAATCGGTGGTTATAATGTGAACTATACATCTCAGTTTTTTAAACGCCAATTAGGTGTTTCCTTTCTAGAATATGTGTTGCGCTTGAGATTGCGTGAGGCCACTGTTCGTTTGGCTAACTCTACAGATAGTGTGGCTCATATTGCTAGTGATTGTGGATTTGCAGATATCAAAGCCTTTAATGTGTCCTTTAAAAAGCATTTTCATACAACACCTTCAGAATACCGTAAGCAAGCAAAAGAACTGGGGCGTAAAACTAAGCTATATGACTGGAAGGAAATGATTTCTACCCAAGAACAAGATATTATAAAAATACTAGAATCTTTCGTTCCTTATCACGATGATTTGCAATATAAGGTTGAGTTAGATAAAGCAAATCAAAAGTTACAGACTGTAAAAAAACAACTTGAATCTGTTGTGAAGGAATTATAATATACAATCATTAGGTATAGGTAATTTTGTATATTTGCTAATCCTATTAAAATATATGGTGAAATAGCACTGCTTTTCGATAGCAGTGCTGTTTTTTTGTATGTTCATATAGGAAAAATTGTATATTTGTGATGGTGTGAACAAGAAGGATTAGGGGGCTTTTGTATGAGTTTAATAGACTTTCACCAATAAAAATGAACTTGTAAATTGGATAGTTATATCCTGAGAAAAGAGTACAATGAAATCATCGAAAGGAGCTAAGGTTCCGAAACAGAAATAATTAGCATTTAAATAATGAAGTCCTGCTGGAGGTTTACGATGAGTACGAAAGAACAACAAGTACAAGAGATGACCAATGTCATCGCCAAGTTCATTGCTTACATGGCAAAGAAATTACCTGATGATGTGGAAGCAAAAATTAAAGAATTAGCAGCGGACGAAAAAAATCCATTAGCTAAAACCATTTATGAAACTATGCATAAAAACATGGATCTTGCTTATGAATTGAATCGTCCTTCTTGCCAAGATACAGGGGTATTACAATTCTGGGTAAAAGTAGGTTCTAACTATCCATTAATTGGTGAATTGGAAGAAATTTTACGTAATGCTACATACCAAGCTACACAAGATGCACCACTTCGTCACAACTGCGTTGAAACGTTTGATGAGTTTAATACCGGTAAAAACATTGGTCGTACAGCGCCATATATCATGTGGGATATCGTTCCTGGTCGTGATGATGTAGAAATTTTCCCTTACATGGCTGGCGGTGGTTGTTCCTTGCCAGGTTCTGGTAAAACATTGATGCCAGGTGAAGGTTATGAAGGGGTTGCTAAATTCGTGTTAGATTTGATGACAAGCTATGGCTTGAACGCATGTCCTCCATTATTGGTTGGTGTTGGTATTGCTACATCTATCGATACAGCAGCAGTTATGTCCAAAAAGGCTTTGATGCGTCCTGTATCCTCTAAGGCTGAAAATGAAAAAGCAGCATATATGGAACAATTACTAGAAGATGGTATTAATGCATTACACCTTGGACCTCAAGGTATGGGCGGTGATAAATCCCTTATGGGTGTAAATATCGAACATGGTTCTCGTCATCCATCTGTAATTTCTGTAGCTGTTAACGTTGGCTGCTGGAACCATCGTCGCGGACATGTAGTATTCGATAAAGACGGTAAGTACGAAATTCTATCTCACAAAGGAGTGACATTCTAATGGCTAAACATATTTTGACAACACCAATCCAAGCATCTGATCTTGAAGGTATTAAAGCAGGGGATATTATTTACTTAAATGGTCATATCACAACATGCCGTGATGTAGCCCATCGTCGTCTTGTTGAATACGGTCGTGAACTACCCGTAGATGTTCGTGACGGTGCCATCTTGCATGCAGGTCCAATCGTGCGTGACCATGGGGATGATAAATTCGAAATGATTTCCGTAGGTCCTACAACATCCATGCGTATGGAAAAATTCGAATATGAATTCGTAAAACAAACAGGTGTACGCCTCATCGTTGGTAAAGGTGGCATGGGCCCTGAAACAACTCGTGCATGTAAAGATTTTGGTGCTCTTCACTGCGTATTCCCAGCAGGTAATGCCGTACTTGCTGCTACAGAAGTAGAAGAAATCGAGTCTGCTAACTGGCGTGAACTCGGTATGCCTGAAACATTGTGGACTTGCCGTGTAAAAGAATTCGGGCCCCTCATCGTATCCATCGATGCAGAAGGCAATAACTACTTTGAAAATAAAAAAGTAGAATACAATGCAAAAAAAGAAGAAGTGTTAGAAGAAATCTATAAACACGTAAGCTTCATTAAATAATTGCATTGTAAATATTAACTAAATAGGAGGATTATACGGATTTTGTAGAATCCTCCTTTTTTGTACCCTTTTTTAGGTATATTACACGTATTGGGAGGTATTTATGGATACGAGTGTAATGATAACGCTTGGCTTTTTAGTGTTTGCCATTGTCATGTTTGCGTGGGAGAAAATCCCATTGTCTATTACGGCGATGATTGTAGCCGTTGGTTTACACCTAAGTGGTGTATTATCTGCTAAAGATGCATTTGCAGGTTTTGTAGATCCAAATGTATTGCTCTTCATGGGTATGTTCGTGATTGGTGCAGCCTTCTTTGAAACAGGTGTGGCCGTAGAGGTAGGGAATGTAGTTCATAAGTTTGCTAAAACTGAAACATCTTTACTCGTTGCCGTTATGATGATTACAGGTATTTTATCTGGTTTCTTATCTAATACTGGTACAGCCGCTGTACTGATTCCTGTAATTATCGGTATTTGTAAAAAAAGCGGTTTTAAACAAACCAAATTGTTGATGCCCCTCGTATTTGCCGCTGCTATGGGTGGTAATATTTCTCTAATTGGTGCTCCTGGTAATATGATTGCCCAAGCGGGCTTGCAACAAGCAGGTTTAGGCTCTTTTGGTTTCTTTGATTATGGTCTAGTAGGTTTGCCGATTCTAATCGTTGGTACTATTTTCTATGCCACAATTGGTAAACGTTTCTTACCAGATGCGCCAAGTCATCAACCAGATGGTGCCTTTGAAGGTAATGATGATTATAGTCATGTACCATCTTGGAAAAAATGGATCTCCGCCTTAGTATTGATATTAACAGTTGTGGCCATGATTTTTGAAAAACAACTAGGTGTAAAACTCTATGTAAGTGCTTGGATTGGTGCCCTTGTGTTGGTGGCTACTAATGTTATTAGTGAAACCGCAGCGGTTAAATCTATCGATATGAAAACAATCATGCTCTTCGCTGGGTCTATGGCTCTTGGTGATGCAATGGTTAAAACCGGTACAGGTGCTGTTGTTGCTGATTTTATTGTTAATAACCTTGGTGCGAGCCCATCTCCAATTATTGTATTAGTCGTTATTTTTGTACTTGGCGTGTTCATGACAAACTTCATGTCTAATACTGCTACATGTGCATTGTTGGTTCCAATCGGTCTTAGCCTAGCGTCTCAACTTGGATTTGATCCAAAAGCGGTTTTGGCGGCTATTGTAATTGCTAGTTCTTTGGCATATGCAACACCAATTGGTATGCCAGCTAATACAATGGTTTACAACATAGCAGGCTATAGCTTCATGGATTATGTGAAAGCTGGGTTACCATTAATTATTGTATCTAGTATTGTAGCATTAGTATTATTGCCAATTTTGTTCCCGTTTTAATATAAATAATGTAATTTTATTAAATGGTATGAAAGCTCTAATATTGTTGTAGTTATTGTGCTTATGTAATAAAAAGTCAGTATGTAGTACTTGTGTACTATGTACTGACTTTTTACATATATGTATTAATTAGAGAAACCAATATACATATAAGTAAGAAATAATTAGACATAATCCGCACTTTCACATATAATAGAAAGGTAACGAGTGTACAAATATACATTCACAGTAGACAAAACAGGTGGATATGAGGAGGAATTATGCTTACCGATATTGAAATAGCTCAACAAAATAAGATGGAAAAAATTCAGGTTATTGCTGATAAATGTGGTCTTACACCTGATGATATAGAGCAATATGGTCATTATAAGGCAAAAATTTCCTTTGATGCCATTAAGCGTTTAGAAAATAAAAAAGACGGGAAATTAGTTCTCGTTACGGCTATTACACCAACGCCAGCAGGGGAAGGTAAATCTACAACCTCCATTGGTTTGGTACAAGCATTAAATAAAATCGGTAAGAAGGCTATTGCTGCACTTCGCGAGCCATCCTTAGGACCTGTGTTCGGTATCAAGGGTGGTGCTGCTGGCGGCGGCTATGCACAAGTTGTACCAATGGATGATATTAACCTTCATTTTACAGGTGATATGCATGCCATTACAGCCGCGAATAATCTCTTATCCGCTATGATTGATAACCACATCCACCAAGGTAATGAACTAGAAATCGATTTGCGTCAAATTTCTTGGACTCGTGTTCTCGATATGAATGATCGTGCATTGCGCAATGTAACTGTCGCATTGGGGGGCAAGGTATGTGGTTTCCCTCGGGAAGATCATTTTATGATTACCGTTGCCTCTGAAATCATGGCCATTTTATGTTTGGCTACCGATTTAGAAGATTTGAAAGCGCGTTTTGGTCGCATCGTCATCGGCCCAAATCTTAAAGGTGAACCGGTATATGTACATCAACTCGGATGTGAAGGTGCGATGGCACTTCTTATGAAAGATGCTATTAAACCAAATCTTGTACAAACATTGGAACATACGCCTGCCATTGTTCATGGCGGTCCATTTGCCAATATTGCACATGGTTGTAACTCCGTGGTGGCTACAAAACTCGGCATGAAACTTGGTGATATCGTGGTGACAGAAGCTGGATTCGGCGCTGATCTAGGGGCAGAAAAGTTCCTCGACATTAAATGCCGTTATGGCGATATCTTCCCAAATGCTGTTGTCATCGTCGCTACATTGCGCGCTCTTAAAATGCATGGTGGCGTGTCAAAACAAGAATTAAATACAGAAAACGTAGAGGCTGTAACAAAGGGCTTCAGCAATTTGCGTAAAGCTATTGAAAATATGCGCTTCTTCGGTGTACCTGTTATGGTTGCCATCAATAAATTCGTTACCGATACGGATGTGTGGAACTCGTGGAAGGCAGCGAACCAACACCTAAATTCGTATATGAATTAACAGATAGTATTGAAGATAAAATTGGTAAAATCGTTCGCACTATTTACGGTGGTGATGGCGTTACATTTGGGGCAAAGGCGAAAAAACAAATCGCTCAATTAAAAGAATGGGGCCTTGATAATCTACCTGTTTGTATGGCAAAAACGCAATATTCCTTGTCCGATAACCCAGCTCTATTAGGGGCACCAACAGGTTTTACAATCAATGTAACGGATATTCGCGTTGCTAATGGTGCAGGATTCCTCGTATGCCGCACAGGTGATGTTATGGTTATGCCAGGTTTACCTAAACGTCCTGCTGCACTTAACATGGATATTGATGCGGACGGCACTATTAAAGGCTTATTCTAATAATATGGTATTGTAATCGACATAGTATTTTTATTGACATAGTATTTTTATTGACATAGTATTTTTATTGACATAGTATACAGAGGGGGCGATGGCCCCTTTTGTTATTGAGGAGTATATATGGATTTATTGACGAGTTCTGTAAAAGATTTTGTAGCGGCAACCGCTTCAAAGGAGCCAACTCCAGGTGGCGGTGCTATTGCAGCATTGACGGCCGCCACAGGTGCAGCGTTAGCTGAAATGGTAGCGAATTTAACCTTTGATAAAAAAGGGTACGAAGATGTGCAAGAGGAGATGCATCTTTTACAACAAAAAGCAGAGTTTATTCGAGAGAAAGCGCTTTCACTAGCACAAGCAGATGCTAATGTATTTAATTTGTTTATGGATGCCTTGGCATTGCCAAAAAATACGGATGAAGAAAAACTAGCGCGTACTGCTGCGATTCAACAGGCTTATAAGGATGCGGCTAATGTACCTTTAGAAATAGGCATGATTAGTTATGAAATATTTGATCTTGCCTATGTTGCGGCTACGAAGGGCAACCAAAATCTCATTACTGATGGTATTATTGCAGCTATTAATGCAAGAGCTGCGGTAAAGGCAGCCTTTTTAAATGTGCGTATCAATATATCTGGCATTAAGGATGAAAGCTATGTAGCTGATTTGAAAGCGCAAATGAATCAAATAGAATCTGAGCTAGACGAAAAGGAAGCCTCCGTTTTAGCCTTGTACAAATAAATGGACGATAACATACTTTTACATTAAGAATGTTCGGGAAAAAATAAAATAGAAAGCCTTAGAAAATAAAATTTCTAAGGTTTTTCTTTTTCTATTGTTAAAATCCGAATAATAACGTAAAATATAAGTGTAATGTTTGTAGTTTAGAAAACAGGAGACCATTATGTCAGAACAAAACAATACTGTTGACTCTATGTTGCCAATACCTAAGCTGTTTGCCTACGGTTTACAACACGTATTAGCAATGTATGCCGGTGCTGTAGCGGTACCAATCATTATTGCGCAAGCTATGCATTTGCCTGTAGAGGATTTAATCCGACTTATTACAGCGGACTTATTTACTTGCGGTATTGCCACACTTATTCAAACATTAGGGTTTGGTAATATTGGTGGTCGAATCCCGATGATTCAAGGCGTAACCTTTGCCTCTGTTGGTCCGATGGCCATGATCGGTGCTCAACATGGCATGACCGCTATTTACGGTGCCATCATCATAGCCGGTATTTTTACATTCTTAGTGGCACCGTTTTTTAGTCGTTTGATTCGTTTGTTCCCACCGGTTGTAACAGGTACCATTATTACAATCATTGGTATTAACCTTATGCCAGTTGCCGTCAACTGGATGGGGGGCGGTGTAGGTAATCCACAGTTTGGTAGTCTTACCAACATAGGACTCGGGTTCCTTACATTCTTAATCGTTATTTTTACTTATAAATTTGCCAAAGGTTTTCTTGGTAATCTTTCCGTTTTAATTGGTCTTATTGGTGGTACGGCTATTGCCTTTGCCATGGGGGTAGCTAATTTTGCTGAGGTAGGCAAAGCTCATTGGGTGGCTATGATTGAACCTTTCTACTTTGGTATGCCTACATTTGATTGGGCATCCGTACTTTCCATGGTAGTCGTTATGCTCGTTGTTATGGTTGAAACAACTGGCGATAGTATTGCTATCGGTGAGATCGTAGATAAAAAAGTTGGTCTTATCGCTGTAACACGCGTTAAAAGTCGTTTTGTAGTAGCTGCATCTGGTGTAATCTTAATTCTATTAGGCTTATTCCCTAAATTGGCGGCTGTTGTAGCAAGCATTCCAAATGCAGTGCTCGGCGGTGCTGGTATTGCTATGTTTGGTATGATTATTGCTAGCGGTATCCGTTCGCTGGGTAAAGTTAATTTTGAGGGGAATCAAAACTTGATGCTCGTTGCTATTAGTATTGGCGTATCCATGATTCCTATTGCGGCACCAACATTCTATGCACATTTCCCTGCATGGGCTCAAATTTTATTAAAATCTGGTATTACCTTTGGTAGTATCATGGCCATCCTCCTTAACTTATTGCTCAATGGCGTGAATAAGGGCGATGAATTTAAAGAAATGGGCCGTCGTTAATCGGCTTTCACCATTATTAATATTAAGAACTCTACTCGTCATGGGTAGGGTTCTTTTTTTGAAAGTAATAATCTTGAAATAGTGACTAAACTCACAGGGGGTACACCTATATACTATGTTATAATAAATTGATAAATTTAGATGATTTGTTCCCATAAGAAGAGAAGGAGTTTATGGCTGAAGGTAAGATTATTGCCATCTCGATTAGCGAGAAAAAAGGGCAAAAGAAACATAATATTGAATCTGCTAATCTCATCGTAGATCACGGCATGGAAGGCGATGCACACGCAGGTAATTGGCATCGCCAAATTAGTTTGCTCGGCATTAAAAGTATTGAGCATATGCGCGATAAGGGGGCCGATGTAAAACCTGGAGATTTTGCTGAAAATATCACCGTCGAAGGTATTGTATTGTATGATTTACCGGTCGGTACAAAGTTACAACTAGGTCCTGAGGTGTTATTAGAGGTCACACAAATTGGTAAAGAATGCCATCACGGCTGCGAAATTATGAAACAAGTTGGATCTTGTATTATGCCTACGCAAGGAATTTTTGGTAAAGTTCTAAAAAATGGTACAATTAACGTAGGTGATGAAGTATCGATTATTAAATAATGTTGTAAATGAGGTGTACTATGAAGGATGCATGGGGCCGAACAATTGAATATGTACGTCTGTCGTTGACGGATGCGTGCAATTTTTGCTGCCCTTATTGCCGACCAGCAGAGATTACACCACAAAGCCAACATCAACTACTATCTGTGGATGAATGGATGACTATTTTAGGGGCATTTCATCAAGTGGGTGTGAAAGCTGTACGCCTTACAGGTGGTGAGCCGTTATTATATCCTCATATTGAAGAGTTATTAGCACGTATCAAGCAGACCGGATGGTTTGAAGATATATCCATGACTACTAATGGTAGTTTATTGGCACCTAGAGCTGCTAAATTAAAAGAACTTGGCTTAAATCGCGTAAATATTAGCCTTGATTCCCTCGATAGTGATGCCTTTACTCTATGTGTGGGCAAAGCTAACCAGCTAGATTCTGTTCTAAATGGTATTCAAAGTGCTATTGATGCTGGTTTTACTTCTGTTAAAATCAATACTGTTCTTTCACGTCACTGGATTGATGATGAAGTTCATGATTTGCTAACGTATGTAGAAACTTGGCCGGTGATTTGGCGCTTTATTGAATATATGCCATTTCAAGGCGATGCGTTTCATGGGCCGACTTTTGATGAATGGAAGGCTCAATTAGAACGCGTTAGCGGTGGTATCCTTACCGAAAATCACGATGTATACGGCTTTGGACCTGCTACGTATTATAATTTACCGAGTGGTAAGGAGATTGGTTTTATCTTCTCCATGTCTCATAGTTATTGTGATACATGCAATCGCGTTCGCCTTACCTCAGATGGTCAAATGCGACTCTGCCTTCTACGTGATGATGAGGCCGATTTAGTGTCTCGTGTACGTCGAGGCCTAAGTGAAACTGAACTCGCCAGTCATATTGAATGGGCACTACAACGTAAACAAGAACGTCATGATGGTGTTACTATGGATCAACCAGAACGCCCTATGTGGCGCATTGGAGGGTAGTATGGGATTCTTTGATTTTCTGAAACCGAGAAATAAAGAGTTTGTCGAATCCTGTTGGCCTGGTGGTAAAATGCTACAAGTCCACATGGAATACGATACACAAAAACTTATATTTACCTATATAGGCCGTTATGGATTACAATTTAGCGTGCCTAAGGCTGATATAACAGACATCATTGTGAAAGAAGTAAGTCGTACCCATAGCGTTATTCAAATTTATCATGGCGAGGCATGTGTGGGTACCACGGATATCATCCCTACAGAGGCTTGTGAAACGATAAAGAATTGGATGCTAGAATTCTAATATCCTATACATATAGATATGGTATAAATCAAATTGATATATTTTATGGGAATGTAATAAATATTCTTTACATTCCTATAAAATAAGCATATAATAATTCATGTCATGGACCACTAGCTCAGCTGGCAGAGCACCTGACTCTTAATCAGGGTGTCCAGGGTTCGAACCCCTGGTGGTCCACCAAAATAAACCCGCACTACGGTGCGGGTTTTTCTTATTATTTTGACATTATTTTATCAGGTTAACTTTTGACACCATTTTGACATCGATTAAAAGTTGATTATTAGGGGGATTTAAATGAAACTAGAACATGTAATGACTACACAAGAGGCGGCAGAACGCTGGAATGTTACTGCTGATTCTCTTAAACAAAACTGTAGAGGGCGAGTAAAAAACGGATTTTTAGAAGGAGAATTTAGGAAATCAGGGAAAATGTGGCTTGTAACCCGTCAAGGTATGGAACGTCTATATGGAGAAGAATTAAAGTCTATATAAATTTATCTTGTACCTTGGATGCTATTGCTGCAGGCGAGGTATAATTGTTATAATTTTACGATATATGTAATGATAAAATAATATGCAATAAATCTATAGAAAGCGCCCCTTTGGGGCGCTTTTATGCTATAATTAAAGAATATTATTGATTCTGTAGAATTTTAGTTTGTAGAGGTTGCCCATGAATTATACAAGTACACGTGGCACTGTTGCCGTAAATGAAACATATGCATTATTACATGGTTTGGCGGAAGATGGCGGTTTATACGTGCCGGCTTTATTTCCAACGAATTGCTTGAGCTATAACGACATTAAAGATAAATCTTACCAAGAGGTAGCTGCTGCTGTATTAGCTAAATTATTCCCTTGTTTCTCCGACGCACATCTCAAGGAAATGATTAACTCCGCTTACAGCGATGCAAATTTTAGCACTCGCGATATTGCGCCTTTACATTCCTTACTTGAAAAAGTATCCGTATTGGAATTGTTCCACGGCCGTACACAAGCATTTAAAGATATGGCGCTTTCACTATTTCCATATTTATTGGTAGCAGCGAAAGAAGCAGAAGGCGAAGATAAAGAGGTTCTTATCTTGACGGCTACATCTGGTGATACAGGTAAGGCTGCCCTTGAAGGTTTTAAAGATGTACCTGGTACACATATTCAAGTATTCTATCCAACTGATGGCGTTAGCCCTATGCAAGCGGAACAAATGCAAAAACAAGAAGGGGCTAATGTTAATGTAACTGCTATTCATGGTAACTTTGATGACGCTCAACAATTCTTAAAGCGTTTATTCGTCGATGCAAACACAGCAAAAGAAGTGGCTGAAAAAGGCGTTATGTTCTCCAGTGCGAACTCCATTAACATCGGTCGTTTAGCACCGCAAGTTGTATACTATGTGAATGCTTATGCTGAGCTTGTTGCACAAGGTGCTATCCATGAAGATGAAGCGTTTAACGTAGTGGTTCCAACAGGTAACTTTGGTAACATCTTGGCTGCTTACTATGCTAAAAAGATGGGTATTCCTATCGGTAAATTGATCTGTGCATCCAATCAAAATAACGTGCTTACTGATTTCTTTAACACTGGTACATATGATATGAATCGTCCATTCTATACGACGATTTCTCCATCTATGGATATCCTTGAGTCCTCTAACTTTGAACGTTTCTTGTACTATATCTCTGGTGAGGATAGTGAAAGAACCGCTCAATGGATGAAAGATTTGAAATCCACCGGTAAATTATCTGTTAATGAAGAAGAATTTAAACGTGTACAAGCTAATTTCAGCGGTGCCTATGTCAATGACGAAGAAACAAAGGCCATTATTGAGCAAGTGTATAACTCCTATGGTTATTTAATGGATCCTCATACAGCTGTTGCGATGGGCGCGTATATGAAAGAATTAGAAGCGCATCCAGAAGATGGCGCTCGTCATACCATCATCGCATCTACTGCACATCCATTTAAATTCCCAACACCTATTTGTGAGGCCCTTGATATTAAGGTTGGTTCTACGCCTTATGAAAGCTTAGATAACATCTCTGCTGTAACCGGTGTAGCATTCCCTAAACAATTGGCTGCGTTAAAGGCTAAATCGTTACGCTTTACAAAAGCCATCGACAAAGAAAATATGAAACAAGAAATTCTAGATTTTGTCGATACATTCTCTAAATAATACTATGCCGCCTCTCCTTGGAGGGGCGGTTTCTTATGGTATTGGTTATCGATATATTGTATTGATGAGATCGGGGGATATATGGCAAAAAAAGGTTTGATTTATGCACTCCTTTCGGCACTATTGCTGAGTACCATGAATTTGTTTGTTAAGATGCTAGGATCCAATATTCCGTCTGGAGAGATTGCCTTCTTTCGTGGATTATTTGGCACCGTTGCGGTCCTTGTCGTTATGTATATGAAGGGCATACGGTTTTCTACGGAGGACCGGGGATTGCTTGTTATGCGAGGCCTCTATGGCGGTTTTGGCATGGTGTGTAACTTTATTGCTTTGGTACATATGAAGATGTCTGATGCTACTATATTGTTTCAAACATCGGGAATCTTCGTGTTTATCTTTAGCGCCTTTTTTCTCAAGGAACGCGTTCCAAAGGGCGCTGGTAAATGGCTTATCTTAATCTTCATAGCCGTAATGGTTATGGTTAATCCATTTAGTTATGGAGGATTTACTTGGTATGCCTTAGTTGCCATCTTAGGTGCAGCGTTATCTGCCGCTGCGTATACAACAATTCGCTCCATTAGTAAACATGGCCAACATAGTAATTTTGAAATCATGGCTTATTTTTTAATTACCGGAATGATTGCGGGCCTTGTGACGACAGATGGATTTGTCATGCCTCAAGGTCAAGAATGGCTAATTATTACTGCTATTGGCGGTATAACCGTAGTGGCACAATTCTTCTTGACGGGTGCTTTTGTTACAACGAATGCTGTAGTAGCTCAATTCTTGCAATATGTAGGCGTATTCATTAGCTCATTCTATGGATTTTTATTCTTTGGCGAAAGTCTATCCATTGAAACTGTGGGGGCTGGCATTGCCATGTTTGTGGCGTCCGTTATGTTGGCACGATTAAAAGAGCAAGATGGACCTATTCGGGCAGGCAAAATTATAGAGGAAAAAACAAAATAAATGTCGAATACTATATAAGTAGTATTGGTGCATAATTAAGATGCGACCATCAATTAAGGATATTATTGTATGGTTGCATCTTTTTGTATATTGTAGGAGTGTGATGACTATGTTTATGAAGTGGATTAAAATTGAGAATTATCGTAATCTCGTAGATATTGAACTGCACTTTCACAATGATATCAATTACTTCGTAGGCGAAAATGCAGTGGGAAAATCCAATTTCCTTGACCTCTTAGAGCAAATGATGAATGTACGAGGCTTTCAAGAAAGTGATTTTGCTGATGTACATAAACCGATACGCATTGAGTGTAAACTGTCTTTTTCTGAGCTGACTACCTCATTTCAGGATATGCTTGGTCCAGAAGATGGCATATATCTACGACTTGAACAAGTGGTACAAGAGGTATATCCACGACTCTATAAGGTGGACGGGGAACAATTGACACCGGTGCCATTGTCTATGTTGCGTCATACAATCTATATGTGTCATCGCGATACATCGGAAGCGGAACTCTATTCCATTCCTACATCGGTATATATGGAATTGGGGAAAAAGCTTGTTACTTATCTGCCTAAGACTGGATTGACATCAGATGATGCCATCGCATTAGACAGCTTTATCAATGTAAGAATGGGGCTTGATCCCGAATGTGTTCTAAATATTCATCGTCTTGTGGAATTGTTAACATCTTCTACAGAGGTAAATTTAATACGCAAGTATTCCATAGATAATGTACGACTTATCATGGCGGTAGCATTAAAGATTTTGGCACAAATATATATGAAGGTACAGAGTGCATCTACTAATTTAGAATCACTGCTTGTGCATGATAGTGAGGGTCGTCGATATTTACCGGTATTTATCAGTGTCGATGAACCAGAGCTACATTTGAGCCCCTATTTGCAACGGGCTGTGCTCAGCTATTATCGTCAAATTGCAACCAATGAAAATGCTGAATTTTTAGCGTTAATTAAACAGCTATTCCAAATTGATGGGCTATTAGGTCAATTATTTGTGGTAACTCATAGTACCGATGCATTGGTAGACGATTATCGTCATATTATACGTATGTATCGTGATGAAACGGGGCTCGTTCGCGCCGCATGCGGGGTCACATTTAAATTTGCTCGCGAAGTAGAGAAACATTTGATTATGCATTTTCCTGAAGCGAAGGAAGCCCTTTATGCACGTTGTATCATCTTGGTGGAAGGGGAAACTGAGTATGGTAGTTTTGCAGGTATCGCAAAAAAACTAAATGTAGATTTTGACTATTTTGGTATATGTCTTATCAATGCACGTGGGGAATCTTCTATTAGTAAGCTTCATAAATTATTTAAAAGCTTTGCTATTCCAACGGTGGCACTCTATGACAGAGATGTAATGGATAAGCATAGGAAGTCTCACGCTAATGTGTTTTACACGAATGAAATCTGTTTTGAAATGGATGTAGTGTCCCATTTAATTCAACATCATCATCGGGATGTATTGGACAGCATTATTCACGATATTATCGATACAGGACGTGGTATGGTAACAAAGGATATGGCACGCCGCGGGTTTGCCAAGTTGGGACTTGATGATCACCAAGTGGTACAACGATGTTTGAAAAATATTAAGGCAAAGGATATAGATACATTATTGGCGTATTATTTCTCTTGGTTTTATAGTAATAAAGGTGTCATCGTCGGCCGTAGAATTGCCTATTATATACCGGATCATATGATTCCGCCAGCTTTTATTGCGGTTATTGAAAGGGCTAAAGTCTTATCTCTAGAATAATCTTTTATGAAAATAGGATGATAAGTATATTAAAAAGTTTCAATAAACTATATCGAAAAATCTTGACATGGATACAGCTTTTTTATGATTAATGAGGTCAATTTTTCCGAACGTTTTTAAGTGTGAGTAGGAGTTAAACATGAAGGAATTTATCAAAGAGTTTAAAGAGTTCGCTTTCAAAGGGAATATGATGGATCTCGCTGTAGGTATGATTATTGGTGCAGCTTTCACAGCATTAGTGAATTCTGTAGTTAGCAATTTATTCATGCCATTGATCAGTTTGTTCACTGGTGGTATTGATTTCAGCAATCTATATTTGCCATTGAGTGCAGGCTCTAAAGATGCATTTATGAATGGTGCTGATATTGCAACAGCTCGCGCTGCCGGTGCTGTATTGTCTTATGGTACATTCATTACTGACCTCATTCAATTCTTAATTTTAGCATTTGTTGTATTCTTAATGATTCGCGCGTTGACGAAGTTGATGCAAAGTGCTAAAAAAGAAGCTGAAGAAGCACCAGCAACTACAAAAGAATGTCCATTCTGTAAAACAGAAATCAATATTGATGCAGTTAAATGTCCTAACTGTACATCTGATTTGAAATAATCGAATCACGAATAAAGAGTTCTAGAAGCACTACACTTTTAGAACTCTTTTTTTATTCGTTTATGAATTTTGGTAAATTTCCAATTATAGGATACAATATAGATACATATAGGTTTCGTTGTAAATGATATGTTGTTACAGCATTTAAGAATATATAGAGAAGGGATGAAATGATTATGGAACGTAAACCATTAGTTGTAGTACCAGGCTTAGTACGACGCGATGCCATCGAGTATTTAAAAGAGCATGTGGACGTACGTCAATGGACAGAAAAAACTAAAATGCCTAGAGAGGTTTTAAAAGAGTGGTTACGCGATGCTGATGGCTTATGGTCTATCAACTCTATATCGGTTGATGCGGACCTTGTGAAAGACGCTCCTAATTTAAAGGTTATTGCACAGGCATCAGTAGGCTATGATAATGTGAAAATTGATGAACTTACAGCTGCCGGAATTCCCTACGGCAATACACCAGGCGTTCTCAACGAAACAGTGGCAGAATTGGCTTTTACATTGATTGCTACAGCGAGTCGTCGCATTTTAGAAAATGTTAATTTTGTAAAAGAAGGGCGTTGGGCGCAAAGACCTTCTAATATTAAGGGCTTTGACTTGAGTCGTCGCACATTGGGTATGATTGGTATGGGTGCCATTGGCGTTTCCATTTCTCGACGCGCTCGCGCCTTTGGTATGACCGTTGTATATCATAATCGTCATCAACGTAATGACGATAAATTGTATAGAACAACATATATGGAATTAGATGAGTTACTTGCTACGAGTGATGTAGTATGTATCATGGCGCCACTAACGGATGAGACGTATCATATGTGCGATGCCGAGTTCTTTAAGAAAATGAAAAAGACTGCATTGTTTGTCAATGTAGGTCGTGGTGCCATCGTCGATACAGATGCACTCATCGATGCTCTAAAAAATGGTGAAATCGATTACGCGGCCCTAGATGTTACAGATCCAGAACCACTACCGGCGGATCATCCGTTGTTGGGCGTTGATAATTGTTTAATTGTTCCTCATATTGGTTCTTATACAGATCGCACGCGTTATGACATGTCTATTTTGACTGCAGATAATATTATTGCTGGTGTTCATAAGAAACCTCTAAAGACTTGCGTTAATGAAGAGGTGAATTATAAAAAGCCAGAATTAGATGTAGAATCTGCCTTGGAAGAACTTAAAAATGCCGGCGTTGATGTAACAGATTTTGATTAAACTTTCACAAGAATCTAAAAAATGTGCGGTCCTATATAAAATATGGTAAAATAAAAGAATATTTATCGTATGGAGGTTGTAACGTTGGAACATAAAGATACTGAACAAACTGTAGCTCCTGAAGAAGTTGTATCCATTAACTTTATCGAAGCTGAAATAAATAAAGATAATGAAGAAGGCGTATACGGTGGCCGTGTACATACGCGATTCCCACCAGAACCAAATGGTTATTTAC
>QWCO01001899.1_pt1 | contig 19472 bp, 17 predicted proteins | sample 1972611 | NCBI WGS metagenome assembly QWCO01 (sample SAMN09866706, study PRJNA288562) | Human oral metagenome isolate term1_saliva, whole genome shotgun sequencing... | reverse complement strand
TCGCCACTTCTCACCTGAGCAGATTGCAGGCAGACTACACTTAGAACTTTCATACGCTCCTGTCAGCTGTAGCACTATATATAGAGCCATACACTCAGGGAAACTAGACTGTGAACTTCCAGGTGTACAGTCTGTACGCAGAAGACTTAGACACCGAGGTAAACGACGACATACAAAACAGCTCATAGAGCGCAGAGGCAAAATACGGATAACATTAGACAAAAAATTATTCTATATCTATTAACTAACTTTAAGTAAAGAAATAATACGTCTATCACTAAATGATGAAGGATATATTACTAGGCTTTATTCCCACTCAATGATTGAGAAAGTCTGAAGTTTGGGTCTGCGTATGCAAGGTGCGCCATTTTTCGAGTGCCGCCGAGTGCTGGAATCCCGTGACCTGGGCTTTTAAGCGCTTTTGGGGACAATCTCGGAACAAATATATAAACTCACGAGCAAACTCATGCCCTCTGAGTTTACGTTTTTTGTTCCTGAGGTCTCTCGTTTGAGTTTTCGCAGGTCAGAGCCTTATATGGTTTTGAAGACAAATCAAACTCATGAGCTATCCAGGGTTTTATCTTTCATGCAAAAAACAGCCCATTGGGGGTGTTGCCCCCCTGGGCGAGTCACGCAGGTATCCGTGTGCTATGTGACCGAACCCGGGGTCGTATCTTTTCAGAGCGGGGCAAGGAAGTTTCGCGGGTCACGGTAAGCCGCCCTGTGAGGAGGCGGACAACTAGTTAAAGATCCTTTTCGCAGCGGTTGGCTTTAGATAGTTCTTTCTCAGGTTCCTCGCATTCAGGAAGAACTCCGTTTCCGAGTTACTCAAGCCCTCGTTCTCGAGCTTGGTTTCCAGAAGCGCGAGCGTACAGAACATGTCCGTGGCCTGAAACAGGCTGTAGTCCGATGGGGAGACCTTCCTGACGTCGGCCTCGAGGAACGCGTTGAAGAGTGTGTTGACCAGGTTGGTGATCTCCTTCTGGCCGTTGTCGTAGTAGACGATGATGCTGTCGAAGCCCTGGAGGAAGGGCAGGTTGTCGCGCAGGAACATGCTCACCTCGCGCGATATCCTGGATACCATCTTGTCGTGGTCCGGGAACTCGGATTTCTTGAAGACGAACGACTTTTGCGAGATCTCGCACAATCGTATGAAGTTGAACAGCGACCTGAACAGCTTGCGCCGAGCGGTCAAGTCCATCCCGGAGTAGTCCTTCTCGCGCCTTATGAGCGGGGCGGAGTGTATAGCATGGGTCTCGGCGAAGCCCTGCTCGGCGAGGTGGCGCCTCAGGTGCCCAATCTGCTCGGAGATGTCGACATCCTGGTCGTGGAAGAGCAGGGTGATGATGTAGTAGGGGGCATGGGGCTCGTAGGGCCCGAAATCGCCCGACTCGTCGATGAAGACGCTCAGCTCGGCCACCGTTCTCCTCTTGATACAAAAATGGCGGGGAAAACGTCCCCGCCCTTGGGTGGACCAGGGCCTTTCGGCCAGCCCAGAATTTGAATCTTTTATACCATCAAATCCAAGTCCGGTCAAGGCCGCTGTGCAAGGCGATGCGCCGGATGCCACCAACGCTCAGGAGCCGCGGCGGGCCTCGGTTCGCGTCAGCTGCGGCTGCAGGCCGCCGGCTGTTCTCCCCGCGAGCCCGCGTTGGACAGGGATTCTCATAGACCAGATCGATAGAGACCAGATCGATAGAGACCAGATCGATGGAGGCCAGATCGATGGAGACCAGATCATACATACTTTCGACATGTCTGGAACGTTCTCTACTAATGAAAGCGACCTTATGACCAGGTATCTTAGTACCGGAGCCTATTTCGATATCGGGACTGGTTGGGATGGCCATGAGGTGCCGTACGAACACGTTGTCGCTGTGACAATCTGGGTGCACAACGTGTTCGATTACATCAACCTCTTTGAGAACGGGGTGAATCTGCGGAAGCTGTACGAGAAGGACAAGCTCTATGAAGAAAATTAACATCGCGATAGACGAAAGGACCGGATAGTTCTTCGTTCCCACGAAGGCGCAGTTTGAAGACTACATCGAGCAGCAGTTTATCGTGTCTCGAAAAGAGTTTAAAACTATCGACCGCTTTATAGAATACGCCAAATCTGCAAGAGACGACTTGGCGGCGGGGATCATACCCGAAAGAATCTATTGAGTCTTCTGTTGGCTGTAATTTGCTTAGTTTCAAGGTGATAGGTGCGTACATGATGGAGGGTCCGATAAAGAGCGCAGCAGGCAATAGGCGCCCTGGAGACGAGTTCGAGGATCTCGAACTCGGGCAGGGCGAGGTTTTCGATCGATGCAAGGGAAGTGCGCAAGCGGTGGAGGGCAAGCCAGTACTGATTATCAACGGGAAGACCGAAGACGAGGCCATCGCGCAAATCGCGAAGATTGCGGGTGACGACCTCCCCAAGCTAGAGGAGATCCTGGCCGCCTACGAGAATTCCTACGGGTTCGACAACCTGAAGGAAAACATGTCGCAATACTTTGAGGTGAGGTAGCCGGCCTCGACCGCTCAGGGCGGCGGGGCATGGCCCGTAGATTGATCTACCCCCCCGGCGGGCCGGAAGGTCCCTTGTCGCCCGCAAAGCGATGAGGGACCTTGGCGGGCAGCAAAGGCGAGCAAGCGGGCGAATCTGTGGATAAGGAAAACACTTTAGGGGCAAGTTGGACTTCGCCGCATCCAAGAGCCTTGCCATACCCGCCAATAGCCGCAATATCTTTTACCAGAACATCAGGGGCGGCAGCTCCCTGCTGGTTGGCCTAACCGGTCTTGAGCATTGCCCCGGCGAATTATTGGAGTCCTCGTTCGACTTCTATCAGACATGCTTGGAAGCAAGGGTGTACTTTGGTGAAAGCGTAAGCGGATGGCTCGCAAAAAGACCGATAGATGGCCGCAGCTGTATCGGCTGCTTAATTTCATCAATGCGAAATACTGACCTTTCAGCGATAACTGGGCAGGCGGAAACCTGTATTCGCCGTCCTGTCTGGTAACGCCAAGATTCTGCTTGACGAAGGGCGACGACGAATGCGACTTGATGGCCATAATAGCCGTCAGCTACGACCTTTTCGAGTTAGTTCCTCTCGAGATGTGCAACTACATTACAGCGACTTTGCCTGCCCGCATCAACGAGGATCTTTCTTTCCCCCCCCTGATATCTGTTTTGCTCGGCATCATGAACGACGAGAAGACCATTTCGATGATTGGGTCCAACGAGCGCTAGCATCTCGAAACCATGAAACCGAAGAGAGACCTGCGACACTGCCTCTCTTCGGTTTCCTCTTTAGAGTGCTGAATCATCGAAAACCGAGCCTTTGTTTTCCAGACAAATCATTTGCCCGCTGTGCGCATTGAGCGGCAGCTCAAGCTCTTTCGGCTCAAGGCAAAGCTCACCCGGCAAGCAGCTGCCTACAAAGCTGACTCGACCTTCTCAGCGATCATATCCCCTAGGCTCTTGCCGTACTTTTCACTTATCTTTGCATTCATCTTGACTACCGCTTTCGCCGAGTAGCTGCCATCGGGTTTTTCCTCCCTGATTCTGTCTATCTCGCTCGCGGCCGCCTCTTTGGCTTCCGTAACGATCTCGTCGTCGATACCCGCAGCTTCAGCCATCCAGAGCAGCAATTCCGGACACTTAAGCTGTCTTATGTTAACGACAAAGTTTTCGTCCTCATCCTTGAACGTGAGTGAGATATACGCCTCGAAGAGATGCCACTTTTGATTCGGCTCGCATTGCCTGGCGAATACTATATGGCCCGTATCGTAAGCAGTATCTATATAACTCTTTCCCGTCGGCTTCTGTTGATACTTCTTTATGAACTCGTCGCTAATCGGGTAATGTTCGTTCTTCTTGCAGTAGAACTTAATCAAGTCAATGAGACTAATCGCCATGTCAATCTTCCTTCCGTTTCCACCAGCCGCAACAATAACGTTGGAACTGTGGATATTTTACTATGCCCCGATCTGGACAGTATCTTAAATTGAGTATTTGCAGCTCTTAGCACGCAGGATTGCCATACTCGCGCAACATAGCATCTCGATTAATAATCCACTGCTTACCATACTTGCGAGCGTCCACTCCTGGAACTATTTTGCCGTATGCAACAGCCTTACGCAGAGTTGACACGCTTAGACCCCAGAGTTCGCTAGCATCCGAAAACGATATAAGTCCATCAAAGGGCGTCGCAACCTCTGCTCCGTTCTCCCACAACTCGTCGCAAGAGAGATCAAGGTCATCGTTCCAGAAAATACCGTAGCCGCCCTGATCAACTTCTACCTCTCTGAACAGCGATTCGTTATCCTCCAGTGTTTTGAAGACAGGGAAACGATGCATAAGTGGAGTTACATCGTAGATTTTTGTAGTGCCGTTGGTAAACTGAACGCTCAACTTTAAGTCAGCCAACGCAGAAACTTCTTTGACCTTATGAAATTTCATAGTCTGCCTCCTTTAGACAAGCGGATCGATTTTCTTAAATTCTTGCGTCTCCCAAATATCAAGAAGCTCAGTTTGGTGAATCTCTATCATCAATCTCCTCACCCGAATTGATGTCAAAAGCTGCAGTGTCCTCACCATAAATCGCATGGATGTGCGGTGGATTGTGCTCTGAGCCCAAGAAATACATACGTATTACTATCCCGTAAAGCCTTGTAAGTGTGGGTATCCGTATCTTTCCTTTTTGATAAGTATATCACGATATCGTGATATACTCCATAATTTATTATTAAAAAAACTCCTCGCATCGTAAGCGAGGAGCTAATTTGAAACTATAACTAAATAATACCTACTGGATCTTATTCCCACTCAATGGTTAGAAACTATTTCCAGTTTGTTTCGGTTTGCCAAAGTTTGTTCCGGTTTTTCCTATTTACACCCAATTTCAAAAATTGTAGCGAATCCATGAGGTCAAATTTAGGTCACGGTTTTTCGGGTCATCCGAGGCTCTTTCGTGGGTCACAGTGGGTCACGACAAACTGCTTGCAGAATCTAATGACTACGTGGACATTATATGTCAAAGGAGGGCAGGACAGAGGAGCCCCGCAGAACCCTCCTCTAACAAGCTAGAACAGAGACTCGAGAATCCCCTTCGCTCCTCCTCGAGAAAGCTCATGTCGTTCGATTTGCTTGTAGTAGTTGCAAAGGCAGTCATAGCAACACATGCCCTTATCACACTTGCAGGTCAAAACGATTTTGCTTTCGGTAAACACCTCGGGCATCAACGAGAAGGACGAGCGTTGTGAACTGCTCGACGCTATGGCAGCTGCAGGAAGGCTGGCTAGGGGCCTTGACCAGTTGCTCGAGTCCCTGGCACATGGACCAGCTTGACCTGCTCGACATCGAGGAAATCCTTACCCTAAGGTCGATAAGCCAAAGGTGTGCCGAGCGCATCGGGAACGCCGCGCACATCCTGGAGGCGCAGAACAAGATCCTCTATGAGGAGGAGCGGGCAAACGACAAACCTCGCGAAAACGAGAGATGAGAACCCAAACGAAAGCGGCCATCTAAGCCCAATCGGGGCTCCCCTCGCCGTCCACGCTCATATAAAGCCTGGACATCGACTGTCCTCGCATTCCCAGTACCACGGCGTACCGCCGCGTTATAATGCTGCAAACGCATTTGTATTGCATTTCGAGCGATGGGAGCGCAGATGCCCGACAGCTACAAGGAGCTCATCAAGAGCAATCCCGACAAGACCGAGATCAGGAGCTTCCTGGTGAACGGCGACCAAGTCTCCGTGACCCTGCGCATCCCCGACACCCTGCGCGACGCGGCGAAGGAGGAGGCGGCGCTCCGCGGCATGAGCTTCTCCGCCTTCGTGCGCACGTGCATGATCGAAGAGCTCGCGAAGAAGGGGGCATAAAAACCCATGCAACCAGACTTCTTCGACAACAGGGCGCGCATCATCAAGGACGACCTCGTCGCCAATATTGCCGGCGGCGACCGCGTGGCAATTGCCGCATCGGTCTTCTCCATGTACGCCTATCAGGAACTCGCCGAGCAGCTCGAAGGCATCGACGAGCTGCGCTTCATCTTCACGTCGCAGGCGTTCACCAAGCAACGCCCCGCGCGCGAGAAGCGCGAGTTCTACATCCCGCGCCTTTCCCGCGAGCAGGGCCTTTGCGGCACCGACTTTGAGATCAAGCTGCGCAACGAACTCACGCAGAAGGCTGTGGCCACCGAGTGCGCCGACTGGATCCGCCGCAAGGCGCGCTTCCGCTCCTTCGAGGGCGAGGGGCGCATGAGCGGCTTTCTGGACTTGGACAAGGCGGAAGACAACGTTGCCTACATGCCCTTCGACGGCTTCACCACGCGCAAGCTCGGCTGCGACAACTCCGCAGAAGCTCCTGACGTGACCATGCGCCTGGACACCTCCCAGTCGCGCGCCCTGCTCAAGCAGTTCGATGACGCCTGGGGCTCGGGCGAGCTCCACGACGTCACCGATGCCGTCATCGACGGCATCACGGCCATGTATCAAGAAAACGCGCCCGAGCTCATCTACTACATGGCGCTCTACCGCATATTCAGCGAGTTCCTGGACGACGTCTCCGAGGACGTGCTGCCCAACGAGGGACTGGGCTTCCGCGACAGCCTCATCTGGAACAAGCTCTACGACTTCCAGAAGGACGCAGCGCTCGCCATCATCAACAAGCTCGAGACCTACAACGGCTGCATCCTGGCCGATTCCGTGGGCCTGGGCAAGACGTTCACCGCGCTCGCCGTGATCAAGTACTACGAGAGCCGCAACAAGGACGTGCTCGTGTTGTGCCCCAAGAAGCTGCGCGACAACTGGATCACCTACAACTCGAACGTCGTGAACAACCCCATCGCGGACGACCGCCTGCAGTACAACGTGCTCTACCACACAGATCTCTCGCGCACGCGCGGCACGTCGGAGACGGGCCTGCCGCTCGACCGCCTGAACTGGGGCGCGTACGGGCTTGTCGTCATTGACGAGAGCCACAACTTCCGCAACGGCGGCGACTCGGCGTCGGAAGACAGGATGAACCGCTACCAGCTGCTCATGGAGAAGGTCATCAAGCAGGGCGTGAAGACCAAGGTGCTCATGCTCTCCGCCACGCCCGTAAACAACCGCTTCCGCGACCTGCGCAACCAGCTCGCCCTGGCGTACTGGGGCGACCCCACCGGCTGGTCGGAGAAGCTGCGCCTGGACAACGACATCGAGACGGTTTTCCGCAACGCGCAGACCGTCTACGCCCGCTGGTCGAAGCTGCCCGCCGAGCAGAGGACGACGCACGCCCTCACCGACATGCTCGACTACGACTTCTTCGAGGTGCTCGACCAGGTGACCGTGGCGCGCAGCCGCAAGCACATCCAGCGCTACTACGACATGAGCGCCATCGGGCCCTTCCCGAAGCGCCTGCCGCCGATATCGAAGCGCCCCAAGCTCTCGACGCTGGCGAACGCGATCAACTACCGCGAGATATACGAGGAGCTCGACTCGCTCGTGCTCGCCGTGTACATGCCGAGCTCGTACGTGCATCCCAGCAAGATGGAGAAGTACGCGAAGATGGGCGGCGGCGGAAACCTCACGCTGGGCGGCCGCGAGACGGGCGTGCGCCGACTCATGACGACGAACCTGCTCAAGCGCCTAGAGAGCTCGGTATGCTCGTTCCGCCTGACGCTCGAGCGCGTGATGGCTGCCATGAACGCTGCGCTTAAGACCATAGACGACTACCGCAGGGGCCTCACCTCGGGCGCCAGCGTGGCCGACGGCGACCTGCCGGGCGGGTTCGACTTCGACCCCGACGACGAGAGCGGCTTTGAGGTGGGCGGCGCCACGAAGATCCTCGTCGAGGACATGGACTGGATGAGCTGGGAGCACGACATCGAGGCGGACGTCGCCGTCATCGAGGTCCTGATCTCGATGGTGCGCGACATCGATCCCGCCCACGACGCCAAGCTCATAGAGCTGTGCGAGCAGATCCGCGAGAAGTCGCAAAGCCCCATCAACCCGGGCAACCGCAAGGTGCTCGTGTTCACCGCGTTCTCCGACACGGCGGACTACCTCTACGAGAACGTGTCCGCCTTCGCGAAGCGCGAGCTCGGCCTCGAGTGCGCCAAGGTCACGGGCGACGGCTGTGCCTGCACGATAAAGGCCGTGCCCCCGCATATGCAGGAGGTGCTCGCCTGCTTCTCGCCCGCGTCGAAGGAGCGCGACGTGGTGGCGCCTCAGCTTTCCGGCTGCGACGTGGACATCGTTATCGCCACCGACTGCATCTCGGAGGGCCAGAACCTCCAAGACTGCGACTACCTGGTGAACTACGACATCCACTGGAACCCCGTGCGCATCGTGCAGCGCTTCGGCCGCGTGGACCGCATCGGCTCGAAGAACGCCCGCATCCAGCTGGTGAACTACTGGCCCGATGTGGAGCTTGACGAGTACATCAAGCTCAAGGCGCGCGTCGAGGAGCGCATGCGCATCACCGTGATGACGTCCACCGGCGACGACGACTACATCAACGCCGACGAGACGGGAGACCTGGAGTACCGTCGCCAGCAGCTCGAGCAGATGCGCGACGAGGTCGTTGACCTTGAGGACGTCTCGGGCGGTGTGTCCATCACCGACCTGGGCCTCAACGAGTTTCGCATGGACTTGGTGGGCTACTACCGCGACAACCCCGACATCGACAGGCTTCCGAGCGGCATCAACGCCGTGGTGGAGGGCGACGAGCCGGGCGTCATCTTCGTGCTGCGCAACGTCAACAGCAAGATCGACCGCGACGGCGCGAACCACCTGCACCCGTTCTACGTGGTTCGCATGGGGTCCGACGGATCCGTGGTCCACGGGCACCTGGAGCCCAAGGCGGTGCTCGACGACATGCGCATGCTGTGCCGCGGCAAGTCCGAGCCCGATATGGCGCTCTGCCGCGCCTACAACCGCGAGACCAAGAATGGCCGCGACATGCGCCGCGAGGCTGGGCTCTTGCGCGAAGCGATGGCGTCGATCGTGGACTCCAAAGAGGAGTCCGACGTCGACAGCTTCTTCAGCGACGGCACGACGGGCTTTCTGGAGAACGACATCGAGGGGCTCAACGATTTCGAGCTCGTGTGCTTCTTGGTGGTGAGGGCCAGATGCTAGGGCTTCCGAGCACAACCGAGGTGGGCCGCCGCATACCCAAGGAGGCCTTCTACGGCCGCCTGAAGGTGAGCGCCGCGCTGCGCCAGTCCTTCATCGGCGACGTCGAGCGCTTCGCGGTTGCGAACTCGATAAAGACCTCCACGACCGGCATTCCCGACGGCGAACGCGTGCACGAGGTGCTCGTGGTGGAAGTGGCGCTGAAGAACCGCCGCGTCCCCGAAGAAGTGCTGGCGCTTGTGGCGCAGGAGAACCCCCATAAACTACTATTCGCGTGCACCTTCAACGACGAGGTTTGCCTTGCGGTGATGCTCAAGAGAATCGCTGTGGGAGAATGGCAAGGCATCAAGGATGCTTCCCTCCCCCTGAAAGCGACGAGCATGGATGGAGTCTGGGACTCGATCGCCTCGCAGGTCGCCTATGGCGATACGGGCAGCGAAGCAGCAACCGTGGAAGAGCGCTTCGCGGCGGACGCCAAGCTCAAGGCGCTGCGAGACGAGTTGACACGAGTGGAGGCGCGCGGGCGCAAGGAACGGCAGGTGGCGCGCAAGAACGCGCTTTTCGACAAGGCAAAGGAACTCAAGCGGCGGATCGCCGCCATAGAGGAAGGCAGATAGATGGAAAAGATTGAGATGGGCACGCCCGACGGCGCCGTCGAGAACATCGAGAAGATCGCGGAGCTGTTCCCGCAGGTGATGACTGAGGTGGAAAACGCCGACGGTGAACTCGAGCGCGCCGTGGACTTCGACGCGCTGCGCGACCTGCTGGGAGACGTGGCGGAGGGGCAGCGCGAACGCTACCAGTTCACTTGGCCCGGCAAGCGCGAGGCTAAGGCCGAGGCGCGTCGTCCCATCTACAAGACGATGATTCCCGAGCCCGGCAAGTCCAAGGATTGGGATACGACGGAGAACCTCTACATCGAGGGCGACAACCTGGACGCGCTGAAGATTCTGAAAGAGACCTACGCTGGCAAGGTGAAGCTAATTTACATCGACCCGCCCTACAACACGGGTAATGATTTCATTTACAATGATGATTTTGAACTTTCGGACGAGGAGTACGACTCCATATCTGGCGATTATGACGAATACGGAGATCGTCTTGTTCAGAACACCACCACGAATGGAAGATTTCATTCGTGGTGGTGTTCAATGATGTACTCGCGCTTGCAGCTTGCAAGAGAGCTATTGGCTGCTGATGGGGTCATTTACATCAGCATTGACAACAGCGAGTATGAAAACCTTAAAAAAATATGCGATGAGGTTTTTTCGCCAGAAAATTATCAAGCGACCTTTGACGTGCAGGTGAGATACGGCAATAAAAGCTTGGCGGAAGCTAAACCGTTTAAACCAATGCTCGAATATGTGCTGATTTACTCAAAGAACATGCGTTTATACGCTCCAAATCAACCGGTTACTGAATACGGATTGGATAAATTTCATTTCTCCATCGAGGAGCTAACTTCTGGTGAGCATTTCCGCATTGGTAATCAAGAAGTTGAGGTATTTAAGCCTGGCCAATGGTCTATCAATAAGGAGGCCTCTGGAGCTCTCGATCTGTTGAAAGAGACTTGGATTTCTGGAAGCATTTATACAAATATGAGTTATGGAAAAGTCTTTCAAAAGGTTGTTGAGCCGCGGATTGCAACCGACGGACTTGGTTGCCTTTATAAAGTGTTCGGACGTGGTGACGATGGACTTGGCTATCGTTACTATACGGGTCCCGCAAGAGCGGAATCGACTAGAGGAAAGATGTATTCAGGCGTTCCGGCGGACAGAGCTGAAGCCATTAATCGCGGAGAGGTTTCATTAAAGAAAGAACCTATACAGTGTTTTGCTGATTTTAGTGCCGATTTCGGTAACATTAAAAGCGAAGGCGGCGTTGCTTTTAACAGTGGGAAGAAGCCAGTTAAATTTTTGAAGCTGTTACTAGGCTATTTTGAGGACAAGAACGCTCTTGTAATGGACTTCTTTTCCGGTTCTGCCAGCACTGCGCATGCTGTGATGCAAAAAAATGCAGAGGACAATGGCAACAGGCACTTCATCATGGTGCAAATACCCGAACGTATTAGCGAGAAAAACAAGGCAGCTGGGCAGTTCGAATCAATTTGCGATCTTGGCGAGGAGCGCATTCGCTGTGCGGCAGCAAAGATCGCCAATGAAATCGACGAATCCAATAAGCAGCTCGAACTCGGTGCCGAGACCAAGCCCTATCCTGATTTGGGCTTCCGCGTGCTGCGCATCGACTCTTCGAACTTCAAGGACTTCTACCTCACGCCTGACGAGACCGCCCAGAAGAGCCTTTTCGATTTCGCTGACAACGTGAAGGAGGGGCGCTCCGACCTGGATTTGCTCTTCGAGGTGCTGCCCAAGCTTGGCATCCCGTACTCCGCGAAGATCGAGGAGCGCATGCTCGCCGGCAGGAAGGTGTTCTTTGTTGATGGCGACAAATTGGCGGCCTGCTTCGATGCGAACGTTGGCTCCGACACCATCGAAGAGATGGCGAAGGCCAAGCCCTGGTACGCCGTCATCCGCGACTCATCCATGGCCGACGACGCCACGCACGCGAACTACGAGGAGCTCTTCCGCACCTACAGCCCCAACACCGTTCCCCAAGTGATTTAAGGCGTCAACATGATGTTCAAGTTCAAAGTACAACAGTACCAAACCGATGCCGCAGACGCGGTGACCTCGGCCTTCGAGGGGCAACCCAACCAGGGCGCCTCCGTCTACCTGCGCGACCTGGGCCGCAAGCCCAAGCGGGTGCAGGGCGAGATCGACTTCGGCGACAAGAGCACCGAGGGCTACGCCAACGCGCCCGTCGCGCTTTCGGGCGCCGACATATTGGCAAACGTGCACGCGATGCAGCGACGCAACCAGATCGCTCAAGCTCAACCGCCAGTACGGCTGGTGCAAGTTCATCGTGGTGGTGCCATCGGTCGCCATCCGCGAGGGCGTGGCCAAGAGCCTGGAGAACACCCAAGAGCACTTCTTCTCCCAATACCACAAGAAGATCAGATTCTTCATATATGACTCGGACAACCTAACCGAGCTGGATGCGTATTCCCAATCGAGCGACGTAAACTGCATGGTCATCAATATGCAGGCGTTCAACGCGTCAATGAAGGAGGGCGCCAAGAACAAGGCGGCGCGCATTATCTTCGACGAGCGCGACGAGTTCAGCAGCCGAAGGCCCATCGACGTCATAGCGGCGAACCGCCCCATTGTCATCTGCGACGAGCCCCAGAAGATGGGAAAGAAGGGAGGCGCGACCCAGAAGGGCATCGCCCGCTTCAACCCACTGTTCGTGCTGAACTACTCGGCAACTCACAAGGAGAAGCACGACCTGGTGTATGCCCTGGACGCCCTGGACGCCTACAACCAGAAACTCGTTAAGCGCATCGAGGTGAAGGGCTTCGCCCTCAAGAATATGCGCGGTACCGACGGCTACCTGTACCTGCGCGACATCGTGGTGTCCAAGAACCACGCTCCCGAGGCAGTTATCGAGTTCAAGTGCATGGGTGCGGGCGGCAAGGTGCGCAAGAGGACCGCGCGCTTCGGCGAGGGCGACAGCATATACGACGCCAGCGGTTCGACGAAGCTCGAAGCGTACCGCGGCTACACCATCGCGAGCGGCAACGACGGCGTGGTCCCGTCCCAGGACGGACGCGCAGGCTACGTGCGCTTCCTGGACGGCTCTATCGGGGACGACGGGCGCATCTACATCGGCGAGGTCTACGGCGACTCCGCCGCCGACGACATGCAGCGCATACAGATTCGCGAGACGATCCTGAGCCACCTGCAAAAGGAGGAGGCGCTGTTCCGCCGCGGCATCAAGTGCCTGAGTCTTTTCTTCATCGACCAGGTGGCGAAGTACCGCGACCTCTCCGGAAACGGCGAAACAGTGGGCTACGGCAAGATCTTCGAGGAGGAGTACGAGGACATCGTCTCCGACAGGCTGAAGCACCCGACGCAGGATGACATCCTCGACCCCTCGTACGCGCAGTACCTCGGGCAATTCGAGGCGCACTCGGTGCACTCCGGCTACTTCTCGGTGGATAAGAAGGGCAACGCCGTCGAATCGAAGGCCGAGAAAAAGGCGGAGCGCGAGGACGACATCGGCATCAACGACGACGATGCGAAGCGCGCCTACGACCTGATCCTACGCGATAAGGAGCGCCTGCTTTCGTTCGATGAGCCCGTACGCTTCATCTTCAGCCACTCGGCACTGCGCGAGGGCTGGGACAACCCGAACATCTTCCAGATCTGCACACTCAAGGAATCGGGCTCCGAGACGAGCAAACGCCAGGAAGTCGGCCGTGGCATGCGTCTAGCCGTCGACCAAGACGGCAACCGTCAGGATGCCGCACTGCTGGGGCCCGACGAGGTGCACCGCGTGAACTTGCTCACCGTGATCGCGTCGGAGAGCTATGAGACGTTCGTGAGGGATTTGCAGACCGACATAAGCAAGAGTCTGCGCGAGCGTCCGAAGAAGGTGGAGATGAACCTGTTCAGCGGGCGCGACGTAGTGCTCGACGGCGAGACAGTTTCCTTTACCGAGGAGGAGTCGAAGCGCATTTACAAGGCTCTTTACAAGTGCGACCTCATCGATGACGACGACAAGCCGACCGCCGAATTCCGCAAGGCTGCGGAGGATGGCACTTTCGTTGAATATTTCGTTGCGAAACTGCCCGAGAACATCGCCGACGCTGCACACGCCAAGGCCGTCGAGGCGCTGGTGAGAAGCGTCTATGACGCGCATGCCCTCGACGGCATGATTGGGCGCGTCCAGGAGAAGATCACCGAGAACACGCTGACCGATAACTTCGCCAAGCGCGAGTTCAAGGAGCTGTGGGCGCGCATCAACCGCAAGCATGCCTACACGGTGAGCTTCTCGGACGACGAGCTGAGGCGCAAGTCGATAGAGCGCATCAACGGCGATTTGCGCGTGAGCAGGCTGCAGTACACCTTGACGGTCGGCGGGCAGAAGTCGCAGGCCACGCGCGACGAGGTGCAGGGCGGCTCATCGTTCGGCCGCCCGCAAACCGAGACCCGCGACGTCGACGCTGGCACCGCGTCCGTGGACGTAACCTACGACCTCGTGGGCGAGGTGGCGCGGGCTGCTGCCATTACGCGCAGGAGCGCCGCGACGATTCTCTCCGGCATCGACCCCAACGTGTTCGAGCTCTACCGCGTGAACCCCGAGGAGTTCATCAAGAAGGCCGCTGCGCTCATCGTGTCGGAGAAGGCGACGATGGTCGTTGAGCACATCAGCTACCACGAGATCGACAACGTTTATGATGAGGCAATCTTTACCGAGCGCATGCCTGACAACGCGAGCAAGGCGTACGAGGCGAAGAAGAACATCCAGCGCTTCGTGTTCCCTGACTCCGACGGCGAGCGCAGGTTCGCCGAGGATTTGGACGCCGCCACCGAGGTCGCGGTCTACGCCAAGCTGCCTCGAACCTTCCAGATCCCCACACCGGTGGGCAACTACGCCCCAGACTGGGCAATTGCTTTCAAGGAAGGCAGCGTGCGCCATGTGTTCTTTGTCGCCGAGACCAAGGGCACCATGGACACGCTAGAGCTCTCCGGCGTGGAAAACGCCAAGATCGCCTGCGCCAAGAAGCTCTTCAACGAGATGAGCACCAGCGACGTGCGCTACCACAACGTGGCGACGTACGAGGACCTGCTCGAGGTAATGGGCAGGATGAGCTAGGCCACGCTTATGAAACGTAAGGATAATCAGAAGAAAACAGTTCTTTCGATTTATGTGAACCCCTTAGCGTTAGCGAAATCGGCTCACTGGGAATTATTCGTCGGATAGATAGGTCTTTAAGGATGGATGCAGGAAAATCTACGATAAGCGGCGTGTTCAACGGATCGCGACTGCTCGAAATCCCCTTCTACCAAAGGGCGTACGTCTGGGAAGAAGAGCAATGGGAGCGCTTTCTCGGCGACATGGAGTTCGTCACGGCCTCGAAGCGACCCTACTTCCTGGGCTCAATCATCCTGAAGCAGGCATCCTCCGGCAACACCTGGTCCGAAGTGTCCGAGGTTCGCACCGTCATCGACGGACAGCAGCGCCTCACGACCATGGTCATCTTCTTCAAGGCACTTTGCGCAAAAATCGACGCGGACAGGCTGTTCGAGCGAGACTTCGTCCTGGAGACCGGCGAGGTCGCTTTGAGACATGGCAAGTACGATAATCCTTGCCTACAATTACTTCCTCAAGAACATCGACCCCGAAAAGGTCGACAGGAACACGATAAAGTCGAACGTCCAGTTCGTCTGCATCGACCTCACCGAGGGCGAAGACGAGCAGCAGATATTCGACACCATCAATTCGCTCGGGGTGCGCCTGACAACGGCGGAGCTCCTCAAGAACTACTTCTTCAACCGCGAGAACGAACAGGCGTTCAAAGAGTGCTGGGAAGACGTCTTCGAGCCCACAGCGGAGAAAAGGGGGTATTGGGAACAGGAGGTCGTTACTGGGCGCATTAAGCGCACGCTCGTCGACCTCTTCTTCGACGCGTTCCTCCAGATTCTGGTCCAGGACAAGAAGCGCGGCGTCAAGACTGAGGACAAGCTCTTCTATTCTCGCACCTCCAACCTCTTCCAATCCTACAAGGATTTCATCGGCAGGTACTGCAACGGGGACAAGGACGAGATCCTCAACAGCATGAAGGCGTATGCCGAGGTGTTCGAGTCCACGTTCGACCCAAGCTGCTGCGACGCGGACATCCCTTCCGCTCCCGGCGTCGAGCGTCTGAACGTGCTGATATTCGGCCTCAAGAACTCGACGCTCATCCCGTATGTGCTCTACGTTCGAAAGAACGCGGAGTCTTCGGGCGATGAATCCGAGGTCTACACCCTGCTCGAGAGCTACATCGTCCGCCGAATGCTAGTTCAGGCGACCACGAAGAACTACAACGGGCTGTTCACCTCGCTGATCCTAAACGAGGTGATGGACGCGGAGGCCCTGAGGAAGGCACTTTCAGCGAACGAAGAGGCGACGACGTACATGCCCGGCGATGCCGATGTTCGAGCGGCATTCGAGGAAAAGTGCCTCTACAACCTTCAGTCCAAGGGCGTCCTCTATCTCCTGGAAAGCGCCATACGCCCAGGCATGAGCAGCACGGCCCTGCTCGGGTTCAACCAGTACACCCTCGAGCACATGATGCCCAAGAAGTGGCGCAACAAATGGGGAGCCCTCGACGAGGAGGCCGCGGCGCGAAGGGACAGGAAGCTCCTCACGCTCGGCAACCTCGCCATCATCACGCATTCTCTCAACGCCTCCATCCGCGACGCAGATTGGACCACCAAGAAGCAGGGAAAGGGATACAAGGACGGTCTAGCCCTCTGCGCCGCCGGCCTTGCGACAATGGCCGGCGCCTTGGAGAAAGAGTCTTGGGGTGAAGACGACATCGCCGATCGTGCCGAATGGCTTGCGAACAAGGCGTTGGAGGTCTGGCGCTAGGCCTACCTTCGTCCCATTTCAAAGATGCTTGCGGTGTCGGAGCCAGCATCCATAACGGATGGAGCCAGCTCTTCCAAAGGCGCGGTTCGTGGCGATGCCTCTTCCGCTGGCGCGTCAACAGGCTTGCCGAGCGCCAGGAAGAACCTCATCACGAGCTCAACCCTCTGCTGCAGGGACTCGCTCAGCTCGCCGTAGGAGGCCGCCAAGCGCACTTCCTTAGTCAGCTCCGCCATCGAGTCCTTCAGCGCCTTCTGAACGCTCACAGAGGGCCTCACCTCAACTTGGGTATCGGTGAGCTTGGCGATGATGTAGTCCTGCCTGCTCATGCCACTCCAGACTGCCATCTCGCAACCAACGCAATCGAATCAGGACGCCAGGCTAGGTGGTGAGCGCTGCTCGCACCTGCGTATGCTGAGTTTTTACTCCCCATTGCGTGCGGGAGCATTTCCAGCGTGTCTAGGGAGTAAATAACGCGGTGGCTTACATGGCGGCACATGGCAGCACACCGCGGCATTTTCCCTGATTACTCCCGTTTTCATTGAGACGGCGATATTCTTTACTCCCCATTAACCACCTGGGGAAACGCCGTACGGAGACCGTAAAAATGCCCGTTTAGTTCGTTTTGAGATTCACAGGCCCCGAAACGTCCTATTTTCTCCTTTGGGGACAAAAACCGCGCGTCCACTCACTCGGGATAAATCCTTACTCCCGTTCCTCTGAATGCCGCCCCGTGCCTTGCCGTCTTGAAACACGGGGGAGTAAATGACGAAATCGCAGGTGAAAAGGAGTAAAAAGTCAAAAAAGCCTCCGTCCCAACGCAGGGAACGGAGGCTCTTTAATCGCTTTTACTCATCTCCGTCGCTGGTGGCTTTGTCATGACTCTCGTACGAAACGAAACTCAGCGGCATAGTGCGGCACTCAAAATCGCAGGTCAGAACCCTGTCGTCCTACTCCCACTCAATGGTCGCAGGTGGCTTTGGAGTGATGTCATACGCTACGCGGTTAACACCAGCAACTTCGCTGACAATACGAGAAGAAATGCGAGTCAACAGCTCGTAAGGAAGCTTTGCCCAGTCAGCGGTCATAGCATCGCTCGACTCAACGGCGCGCAGGATAACTGGACGGGCATACGTGCGCTCATCACCCATTACACCAACGGACTTAATGTCGGGTAGCACGGCAAAGTACTGCCAAACACTGTGCTCGGAGTTACGATCGCCTGTCTCGTCAAAGAGTTGAGCATTGTAGGCATCAATCTCTTCACGGACAATAGCGTCGGCGTTGCGGAGAATCTCCAGCTTTTCTGGGGTAACGTCGCCAATGATGCGGATAGCAAGGCCAGGACCTGGGAATGGTTGCCTGTAGACAAGGTTCTCTGGCAGACCAAGAGAAACGCCCAGCGCACGGACCTCGTCCTTGAAGAAGTGGTCCAGAGGCTCAATCAGGTCAAAGTGAACGCCCTCTGGGAATGGAATCAGGTTGTGGTGGCTCTTGATAGTTGCAGCTTTGCCGCCGGTCTTACGAGCGCCCGACTCAATAATGTCAGGGTAGATGGTGCCCTGTGCCAGGAACTGAACGCCGTCCAGCTTCTGAGCCTCGTCAAAGAAGACCTTCCAGAACTCGGTACCAATCAGGCGACGCTTCATCTCTGGCTCGGTAACGCCAGCTAGAAGCTCTGCGTAGCGCTCCTCTGCGTGAACGTGAATCAGAGGCACGTTAAACTGCTTGCGGAAGACCTGCTCAACCATCTCTGGCTCGCCCTTACGGAGCATGCCATGGTTAACAAACACGCAGGTCAGCTGATCGCCGATAGCGCGGTGAACAAGGGCTGCGACAACAGAAGAGTCAACGCCGCCGGAAAGCGCCAAAATAACGCGGCCATCGCCAACCTTCTGACGAATCTCCTCTACCTTCTGCTCAATGATGTTGTCCATGGTCCACGTCTTCTCAAAGCCACAGATATTGAACAGGAAGTTAGAAAGCATCTGGGAACCGCACTCGGTGTGGTTGACCTCTGGATGGAACTGAGTGGAATACAGGTTCTTAGCAGCGTTTTCCATAGCTGCAATAGGGCAAACGTCGGTAGAAGCGGTAACAGCAAAGCCCCCTGGGACCTCAGAGACAGCATCGCGGTGGCTCATCCAAACAGTCTGCTGCTCAGCAGTGCCGTCAAAAATGCGGCTCTCCCCCGCGCGGGTCAGATGAGCTGGGCCATACTCGCCCTTCTCGGTATGTCCAACGGTGCCGCCTAGGGTAACCGCCATAATCTGCTGTCCATAGCAGAAACCAAAGACAGGAAGGCCAAGCTCCAGGATCTCTGGGTCAATCTTTGGCGCGTCCTCCGCGTAAACGGAAGCAGGGCCGCCGGACAAAATAAGCGCAGATGGATTAAGCTCACGAAGCTCATCTGCAGAAATATCACAAGGAACAATCTCGGAGTAAACGTTAAGATCGCGCACGCGACGTGCAATTAACTGGCCGTACTGGGCACCAAAGTCAAGAACTGCAACAAACTGCTTGGGCCTGGACTCGCTCATGCATGACTCCGCTTCTCCGGTTTCCCGGTCACTCTTAGATTCTGCGCCAACGCACAACGCCGCACGTATGGGCACATATCTCTACCACGAATTTATTGCTATTAATAATACCTTCAACCAGCCGATAACACCACGAGAGATTGCGCGAGCCAAAAAGTCTTCTTATTCTGCGCAAACAAAAGACGTCAAAGTTTTATAATCTGACGAGAAATGCTACTAAGTTCTAACAATTATAAAACACAAAATATGACGAGAAGAGCAGGTCAAAGACACTATAACTTGAAATGTAATTGTTTTGTGACGAGCAAAACTGGTAACAATTTTTAAGTACCTATCTGCAATAATTTTC
>QWCO01001230.1_pt1 | contig 19519 bp, 16 predicted proteins | sample 1972611 | NCBI WGS metagenome assembly QWCO01 (sample SAMN09866706, study PRJNA288562) | Human oral metagenome isolate term1_saliva, whole genome shotgun sequencing... | reverse complement strand
AAACCTAAGCCAAACATACCGGCTGGCTTACCTAATGTTACAGACGGAACTACAGCTAGTTATATTCAATCTCGCCCTAAGAGCGTTATTCAGCAGCTACCAACTGGATTAGTTACTAGCTTAGACAAAGATAAAGACTTAGCAGATATCGCTAATTTAGTCTTAACTGAAGAAATCTTACTAAACGCCAACACGACGGGCAGTGTTATTCAAAAGTCATGGGGAGCCTTAAGCAAAGCTATGACCTACGGCTCACAGCCTGCTTACTGTTTTTATACACAACATGGAAATTATTTTGGAGCAGACTTCAAGCTACCTTACATCAAAGACGTTATTTTGGAGGCTGGAAAAGTATATGACAAAGATTGTAACGTTATTTTCTTAAGGGCTTGGTATCAACCGAGCGATATCAAATATCTAATTCATCGAGAAAAACAATTAAGTAAACAGGGTATAAAGAGCGGCTGGAGGTTAGATAAACTTACTCAACTAGAGGCAAAGGAAAAATCAGACGAAAGCAAATCGCCAGCTGAGCGAGAAAAGAACCTTGAAGTTGGTGGTATAGAGATTATTTTCGCATTTCAGAATGGCGTAGGAGCTACTTTTTACGGATATAGCCCAGAGATTAGCGAAGTAGTCTATTCAACTGTAAATCCAGACCCACGAGGGATTATCCCAATTCATTTTATATATCACGATATGGATATGTCTAATCCAATCGGCCGTGGTGCAGTCGAACTTGTAGCAGGACTTCAAAACATGCTCGATTCAGAGATGCAAATGTACCAATACGCACAAGCCCTAAGCCTTAACCCACCACTAATTAAGCGAGGTTCATTTGATACTTCAACTATACGATTCAAAGTAAACGCTATTTGGGATTTAGGAGCAGACCAGAACGCAAGCATCTCACCTGCGAATATTTCAACTAATGGAATAACTAACTTCTCAAATAACTACGGTTTAATTAAGAGCCAAATATTAAACTTGAACAACTCAAATGATACTAGTATTTCTGCTGAAGTCGGCAATCCTGGGTTCTCAAAGACGGATACAGGAGTAAAAGCACAGCAGGAGCGTGTTGGTGTTAGTGATAATCATCTTCGTAAACAATTCGAAGGCTGGTTTGGTGATGTCTGTGAAACTATGCTTAATATTCATTTTGCTTTGTCTGAAGGTGAACAGGAAGTTGATCTCACTCAAGAATACATCAAACGCCGAAAACTTGAAGAGCCTGAGTTTAACTCAAGTACAGCTGTCGTCGATTACAACAAGAAGCTAAAAGGATTCAAATTCAAAGTTGATGCTTCTACCTCAAAGCTTAAAGATGACGAGCAATCTATGGAGAACTTAAAGGGAATCTTAGAACTGGCTCAATCTGACCCTGAGTTAGGACAGATTATCCGTAAAGACCAATTATTGAAGCGGATGATTAACAAATCAGGCGTTGATGACCCTGAGGAATTGGTTATTGACTTAGACCAAAACAATAACGGCATAGCCGACAGTGAGGAGCAGTATGAATAACGATTTGATCCCAAACAGTGGGTTTTCTTTGGATATCCCAGAAGAGCGTAAGACTAAAGAATCCAAGGAGAGGATTGCAGCTAAAGAAGATATTAACCTACTAAAAACTCTACTCAATGGAATTGATGAAAAGATCCAACTAGCCCAAAACATCAATCAATTAACAATGAATCCTGAAACTTCTGAGAAATCCCTAAAAGTGCAGATATTAGCTGCTAGGTGGCGCGTGAATGACCTTATAGAACTTAAGTCGTGGATAAAAGCCCAGACAGACAAGGTAAAAGAAAATGACTGAGGACGTTAGAGAAAAGCTAGAACAGCCCTTAGATACCGAATCACTACTGGCTAGTCATGAATTCAGACAGGAGGGCAGGGTTTTGATTTGTGTAGACGATCCAAGCTTAACAGCAGTTTTACCGTTAGGCGTTTATTTGGTTGGAGAGAAAGGAGCGTATCGACTAGAGAAGTTATTCTAGGCGGGTTGTTACCTGTAGAGATAAGACCTTAGTAGTATCTCCGCAGGTAAGAGCTCATCTCCTTGAACTCTCATCTGCGCACCGATGTAAAAGGTCGTAAATAACTAAATAAAGGAGTAAAAAACCGTGGACAATACCACTACAGACGTAAATACAAGCCAGAGTGCGGCAGATGTGTCGTCAACATCACAAAACTCAACCGACAACACTGATGAAAAATCACTGACAGACGGCTTCTGGGGTGATAAGGATTCAGGCGAACAGTCGGAGGGCGAGTCCAAAACAGACGAAACCCAAGAAACAGAGGAGAAATCCGAAGAAAAGCCGGAATATTCAAAAGCAGAGGAGCGTAAAGCTCAACTGAATGACGATATTCGAGGGTTGGTGTCCCGTCGGGAAGAACTAAAGCGAGAAGTAGCTGAATACGAAGGTATCAAACAGTTACAAAGCTCAATTAGTGAAAGCCGAATAACACCAGAACAACTAGAAGCTGCAGGGTTAGACCCACAAGACGCTGCAATTCAAGCCCTTCTATACAATCAGGAGCTTGACCAACAGCAGGCAAAAGTAAACGAAATATCGGCAAATATTGCTGACCTTCAGTACAATATGTCGCTTGATAGAGTAGAACTGCTTAAAGACTATCCTGTATTCGATGAAAATTCACCTGAATACAATGCAGACTTCACAAAAAAAGCAGCTGACATGTACGTGAGTGCCGCAAATCTGCAATTTAACGAAGAGGGCGCGCCAATCTCAGCGGATAAAAAGCTCTATGAGTTTATGACAGACTTGCACGGCATTTACGAAGAAGGTCTGAAAGCTGGCGGTAAGAAGATATCTAGGGCAAAACAATCCGCGGCAGTAATGAATGCTGGCGGAGCGGCTACATCAGGAGAAGTAGACGAAAAACAATTTGTAAATGGATTCTTCGATTAAATCCTTCAATCTAAAAAACTAACCATAGGAGAAAAATAAAATGGCTATTAACTTGCCACAAGCATATTCAAAAATCCTCGATAAAGGATATACACTTAAATCATTAACAGCACCTGCCTTTAAGGGTAAATATGAAGTTGTTGGTGGTACTACTAAATCATTTAAGGTGTTCTCGACCGACTCGCAAGAATTGCGTGATTACACTACACGCAAAGCTCCTGGCACTAGCGGTGGTGGTGTAGGCTCATTTGGCTACGAATACAAAGCCGTAGGCAACTCAGAGCAAATAATAACAGCTTCAGGAGATAAATACTTTGCGGGTTCAATTGACCTTGCAGACGCTAAGTTCTCACGCGACGGCTCACTTGACGCAAGCGAATTCATGCGTGTGCAGATGGAAGAGGTTATTATTCCAACTCTAGACAAACACAACTTGAATGCATTAGTTGAGGCAGGTAAGGTAACAACCAAAGCTACAACTAAGGCAAACGCATATGAAACATTTACCGACTTGATGGTTGCTCAGACTAACGCACTAGTACCAACCACAGGTCGTGTTGCCTTCGTTAGTGCAACCGAGTTCGCAAAGTTGAGGCTCGACCAAAACTTTACACCAGCCAGTGAAATGACCGCTCAGAGCCGTCGAAGCGGTAACTACGGTCGTATAGACGGCTGTTTGATTATTGAAGTGCCAGATAGCTACCTACCAACTAATGTTCAGATTATCTTGACGCACGAAATGGCAGCTGCCGCTCCAAAACACTTAGCTGACTACAACCAGGGTAAGTTTAAGGAGAGCGCTAGCGGTTACTACGTCAACGGTCGTGTTGTCTATGACGCATTCGTCTTTGATAAGAAGAAACCTGCTGTTCAGGTTCTGAAGAAAGCCTAGCAGCTTGGGGCGGGGAAACTCGCCCCTTCTCCGCGTTTTGCCTCTCCGCGATAAATGAGAGGTCGAAGATTAACAATTTGGAGAGAGACTTAGTAGAGTGTGTTATTGCTCATACTATAGTATAATGGTGGCAAATCATTTAATCTTGTGGGAGAAGATAGATGAAGCAGTGGATCAAAAACATAGATTGGGTAGAAATTGGCGGATACCTAGTCTTAATGGTATTTTGGCTAGGCGTGTTTGGATTCTTATTTAGACAACAGATATACGACTACTTCGCACCAGTTTACTACAAGCCTTGCACAGTGGAAGCTATAAATTACGACACTGTCAATATAGATAAGGGTAAATCTCGGTACGAAACAAGTCGCATAGAAACTGTAGGTCAGAATGGTTCAAAACAAGTCTGTAAAGCCTCAAAATCTGGATATCCTAACAAAGAGACTGTTGTAAAACAGCCAGTCAATCAGGTTGTCAGATATACGCCGACTTCTAAAGCTGCATATGATTGTATGTACAATGATGACTGCAGAGAAGCCATGGATGAGGGAGAACCAGACTATAACGACGAATACATGGAATATATGGAATCTCAGCAAGAAAGAGGCGGTGCAATCTGTCGAGACGGCACACGGTCATATTCAACTGGAAGAGGAACTTGTTCGCATCACGGTGGTGTGAGTCAGTGGTTATATTAAACTACATCTTGACAAATTACCTCTGTTGTGATAGTGTGAGGGTATGAAAAAAGAGCCTGAAAAGATCGAAGTCAAGTCTGAGAAAACCTGGGCTTTTACCGTCTTGCTCACTTTAATCGCTGTTAGTTGCATTTTATTGGATGGATATTTCGCGGGACAAAGGGCGTATATGTCTGAGCTACATATCAATCCTGAGATACCGGATGAATTTCTTGTGGCTATCGCAGCGTTGGGCTTTTGCTCTGGGCTAGCCGCTTTTGTAATCGCCGTGGTTAAGTTATTCAAAGCTAAAAGCGGCAAGGATGCTAGACTAGCTCTGTTGGCAATTTTACTCATACTGTTTGTTGGCTTTGGATCTCTTGGGGCTGTTGTTCTCAATATAGAATCAAGGACAAGCGCCGGCGTTATTGAGGCACAAAAACGTGAAAGAGAAAATAACCCAAGATCACATAAACTAACATTTGATAAATACGACAATAGTCCCGCCGACCCCCAGAAGATTTTAGAATTAGTAAATCAGGAGCGGGCAAGAATTGGCGCGGCACCGTTGGTGATGGATGAAAATGTTCAGAAGAGCGCGCAACTAAAAGCGAATGATATGGAAGCTAAAGGCTACAGACAACATATTATACCTGGCACACGATACACTTTAAGCAATGAAATGGCTTACTGGATAAATAAATCCTGTTCTAAAAGTAGTGAGAATCTAATTTGGCGGTCAGACAATGGCATAGAAACGACCGGGGGTGCTTTTGACGGATGGATGGGTTCAGAGCCACATCGTAAGGCTATACAAAACCCTAAATACACCAAAACAGGCATTGCCGTAAGCCCCGATAAGAGAATTGTCGTTCAACACTTCTGTGAACTTAAATAAATAACATCTTCTACTAAGTCTCTCTCCTTATATAAAAATAAGGAGATTTTTTATGGGCTATAGAAGTTGGCTACAAAATTATGTAAACAACCACCCAGATCAAAACACAAGGTCTCAAGGACAAGGGTTGCTAAACGTCGTCGGCGATGACATGGGTATCGACCGTAACTTTCTATCTGGCAATGTAGGCAATGGTGGCAATTTTCGTAAAACAGGATGGTTTGGTAATCATACCTGGGTAAAAGGCGGTAATGGTGCTCTATATAAAAATGATGAGATTAGCGGCATCAACGACCGTTTTAAGCAGCTTTATTATGCGGATAGGGATAGGGGTGTGCAGACTCCAGAAAACACAGACAAAACTCAAGATCCCGGCGGAGGTGGTTACTACGGTGGCGGCGGTGGATTCAACCCATTCGCTGTTCAGGAAGCCCGAAATAAGGCAGACGCTATCGCTAAATACGACGATGAGATTAACCAAGCTAACTCTGCTATCAACCGTCTAGGCGGACAGGAAGCCGTTGGTATTGCTAATGCTGGAAAAGCTAAAGACCGTGCATGGCAAGAAAACGAAAACAGTTTCAATGAGTCAACTGGTCGTTACAACATGAACACCAAAGACGCTATCGACAACATCAAAAAGACCCGCGACCAAATCGAAAGCGACACAGCGACTAAGGTTCGCTCGGCTAAGGGCATTCTAGCAGCTGGTGGAGCAGGAGATAGCTCATTTGCTAAGACTGTAGCACCTTACGAGATCGCTAAAGCCGCTTCAAAACAGCAAGGCGAGGCTCAGGACGCATACGCTAAGAATCGTCGAGATATGGACGTCAATTATTTTGCAGTGAAGAACGCTTACAACAAAAACAAAGACGATATTCAGAGCGAGTATGACAACCGTGTAAACAGCGTGAAGCAGAAGATAGCACAATCTCGTGCTGAACTGCTAGACCGCATTAGAAGCGCTAACGTGGGCAAACAGACGGCAAATGGTTCAAGTATGGCAGCTGCTATTGCAAGTCAGCAGGGTACACGTGACCAAATCAACCGATTAGGTACAGAGATTGACGAATTAGGACGTGATCGTAGTATTCCTATCAAGAAAGTGGACTGGAAAGCTCCAGACCTCGCTACATACGATCCTAAGGACGTTACAGTCAAGGATAACTCAGAGATTGGCGGTGTAAATGATGAGATTTCACCAAACTTGCGACCAATCTTAAGCGACGAAGAAAAAAAGAAAAAGCAACAGTTAATATAGGGAGTATTAGGAGATGGATTTTTTTCAAAGAATAGGTAACTTTTTCAGTGGTAAGGGCTGGGTTAGTGATGAGGAAAAACGCCGTAAAGAACAGCAAACACAACCTCAGAATAAGCCAGCAGTTACTTTTAAGCAGGATCCTGTCTTAAACAACTTAAACAAGACGCCTAGTTTTGGCAGTCCATCTCCTACTCAAGGGCTTTTTCAGCAAAAACCTCAAACAGATACAGTACCTAAAACCGATACAGTGCCTAAAGTAAATACAGTACCAACTGCAAATCAGTTCAATAAGCCTGTTATTTCTGAGATTAAGCCAGAAATCCCTCAGAAGACTGTCAATGACGCTCCTAAGGTACTAACACCTCAAGGACAACAAGACTGGGTAAACAAAGAAAACAAGCAAATCCAAACTCAAAACTTAGTAAACAAACCTATAATTACACCTAAAAAACCAACATATTTTGATTATGCAAATCCATTTGGCGAGCATGGTCTATTCGGCGTAAAACAGCAACAAACCTTCAAGAAAACAGTAGAAAAACCTATCACAGATAATATTAATAAGTTTAATAATTGGATTGATTCTTCAGACAAGGAAAAAGGGCACCAATGGACCGACCCGTGGGATTATGCACGATTTTTTGCAAAGCTACCTGGTGGTATAGTTCAAGGTTTTGCAGAAGCTCCAAATAAAGCAGCTAACGCGGTTACAGGCATAGAAGCGGATGAGAATGGCAAAGTAAAGCAATTAAACGGTATTCAGAGGTTCGGTAAAGGGTTAGACGCTTATGCTTCAACAGTCGGATTAGGCTTTGGTGGTTCAGGTACGCTTATACGCGGTCTTATTGGACTAGCCAAGGCAGGGACAAAACAAGCTGTCAAACAAGGCATAGGACGTACTGTATTAAATGGTACAAAAAATCTAGTTAAGGATTCACTTAAAGAAGGTGCAGAAGAAGTTGTTCAGACATTTGCACAAGACCTAGCAGATGACGGTAAGATAAACACCGATAAAAATACTTACTTCCAATCTGGGACGTTTGGTGCGCTTGGAGGTGGTATGATGCACGGTGCTGGTAAGTTAGCTCAGGGGGTGCATAATTCGTACAACAATCATGTAAACAACGCTATAGCCAATCATGTTGCAGGTTATATGGTTAATCCGTATGCCACTAGTCGGCGTTCGGCAGCCCAGACAAATCTTGTAAATGCAATAAACAATAAAACCGATAGTCCTGTAGATTTTGGTACTTTGTCTAAAAAGAAATTTAACCAAGTAAACGAGTTATTGTCCACAAACGGGCAACCCGTGCTTGAAAGCCGTAATATTAAGGTTCATCCTGCCGTGGTTGATAAGCTTATTCAAAAAAGGGTTGGATTAGACGGAATGACTCCTCAACAAGTAGCAGACGTAGCATATAGTGCTGTTCATGCGCGCAACAGTCGAGTAATCCCAAGTCGATACCCGCATATCGCTGCGTTTACGAAAGCCCAAACAGACAGAGCCGTGCCATTTGCTACATTAGCTGGTTATAACGGTGAAGTATCACTAAAATCTGCATATAAAAAACCGCTAGCCAATTCACTAGCGGACGTTGAGCGTAACGTGGTTTCGGGCGAATCCGCTCAGATAACTCCGAACGAAGACGCCCGTTTAGCACCAAACAATCGTTCGACTGAAGTTGCCGATAGGCAGCTCGCTGACAACTTTACAGGTGCTACGACTGATTATAGTGTAGCAAATAACAGTAGAAATGTCAATGAAGACGTGGTCAAGGAATGAGTGAAAATGCTCCAGCCATGATTAACCTACGTAAAGCTCAAGAGCAGGCTATATACGCCAGAGATCATATCGGTGAGGTAGATGAGAACGGATTGAAATATAAATTAAGCCCAGAACAAGAAACGTTCTTCAAGGACTCTAAGATCCGAGATGAAAATGGCAATCTGAAGACTGTATACCACGGCACAGATGCAGAGTTTGATGTATTCAATCCAAACAATACATCATCTAATAAGTGGGGTGCTGGTAACTATTTAGCGTTTGATGAGAACGCAGGCAAGAATTACGGTAAGAACGTAAAAGAGATGTATGCAAATATTACATCTCCAATTAGCGATAAACAAAAGACAATCTCATTTGAACAATATGACGCCCTACACCGACGAATAAATGATGGCGAGCCAGCATATCGTGAAGATTATGATATGTACGATAACGACATGGATTTGTTGTGGGATATTACTGACAACGGGCAATGGAAAAAATATGCTCAAGATATCAAAGACACCACTGGCAAAGATGGTGTGATTATGGACGATATGGCAATTACTTTTAGCCCAAACCAAACTAAATACACCAATAATCTCAATCCAACAGACTCTCCAGATATGAGGTATAAGTTAGGTGCCAAAATGCAGGAGTTAGCTAGCCAAAACAACCTACTAGCACGCCACCTACAACTAACGGGTGATGAGAACCTTGTATTCAATGAGTGGCAAAATGAAATGCAGAAGAAAGCATTAGGCTACTATGATCCAAAGACTGACCAAATCAACCTAAACAAGCTTACAGAAGACACCCTAAACCACGAATTAGGACATAAATTACTTACCCGTGTAGAAAACAAACAAGACTTATTAAACGCTATCCGTGAGTCTTATGGAGATGACTATTTAATAAACAAATATGGCAGTCAATATGGAAATGACCTGAACCTACTAGCCGAAGAACAACTAGCCGACGGATTCAGTGATTACTACAAAGGAAGATTAAACGGTGAAGATAAAGTACGTCTAGGTACTAGATTAGGTATTCCTCAAAAAGTCTTAGCAATATATGACCGAATTACTGAAGCTATTATGGGACTTGTTGGTAAACAAGACGCCATTAAGCAATTCTACGCTCAAATGGAAACAGGGAAGTTCAGAAACGAGGTGTTCGGAAATACCGAACAGTTGCCGGCTTATAAGAAGAGCGATTCGTCCGCAGATGTTGATGACTACGTAAACGAACTAGTCAAAGAGCAAAAACTAGCCCGTAAAGGCGAGCAACCCACCCTTAAAGAGCGTTGGCAAGATTTCAAAGCAGATATGCGTGAGAAATTCGTGGACAGATTTGCCCCAATTGAAGACAGAATTAAAAACCAATCTGAACAATTAGAAATGCGAAATGCCCTGGATAGGACTTTACGTGCAGATGGAATATCAGAAGCATTTATCCGAGACAACAATTTTGATAAATTAATCACTAGTTTTAAGAATAAAAAAGAATTACAAACGTTTGAGCAGGCGTTAGTTGCTAAACATGCCCTGGAATTAGAATCTAATGGTATAGAAACAGGACGAGATCTCGCAAGGGATAAAGCCCTCATAAAAGCTACAGATAAGCGATTTGCTAAAGAATTCAAACAAGTAAGAGAATATTCCGATAAAGTCCTACAACAAACAGTAGATTATGGACTTATCAGCCAAGATACTGCTAACTATTTAAGGAAGAAATATCCAGATTATGTACCGTTTGACCGTATATTCTCTGACAAAGAAATAGACACCCAGATGAAACACGGAGTGGGTGCTGGTGAGGCTAGTTTAAGTAAGCAGGATATTGTCCAGCGTATTAAAGGCTCATCTCGCTCAATCGACAGCCCATTAAATGCGTTAATTACGAAAACTCAGGATATGATTCAGCAGGGCGAACGCAACAAAACAGCCGAACTTCTGGCAAGTTACGCTAAAGACCCTAAGAATCCATTCCAACTAAGAGAGCTAAAGGTAGGAGAAAGTGCAAACGGACGACCAACTATCAGCTACCTAGACAATGGTAAAAAGCGTACATTCTTAGCTGCGCCTGAAGTAGCTAGAGCTGCTAAAAATATGAACCGTGAACAAATGGGGATTATATTAAGAGCCCTTGCGGCACCTGCCCGTTTACTGAGAATGGGAGCAACTACAGTCAACGCTGGATTTACTATGGCAAACGTCGTAAAGGACTTTGTAGGTGCTACTATAAACTCAAAGGGCGGATTTAATTCAATGAACCCTAAGTCTATTGTAAGTGCCTTGGGCGCAGCATTCCATCATAACGGCGATCTGTATGCAGAAATGCAACGTGAAGGAGTTTTAGGAAATATCTATGAATTAACCCGTAACGCCTCTGACCTAAATCTTAATGAAATACGTAGCCATAAAAACATACTTACCCGCTCACTACATAATGCGAAAAGCCCTCTTAAAACCCTAGAGAATACCATCGGACGCAGTGAAGACTTTGGGCGCGCCTTACAATATGTTGCAAACAAAAAATACGCTAAACGAAAAGGTATGAGTGAGTCTGAAGCTATAAAATTTGCAGCCGACCAAGCAAGATGGAACTCTACAAACTTCTTAAGAAGTGGAACATACGGTAAAGCAATCAATGCAATCGTGCCTTACTCAAACGCAAATATTCAAGGTCAGCGTATCACCTTACGCCGAATGAAAGAAAACCCAGCAAGATATACAGGTAAAATCGCACTTGGAATAGTAGCCCCAACTGTAGCCGCTATGGCTCTATCGTATAGTAATGACGAGAATAAGAAGATAATGGAAAACTTACCTGATTATGTCAAGGAAAATAACGTAGTAGTTATCGGTCCAGGGGCTAAATATAATAAAGAGCAGAATAAATGGGATGGCGTTTACCTAGTACCAGTACCACCTCAATTCTCACCACTTCATAGACAACTTCACAATATGGTGAAAAGTGCTATGACGGGACAACAATTTGACGTAGGTAAAACCGTCGGGGACGCCGTAGAACAAGTAACGACCGTAAACCCAATGGAGATAAGACGTACAGGTGCTCAGTATGTACCGCAAGCCGTAAAGCCGTTTATGGAAACCTGGGCAAACAAAAACCTATACACAGGACAAGAAGTCGTACCTGAGGGTATGAAGAATTTTGACGGAAAAGACCAGTGGGACAACAGTACAAGCCTCACAGCCCGAAAAGTCGGTGAACTTACAGGTCTTAGCCCTAAGCAAATAGACAACGCGTTTAGAACGTCTACAGCAGGCGGTGGGCAGAATCTACTTCACGGTATGGATTTCGCCATAGCAAAGGCTACAGGGGCTTCTGATGACGAAATAAAGGGTAGAAGTATGCTAGATTCAGTCGTTGGACGATTCTACGCGCCAAAAGGAACAAGCCAAAGCTCATACTTCTATCAATCATTAGAAAAAGCCGCTAAAGACAACAAATTGTCTGGTAGTGATTTAGAACTTTACCAAGCATTGACCTCTAGGAAATATAACGGAGACGGTAGCGTAGAGGGCAAAACAGAGGGTGATGTTTTAATGAACAACCGAATTCTAGCAAATAAGCCAAACATAATTAAAGCCCTAAGTGAGGCGGCTAAGTGGCGCTCAGCACAAACAGGCGAAGAGTTAGACCCTCTATACAAACTCCCAGTCGACAAACAGCAGTACTTCTATCACTTACAAGGTTCACCAAAGAATGGCGCCGAGCAAAGGAAGCTAAAGCGAGATGCACCTTGGCTAGAAGATTTCCAAAAAGAAAGAAGTGCATACTTTAAGCGTCAAGACTTCAAATCTGGAAAGAGTAATCGAGTACCTTATCCAGAGGTGAGTGATGAACTCCAAGCTACTCTAAAAACATACCACGATATGCCAAACAGTCCTCAGAAATGGGCATTCCTGGACGCCCACCCTGAACTATCCGACCACTTCAAGCAGATAGAAGACTACAGTAATAAAGTTCGTGAAGCTCAAGGTTACGCCCCACTACGAACTCGCCCACAACAAAGCCAGTACGTAAAAATGCAGATGGCTAATAAAAACTGGCGAGATCCTGCCGTTGCTAGATATTTACAGGATCTGAACGTTTACAACATCACGAATTCGGCTTCTCTGGCAGAAATGCAGGGCGAAGAATTAAGCCCTAAAGCCCTAAAAGCTATACAGAGCATAGGTAAGTATGGATTGGTCAAAAATCCAGACGGAACATTCGCTCTTAAGTACCCAGACGGACAAGGCACTAACGAATCTCATATTCAAGCAGGCGCTATAGATATGAGTAGTTTTGGCAGGAGAAGAGGCGGAAGAGGTGGCTCATCAAACGGTATTAGGACTTCTACAGACACCCTTAAACTGTCAAACACTACAGCTCTAGGTATGAATACCTTCAAAAAGAATAAGAGCGGATTGCCACAATTCTCAGTTAAGGCTATCCAGAAGAGTGGTCTGTTAAAATCACGCAGACCGACAAGTAGGGTAGTTACATTTAGATAGTTTTGTGGTAAAATAAGGATAATTCTAATCCACCGAAGTGCTTGGCGATTGGATACATAAAATAATAAGTGGTTATTTGTGTATTCGCTCCCAGGCACTTTTTCATGAACAACCACGGAAAGGTGGACTTCATGAATCTATCGGAGGTAATTAATCTTGCCTATCAAACAGCGACAGGAAAAACAAAAACGCTCAGTCCTGGTAATTCAAAATACGAGCGTATGCTCAATATTGCCAACATGGCAAATATGCAATGGGAAAGCGAGCCAGACGTTATATGGGGCTCATTGTGTGAAGATAGGGAAATAGGTGTAATTGATGATAACACATCATACAGGCTCCCAGAAGACGTTAGAACAGTAGATTTTCGTAAGTTTATCACACTAAAGAAAGATGATAAGACTTGGACTATCCCATTTATCTCCCCTCAGCTGTTTAAGAACGGTTGTTATGGCGCTTTACAGCTAGGTTGGAAGTTAGATTTTAATGGACTAACTGAAGAAATGAAGGGCGCGAAAATCATTGCGCCAGTTATTCGTCGTACTAAAAAATTGGTAGAACCAGAAGACAAGGTAGAGATTGACGATCCGTACTGGCTGGTCTATATGATAGCTGCTGAATTTGTTAGAAATAGCCGTACAAAATCCAATCAATACGGTAATTTGGTTACCCTTGCTCAATCTTCTATGGAAGGAATGAAGAACCGCAATGGTTACAAATTCGATGAAGTAATTAGAGAGGATGTCTGGCTATGATAAAGCCTCCTAAGAGCGCTCCTCAGCCAAATATTGATAGGTTGAGTGTTAAGTCTTGGAACAAGGGCTATATCTCTGCTATGGACGCAGGACGTATGCCTAATAGTGGTCTGTTAAAAATGACTAACGCTATGCTCAAACAAAACGGAACTGTTGCTCCACGACCAGGCACTAGACAATATGGAGAGGATTTACCAGGTGAGATCTTAGGTTTTGATGAGTATGTTGAAGTCGTTGGCAACAAGCGAACAAACAAACTTATAGCTATCGTAAAAGATGGAGAAAGGGCTCACGCGTATACAGCACTAGACGGCAAGGGCTGGGTAAAGGTTGAAGGCGCAGACTACAACAACGAATCGTACCCGACATTTACTCAAGTCCGCGATAGGGTAGTGATTACAAATAGTAAAGATTATTTATCTTACTATGATATTCAAAAAAAGAAGAATGTACGCCCAGAAGCACTGCCTACAGTTACAGAGGTAAAAGCTGAAGCAGTAGGTATAGCGGGGACAAATGAAACTCTGTACTACTGTGTAACGGCTGTTAAAAATGGAGAAACAGCAAGAAGTGATGCTGCAAGCGTACGAGTAAATAAAAGTCGAACTGAATGGCGTGGAAAAAACGTAGACAAAACAAAAGGTCAGACTGAAGAATACATAAAGATTACCTGGAATAAAATCAAAGACGCTGAATATTATATTTTATACTGTGGTATTTCTCCGACGAGTTTGCGAATGATGGATATCGTCGGACATATAAAAGACAATACTCTAACACAATCCTATGAAGATATCGGGCAAAAAGTCTTAAACCCTAACGTTATCCCTCCAAATTCAAACAGCACGGCAGGCGTTAAGGCTGCACGATCAGTACTTGTAGCTAGCCGTCTATATCTTTTGGGCGACGAGGACGACCCTTGGAAGATTACCTTTGGTGGCGCTGACCCTGACACGATGTTGGATTTTTCAGCATTTGCTGGTGGTTACATAAGAATAAATGCAGGGTCAAAGGAAATACCTGTTGCTATGCGTCCATTCAGAAATGGTAAGGGCGATGCTGTGCCGATGATTCTATGCTCAGAAACCAACGGTAACGGAAGCCTGAAATATCTACAGTCATCAAGCATGCAATTAGACTCTACGAATATTCAGTGGATTAGCGTGATTGACGATAACGGACGAGATGGAACAGACGCGCCAGATTCAGTTGTCGTTTATAATAACGCTCTTATCTATATCTCTAAGACTGGATTTAAGACTACATTGACAAAGCCTCAAATGCAGAACGTCCTATCTACAGATAATTTGACAGACAATATACAGCCAGATGTCGAACGCTTAAACAGTAATTTTATTCATAAATCTATCGGGCTAGAGGTGAACGGTATGATTTATTTCGCGGTGCCAGTTGGTAGTGAAAAATTGAACCAACTATGGGTACTGGATATGAAGCGCGGCGGTGTTTGGTGTATGCCTTGGGTGATAGGCGACATTAACGACTTAAAAGTTTACGGAAGTAGCGACGGAAAAACCAGAGTACTTTTGGCTATTGGGAATAAACTTATCGAGCTAACTGATGAAGTGAAAATGACCGACAGTGGAAAACCATTTATCACTGATATCGGCTCAGGAGTTGTGAAGTTTTCTGAAGATGGCGCGATGTGGACAAGCCTAGTGGATATTACATTTATTTTGCTCAAACCTACAGGAACCATTAACTTCTCAGTATCTGGAAAAACCGAAGACGAACCGCTTCAACCGTTCTTAAACTTCAGCAAAAACTTTACCCCAAAAACTGTCCCAATTGGGTGGAATACCCCTTCAGGCTGGAACAGCCCTCTAGGCTGGGGATTTGTACCTAAAAAATATAAGTCATCAAGCGGTGAGGTAAGACTATCAATCACTAAGGACATTGACGAAGACGTGAACTGGATTCAGTACTCAGTCGCGGCGAATGAAGCAGGAGCAGATTTTGAGCTGTCTGACGTGATAATTCAGCACATACCGATAGGAGTTATTTTTGAGGAGGACGAAGATGAATAAAAAACAAAAAGGAGGGTATATGGATAACACAGACAAAGAAGTATCAGCAAAAGAATTTGGAGCGTTAGAAGCTGACGTCAGACACATTAAAGAGGGTGTAGACAAACATACTATTACTCTAGAACGAATTGAAAATATCGCTCGTGCTAACGTTACTCAAGCTCAGCTCAAAGCATATATAGCCGAGCACGAAAAAGAGTCAGAAGAAAAATACGTCAAACGTACTGAAATCGAAGGCGTGATGAATTTTTGGAGCCTGGTAACAAGCAACTTAGCGAAATTATTCGCTATAGCACTTGTCGGGCTAGCAATTTACGCAACAAATAACTTAATTCAGCAAAATAAAGCCGTTACGGAATTACAAGAAGAAGTTCAACAAACGCAAGTAAGGAGGAAATAATATGATAGAAAAAGCACTAGCTTGGTTCTACGCACGTAAAGGTCGAGTTTTTTATTCAATGGAAAGTCGGAATGGTCCAAATTCGTACGATTGCTCAAGCTCTGTATATCACGCACTAAAAGAAGCAGGTCTTTTACCTGCTAGTTACTGGATTGGAAATACAGACACACTATTTGATGCCCTAGAAAAGAATGGTTGGGTTCGAGTACCTGAGGACGCTAACGGCGAGGCAGACACGCAACGTGGAGATATCTTTATCTGGGGTATTCGAGGAAACTCTGGTGGAGCATTAGGACACACGGGAATGTTTGTTGACGCAGATAACGTGATTAACTGTCGCTATCAGGCAGGTATTGTAATAGACAATCACGACTGGCTCTGGAGTGCTTCAGGATATCCACCATACGCATTTTACAGGTATGTAGGTAAACCTCAAGAAGCTAAACGTGTAGCACTTCCTGAAGTTTATTATGCAGATGAAGTAGCGACTGTATTCGACTTACGACAAATTAGATGTAACCGATTGATTGATGATTTTGATTGGGAAGATAATGGTGTACCCGTTTCTGTAGCAGTGAGAACAGATAAAGACGGCTATTTATTAGACGGAGAAATTAACACAGGTGATTACTTCCGAATTGTCGGCTCAACAGAAGTATTAGACGAAACGACTGAAGACGGAAAGAGATACCTACAGCTAAAAATGGCAGATGACGGGATTTGGGTATTAGCAGAACGAGTACGTGAACTGGCGAATGGAGATGCAGGCACACCACGACCACAATCACGTCCTCAGCCTCAACCAGCCCCAAAGACACCAGAATTGCAACAGGCACCTCAAACCAAAGAAAAGCCACAGGAGCAACCGTTAGCACCGCAACCAACCAACGAAGATGTTATGAGGTCTATCGCTAAATTAAGTCAAGACGTCGCTAAGAATAAAAGTCTATTAGAGAAGATTATCGATTTTCTGATGAGTATTTTTAAGTTCAATAAATAAGGAGGAAATATGGAAAAGATTAAATTATTATTCAGTTCAGAAACAAAAAACGGTCGAGCAATGAGGACATTTTTGCAAGGACTACTGGGAGCTATGGCAGCATTTACAGCATTGTACAGCAGTCCTGAATTCGGCAAGTTTATCACAAGCTTGGACAGTCTAACAGGACACACGGTATTCTCGGCAGTTATTGCAGTTATTGCCGCAGCTATTAGCCGATTGATGCCAGTCATCGGCGCAGTAGTCAAGATGTTAAAGGAAAAATATGAGGAGAAAAAATAATGCTTAGAAAAGCTTCAGCAGACGGTAAAATACCAGCAGACGCAAGGCTCACCTCTCAAAAAGAAAAAGGCGCTCAAAGTATCTCAGTAAGTACAGTTGAGGGTTGGAGAATTGGTGAAGAGCAAGACTTTGTTATATATGAAGTAAACTCAAACAATGAGGTCATAGCTGGGTCTGTAACTTCATGGAAAGGCGTTTCTGCGTCAAATGGAACTATAGCAAACTTAACAATAACAGGCGGTATAGATAGGTTGTATCCAATCGGAGCAGTAGTTACGCCAACAACTACTTCTGCTTGGGCGAATGATTTAATTTCTGGTTTATTAAAATCTCATAACCCAGACGGCACACTGAAAGAATCAGCACTGCCAGCTATCAAGCCACAGGTAATTCCTAATAAGTCTATTACAGCCGACAAGATAGACTTTACGACAATGCCAGACAATAAATATTCTACCGATGAGATAAATACTGGCAAAAAATGGATAAATGGCAAAACTATTTATCAAAAGACTTTTATAATGGGTGGACTCGGTTTAGCTACTACTATTAAAAAACCGCACAACATTTCTAATTTAGATATGGTGATTAGGATTCAAGGTATTGCCAAAGAAAACTCAATTGGAGCGACTATTAACCTGCCGCACGCTGCTGACCAGCAGCCATATACAGTGACAGTTTATGCTGATAACACAAACGTAAATATTCAAACATATGCTGATCAGCGCGGCTATGCTCAATCTTATGTGACTCTATGGTACACGAAAAAGTAACTAGATTTAACCTATCGCTATCCAATTAACATAATACGTAGCGGCATTGTCGTAAAGTCTATCTTGTGAGTATTGACTTTTACGCTAGAGTTTGCTAATATAAGAACATATCAGATACGCATTTGATAACCTCGGTCGTTTTTGACTGGGGTTTTCTTTGTCTAAAAATAACCTCTTACTCAAAATCGATAAATCGTGAAAAATCTGTCAAGAGTTTTGCACCAAATTCTTACACTTTTTTCACAAAAATAAAATTTCACCTGTGGAAAATGAAGGTGCTAGTTTTTCATTGGCTTAAAGAGAGGGTAAAAATGGGGAAAATTGTTCATATTTCTGAGATTAAAACGCCATTGACAGAAGCCATTAAGAAATGGAGAGCTGACAATGTATGATTTTGATAAACAACAGATAATCGAGCCAAAGCGTCAGTTTACAGGCGTTTGGTTACCAAAAAAGCTACTGTTAGACGAAAGACTAACCGCTGCTGATAAAATCCTTTACGCCGAAATAGCAAGTTTTGGTGAAAAGGGATGCTGGAAGCGTGCCGATGAGTTACAACAGCTGTGTGGTGTGGGGCGAGACGGTCTTCAGTCTGCTTGTAAACGATTACGAGAGACTGGCTATATTGTCGAGCGTAGGATGTATGGTCGAATAGTACGTACGTTAGCCGTTTATTCAACAGTCGTGAAATCCCATCAACAGGATAATCCGGTTGTTCATCAGCCGGAAAAACCGGTTGTTCAAGAACAGGATAATCCGGTCGTTGTACAACAGGATAATCCGGTTGTTCATAAAGATAACACAAAAGATAACACTATATATATTAATAGTGAAGTTAGTAAAAAACTATTAGACCTACTAAACGAAAAAACTAAGCGTAATTTCAGAATACTTCCACGAGGTTATAAAGAAACCTTGAAGAAGTTCTCGTTAGAAGAAATCGGTAAAGCACTAGACGTACTCGTTGAAGACGATTGGCACTCAAAGAAGATTAACGAATTAAAAAGCGACTATCTGCTCAGAGCCTCCACGATAGACAACATGCTCTCAAAGCGAAAAAAGCAGCCTGAAGGCATGGCAGACCTAGACGAGTTAATGGGAGATGGTTCATGGATGGCTTAAAAATCGATTTAGAGGACGCCTCAGAGGGTTTTGTTGCGGAAACGATAAAATACCACAATGAAGAGATAAAGTCGCTCAGAAGCGATTACATGACGTTACAGGACATATCTAGGACTAGTCAGCATGTCGACGAATACGAAGAGATATTCCAAACGATTGAAGACAAAGCAAATTGGCATAA
>QWCO01000630.1_pt1 | contig 19680 bp, 16 predicted proteins | sample 1972611 | NCBI WGS metagenome assembly QWCO01 (sample SAMN09866706, study PRJNA288562) | Human oral metagenome isolate term1_saliva, whole genome shotgun sequencing... | reverse complement strand
AATTGCGCTCGGCCAATGTGCGCAAAAATTCTTGACCTACGGCACCACTGGCGCCCACGATGGCTACTTTCATTGTTGCGAATAAAGATGAGGAAGAAGGGAGAGATGTAAAGATACACATATATAATAATATGTATAGCCGCTTCACCTCTTGTGTATTTCTTCCGTGAGATTTTATTGTTTATGCTGCAAAAGTATCAATTTATCTTCAGAAATCGTGCTTAGTCTGCCATTTTTTTTGTTCCTTTGCTGGAAAACGTATAGTTTGCAGTGTATAATCTTGCAATCTTGTTCGTGAATATGCCTAAAAACTCAATTCTTCTTTATGCTCCTTCCCACCGAACCTCTTATCACTAACCCCACATGGATTGTGCTCGTCGTGTTGGGCTTGATACTTTTCACCCCGATGGTGCTCGAACGGCTCAAAATTCCCTCTATCGTTGGGCTCATTGTGGCAGGGATGCTCGTAGGACCGCATGGCGTACACCTGCTTTCGCGCGACGCCTCCTTTGAAATCTTTGGAAAAGTGGGACTTTACTACATCATGTTCTTGGCATCGCTCGGCATGAACCTCACCGACGTGCAGCGCTATCGGTGGGGGGCGCTGGCTTTTGGCACCATCTCCTTTGTTCTTCCCATGGCACTTGGATTTCTTGCCAATCGCTGGGGATTAGGTTTGAGTTTTCCGGCTGCGGTGCTGGTGGCTGCCATGTATTCAGGGCACACCCTGCTCACCTATCCCTTAGTGATGCGATGGGGTTTGGCGCGTCATCGCTCGGTGGGCATGGCAGTGGGAGGAACCATCCTCACCAATGTGCTCACCCTCGTAGTGCTTGCCGTGGTGGGCGGAGTGTATAAGCCCGATGGTGGAGATTTCAACATGTGGCACCTATTGGGACGTGTGGCACTCGTCACCGCTGGACTATTTTTGGTGATGCCTTCGCTGGCGCGTTGGTTTTTCCGTCGTTTTGATGAGGGCGTAGTGCAATATGTCTTTGTGCTCGTCCTGGTGTTCTTGGGCGCTGGGCTCATGGAATGGGCAGGGATGGAAGGTCTCCTCGGCGCCTTCCTCGTGGGCATCGTGCTCAATCGCGAAATCCCTGCCGTAGGACCGCTGATGCAGCGCATCGAATTTGTGGGAAATGCCCTCTTCATCCCCTATTTTCTCATCGGAGTGGGCATGATTATCAATCTGCACACCATCCTCTCAGGCTGGCACATTGCTGCCATGGCTTTGGCGATGATTGTCATCGGAACTGCGGGCAAACTTCTCGCGGCACAGTTGGTGGGACGGGCTTTGCAGTTTTCTGCCACTGAGAGAAACATGGTGGGCGGACTGAGCACAGCGCGTGCAGCTTCGGCACTGGCGATTGCCATGGTGGGATATGAAATCATTTTACCCGACGGAAAGCATCTGCTCAACGAAGACGTGGTGGGTGCAGCCATGATGCTCATCTTGGGATCGTGCATCATCGCTTCCGCACTCACGGAGCGTGCTGCGCGCCAGCTCATGCTTTCGGGTGCCGCGCTCGCCTCTTCTTCCGAAAACGAAGAGAAAGACTCCCTCGTGGTGGCTTTGGCGAATCCGCGCATGGTGATTCCCATGACCAATATGGCGTTGATGCTGCGCAGTGCGTCTGCCACTTCTCAGCTCACAGCTGTGAGTGTGGTGCTTTCAGACGATGCCGAAGAGCGCGCCATCGCACAACAAGGATTGGACTATGCTGCAAAAATGGCGGCTACGGTGGGAGTGCGCATGCAAACTCATTGCCGCCGCTCGGTGAATGCCGTGACGGGCATCGTGCACACGGCAGGAGAGCACGAGGCGTCCGACATCTTGATAGGGCTTCATCAGAAAAAATCCATCTCAGCCACCTTCTTTGGAAAGTTTGCCACCGACCTTTTTGAAGCGGCTTCGCAACAAATCATGGTCTATCGTCCCTTGGTGCCCATTCATTCTTTGCGACGCATGCACATCGTTGTGCCTCGTAGAGGGGAATATGACCCTGGTTTTCGCCATTGGGCGATGCGATTTGCCACTCTTTCGGTGCAGTTGTCGTGCCGCATCTCGGTGTATGGCGCACCGGAAACGATGGAGGCACTCCGCAAAATCTGGGAAGGATCGAAACAAAAGCCCGAGGTGGAATATCACGATTTCTCTTCATGGGACGACCTTCTCCCCTTGGCTTCTCGCCTGCGATCCGACCATTTGGCAGTATTCATCTCTGCTCGTCGTGGAATGCCGTCGCACCACCGCTATCTCGACCAACTTCCTATGCAAATCGAGCGCTATTTCTCTGTGCGCAGTTGGATGATTGTCCTCCCCAAAATCGATGCTAGACAATAGACTTTAGACGTTAGAAATTAGACGTTAGAGATATGCTGTGGCACTTTGGAGATAAGCTGTTAAAACTTATACTTGAGGGTCCGACGTTTCTCAAAAAACGTTGGACTTTTTCCAAAAAACGTGGGAGATTTTCTGAAAAACGTCGGAGTTTTTTTCAAAAACGTGGGAGATTTTTTTCGCCCCCGCCTTGCACCTTGTCGAAAGACGTAGAAATGATGAAGAAAGGCTTGATTTTCAGTATCAATTCTCCAAGGCTCAATGGTTAACTTCCCATCTCTAACGGCTATTCTCTAGCGTCTAACATTATTTTGCAGGTTAAAATCGTTTGCGATGCTTGGTTGCCCCAAAAGGAATTTGTAATTTTGCCCTAGACATAACATTTCCTCCTCATGCAAGAAAAAGAGGTCCCACCGTAGACGAGATTTATCAAGCCTTGGTGGACCACATTCCTACGCTTTCCAAGACTACCGTTTACAACACCCTCCGCCTACTCATGGAGCATGGTGTGGTGCGTATGCTCACTATCGACGGCAAAAATGCCAATTTCGATGGGGTGACGGAGCCGCATGCCCACTTTCTCTGCCATAAGTGTGGGAGAATCTTCAACATTGAGTCGCCTTCCGACTTGCTGGCTGCGCCACCTTCTGCCCCTAAAGGCTTTACGATCGAAACTGCCGACCTGTATTATCGGGGGGTATGTTCCGACTGTTTGGCACAACAAGACACTTGAATCCAAATTGCTCATTAAAATCTAATGACCGATTGGGGTTGAAAACTAAAAAAGATGGAGCCTTGTGCTCCATCTTTTGTTGTTGATAGCCCCACCTTCGGAGCGACATCGCCCATTGTGGGCAAGGTGTTGCAAACTGTGGCTTATCCCAGTTGCAAAGCTATGCAGGCACACGCTTCGGCATCGGCGAGCGCGTGGTGGTGATGCGTCAAGTCATAGCCACACTCCGCAGCCACTGTGTGGAGCTGGTGATTCTCGAGTTTGGGAAAAGCCTTGCGTGCCATCTCCAAGGTGTCGAAAAAGAGATAATCTGGATAGTCCATCTGATAGACGCGGAAGGCGGCTTTCAAACAACCTTCGTCAAAGCGACTATTGTGTGCCACCAAGGGTAAATCTCCAATGAGGGAAGCAATTTCTTCCCACACTTTGCTGAAAACTTCCGCGTTGTCCGTGTCTTTGGCAGACAATCCATGGACGCGCGTGTTGTGGTAGCAATAATAATTAGGTTCAGGCTGGATGAGAGCATAGTGCTTTTGCACCACTTCTCCATGGCGCACCACCACGATGCCCACAGAACAAACGCTGCTACGGATGTTATTGGCAGTTTCAAAGTCAATGGCTACAAAATCTTGCATAGTTGTGAGGAAGAAATAGAGTGATTTTCGCGAGTGTCAAGCACCCATCACGACAAAGGTAGGAAGTAATTTTCAAAAAACACCTAATTGCGTTGGGAAATCTCTGTTGGTGAGGGCGAAATCTCTTCGGCTTTACAGAAAAAAGCCTACAATTTGCCCCCACCTCCCAAGAAATGAGTAAATTCGCAGAAACAACAACTGATTAACTGGTTTGAAAGCTGACAACCTCCACATGATATCTCTTAGAAATATCCATAAATCCTTTGGCAATCTCGAAGTGCTCAAAGGCATAGATCTCGACATCCAGAAAGGCGAGATGGTGAGTATCGTAGGTCCTTCGGGAGCGGGCAAGACTACGCTCCTGCAAATCATGGGCACGCTAGATCGTCCCAACGAAGGCACGCTGACGATAGCCAACACCGATGTGACCCGCCTATCGTCTTCTGCCCTTTCCCACTTCAGAAATACCCACATCGGCTTCATCTTTCAGTTTCATCAGCTCCTTCCTGAGTTCACCGCGCTCGAAAATGTCATGATGCCCGCGCTCATCGCTGGGACTTCCAAGCGTGCCGCTCGCGAACGTGCCACTCAGCTTCTTGCCTATATGGGGCTGGAAGATCGCGCGGAGCACAAGCCCGCTGCGCTTTCGGGTGGTGAAAAACAGCGTGTGGCAGCTGCACGTGCCTTGATGAATGAGCCAGACATCATCTTTGCCGACGAACCCACTGGTTCGCTCGACTCCAAAAATCGCGCAGAACTGCAGGAACTTTTTTTCCAACTGCGTCGTGATCTCGGACAAACTTTTGTCATCGTCACACACGATGAGGCCTTTGCACAGCAATGCGACCGCTGCATCCACATGGTCGATGGAAGAATCTCGGATGAAGCCACCACTGAAATGCAGCAGACCAGTGAAGCATCCTTAGAGGCGGACGAAGATAACCATACTTCGACAGATACCGAAGCAACCTCCGCGCTGCATCTTACTGCCCCTATGTCAGACTATCCCCTTAACCTTGCTGAATAATCTCAACTTATCATGATTAACATCGGACAATTCAACACCCTCACCATCACGCGCTTCACCGATCATGGGGCTTATGTAGATGGTGGTGAAGTGGGAGAAATCCTAGTGCCTAAGGCCTATGTGACGAAGTCCATGCGTCCGGGCGATACGCTCGACCTTTTTGTCTATCTCGACCAATCGGAACGTTTGGTCGCTACTACGGAACAGCCGCTTGCCACGGTGGGCGACTTTGCTTATCTCGAAGTGGCGTGGGTGAATGAGCATGGAGCTTTCTTGAATTGGGGTGTGATGAAAGATCTCTTTGTGCCGTTCCGTCAGCAAAAGCGCACCATGGAGGTGGGAGAAAGTTACATCGTCTTTGTAGACATCGACGAAGAGACCGGTCGCCTCATGGCTACTGCCAAAATAGACAAACATCTCTATCCCGCTCGCGAACATTATTACCATCGCGGTGAAGAGGTGGATCTCCTCGTTTGGCAGCGCACGGAATTGGGGTTGAAGGTGATTGTGGACAATCGCCATGCTGGGTTGGTTTATAACGACCAACTCTTTGCTCCCGAGCCTAAGACGGGCGATCGCCTGCGTGGTACGGTGGTGAATGTGCGTCCCGATGGGCGCATCGATGTGTCGTTGCAACGTTTGGGTAAGAGCCGCTTCCGCGACTTTGCCGAGGTGCTCTACGAAGAACTCCAAGCGGAGTCCGAAGGCTTCCTGCCTTTCACCGACAAATCTTCGTCCGACGACATCTCCGCTCGTTTTGGCGTGTCCAAAAAGACCTTCAAGCGCGCAGTCGGTACGCTCTATCGCGAAAAGAAAATAATACTCGAAGAGGGCGGTATTCGTAAGCGTTAAAAGGTTTATCCTATAAGATAGGCTCTTATTTGAAGCAATAAATGAACGACAAAGACCAAGTGCAGTGAGAAATCACTATATTTGTGTCTGTAAATTTGTAAACTTAGTCTTTATTATGTCTGACCTCAACAAAGAAATTACTCAGGAGACTGCAAATGCTTCTACAGCTTCTGTGCAGAACAGCGATGTTCATTCTCAATCATCGCAGCCTAATGGCGAACAGCCTTACTGTGGGACTCCCCAACAACCGCAGTTTGCCGCTCAAACTCCTTATGGTGCGCCTGCCCCTCCACCTTATGGCGTTCCCTATCCCCAACCACGCCGAAGCAATGGCATAGGTACAGCAGGATTTGTGGTTACCCTGGTCAATATGTTCTTGGGCTTTATTCCCGTCGTCAATTTCCTGTGCATTATCCTTTGGCCTTTAGGCTTGATTCTCTCTATTATAGGGATGTTGAAAAGCCCGCGTGGTCTTGCCATTGCAGGTTTTGTGCTTTCTTTATTAGGAGTGATAGTGGTGCTTTTCTTCTTTATGCTTGGAGCTGGTGCTGCTTTGTTGGGAGCTTAGTCCCTTCATCACGAATCATTTTTTCTTGTATGCTCGTTTTTCATCGCCATCGTAGCCTGAGAAACGAGCATAGTTGTGCTAAGCTATGATAGTGTATGCAGAAAGATGCTTTATGCTTCATCTAAGTGTAGCTATATCTTATTCTGCAAAGGAAACAAAAAGCTGGGACTATCCGTGAAGGGTAGTCCCAGCTTTGATTTTATGGCTTTGCTTCTAGGAGCAATTCATCGTTCTTCGAGAGATACAACTGTGTTCTACGAGAGATACAATAGAATTCTATGCAAGATGAATGGGATGCTCCGAGATGAGCGACTGCGGCTATTAGATACCAGCAGAGATGTCGAGAGCTTGCAACACGTAGCGTGCAACGAGCAGCGCAGAAATGATGTAGAGGGTGATGGACACTTGGTTGAAACGACCAGTGAGTACCTTAACGAGGGTATAGCTGATGAGACCCAATGCCATACCTTCTGCGATATTGTAGGTCAAGACCATGGTGAGCACCGTGATGAAGCTGGGAAGTGCTTCGGAGATGTCGAGCAAGTCAACGTCTTGGATAGAGCTCAGCATCAACACACCCACCAACACGAGTGCACCAGTGGTGGCTGCAGAGGGGATGAGCAAGAAGAGCGGAGAGAGGAAAAGCGCGAGGAGGAAGAAAATAGAGGTGGAGAAGGCTGTCATACCGGTGCGACCGCCTTCTGCAATACCCGCAGAACTTTCCACGAAAGTGGTGACAGTGGATGTGCCGAGTGCTGCACCAACGCTGGTGGCAACGGCATCTGCCATCATAGCACCCTTGATGTTTTTCACATTGCCAGCTTCGTCCATCATTTCAGTCTTCGCAGCTGCACCAATCAAAGTGCCGATGGTGTTGAATATGTCGATGAAGACGAGCACCAAAATGGTGAGAATCATGTCGCCACTCAACACTTTGCTGAAGTCCATTTGCAAGAAAGTGGGAGCGATGCTGTGTGGCATACTGATGGGAGCGAAGTCAGCACCAATTTTGGTAACTCCCAAAGGAATACCGATGAGGGTGCAGATGATGATGCTGTAGAAAAGGGCACCGCGCACGCGAAGTTTCATGAGCACAGCACTGAGGATGATGCCCAAGCAAGCCAAAGAGGAGGTAGCATTGAAGTGACCGAGCGAAACGAGTGTCGCTTCGTTGGCAACGATGATGCCCGAGTTTTTCAAACCCACAAAGGCGATGAAGAAACCGATACCCGCAGAAATGGCGAAGCGCAGGCTCTTAGGGATGCAGTTCACAATCTGTTCGCGTATATTGAAAGCTGTGAGCACAATGAAGATGAGTCCTTCGATGAAGACAGCAGCGAGCGATTGTTGCCATGAGTAGCCCATGGTGAGGCAGAGGGTGAAGGCAAAGAAGGCGTTGATGCCCATACCAGGAGCTTGTGCGAAGGGCAACTTAGCCATGAAGGCGATGAGGAGTGTACCGATGGCAGAAGCCAAGGCGGTTGCCGTGAAGACAGCACCCTTGTCCATACCAGTGTTAGCCAAAATGTCGGGGTTCACCGCAAGGATGTAGCCCATGGTGAGGAAGGTGGTGAGACCTGCCAACAACTCTGTGCGAAGATTGTGTTTTGTAGGATCAAAACCTACGAGGCGATAAAGGAATTGCATACGAAATGTATGGTTGATGAGTGAATGAATAATCAAAAGTACCCCCAGCTAGCAAGATAGTACTTGAAAGGGAGGAAGCCTATCCGCATTGATCTAGCCAATGAGAAGGAGAGAAAATCAGCAGCATTCCTGAGTAACTCATGGGAGCAGAGCAGGAATGCTGAGGAAAAAGAGTCTGAAAAATAGGGAAGTGAGAAAGGGAAGCTAGACTTATCTTTCAGAGATTAGAAAGTCCACTTCACAGCAAGCGTGGGGTTCACCGTGAGTTTGTCGCTAATAGCGAAATTGTGACTGATTTCCCACTCAGTACCTACGCTGAGGTAGAAGTTGGGGTCCACACCTTTCACCTTGTTAAGGTTGAGCCAAAGCTGAGGTTCGGTGATGAACACGAGGTTGCTCTTGCCATCTACGAAGCTGCGATCGCTCCAGAGGTCAGCAAAACCGCTAGTGGTGAGGAGGCCGCCAGCAAAGTTGTAGTACCAAGTTCCAGTGAGCTGCCAAGAAGCAGGATTGGTCTTCTTGTCCAAGTACTTGAACATAGGAGTAACAGTGAAGCCACCTTTATAGTCCTTGCGGGTCCAAGCATAGGTGATACCAGCGAGGTATGCATTGTTGAACGTGAACTTATTGCTCAAGCCACCATTGTACTCTACGTGAGCGAGGAAGGGAGAGTTGCCGAGCTTGAATTCGCGAGAGATTTCCCAGTAGGCCAAAGTAACGCCCTCAGTGCGATAGTTCATATCCACAAAGAAGAAAGTGTTACCCCATTGGTCAGGGTGGAACATTTCGACAGTGGTGGTGAGGTTGGGACGTTCAGCACCAGGAACGCGTTGATCTTGGTACAAATGACTACCGAAATCGTAGTGGAACTGGATGTTTTGCGCTTGAGCTGCTACGCCTGCGGTGAGGAGGAAAGCAGCGAGAAGGAAAAGTTTACGGAACATATTGAGTAAATAGGTTGTTGATTGCGAAGAAAGAGGGATTGTGGGACAACCCGAGGGAGGTTATTTGCCCTCGTTGTGTTCAGGTTCGGGAGTCTCTATACGGTCTTCTGCGCGTTCGGGAAGAACGAGGTTGAGAATCACGGCAATGACAGCGGAGAGACCGATGCCCGCGAGGGAGAAACTACCCCAAGACAGAGCTGCACCACCGATGCCTGTGGTCAAGGTGACAGAGATAATCACCACGTTGCGCGAAGAAGCCAAGTTGACCTTGCTGTGGAGCAAACTAGAAATGCCTGCACCTGCGATTGTGCCAAATAGCAACAGCATGATACCGCCGAGAATAGCTTGGTCGATGCTGCGAAGGAGGGCGCTCACTTTGCCAATGAGAGAGAACACAATACCGGTTACGGCTGCAATGCGGAACACCACTGGAGCTGTGATTTTTGTCAATGACATAGCTCCAGTCACTTCGGAATACGTGGTCACGGGAGGTCCACCCACAAGTGCTGCGAAGACACAAGCCAAACCGTCACCGAGCATGGTGCGATGCAAACCAGGATCTTTCACGAAGTTCTTACCCACCACGTTGTTCACCACATAGACGTCGCCAATGTGTTCGATCACGGGGGCAATGGCTACCGGAATCATGAAGAGGATGGGTTCCCAAGAGAAGGTGTCTGGGAGGTGGATTTGAGGAAGTGCAAACCAAGGGGCTTCTGCGATGGGCTTGAAGTCGATGCCATCGCTGAGTCCTACGCCTTGTAATAATAAATCAGCCACATATCCCACGATGATACCGAGGAAAATAGGGATGAGTTTCAGCATGCCCTTCGCATAGAGCGTCACCACAATCGCAGTGGCAAGGGCAACAAGTGCCAATAGCCAGTTGGTCTTTGCCATGTTCACTGCTGCAGGAGCGAGAGAAAGTCCGATGAGCATGATGATGGGACCGATGACCACAGGAGGAAATAGGCGAGAAATAAACTTCGTGCCGAAAGCGCGAATGAGTGCCGATATGGCAAAATAAACGAAGCCCACACCTAGAAGTCCGAAGAGTGCGCCTTGCAAACCATAGATTTTTGTGGCACTCACGATAGGTGCAATAAAGGCAAAGCTACTACCGAGGAAGATAGGAACTTTGCCTTTCGTGACAAGATGAAAAATGAGCGTACCAACGCCTGCCGAGAATAAAGCTGTTGAAGGATCAAGACCCACCAAGAGCGGAACAAGCACAGTGGCACCGAAAGCGACAAAAAGAAATTGCATACCTGCAATCACTTTTCGCGTTGGGGTGAGAAGAGGAGTTGTGTTGGACATGTAACGTGTCTTTGTTAATGACGAATGAATCGTTATTGATTTTCGGCAGCAAAAGTACACCTTTTTGTTTGTCTGCAAAAGATGCAAAATCGCTCTTTGCACAAAATTCCATCTATTTCTCGTCGTTTTGTTGCATTTATTCACACCTTGGAAATATGTAATTTGTGTTTTGATAACTGCACATGTCGATTTCCTTTGTTTTTTCACAATGAAGACCAAAAAAGTGCATGCGCCTACATTTCTACTTCACGGAGAGATGGAGGGGGCATTTGCGGAGGTGGGCAACTTCGCTCTGTGAAGCCCTGCTGCACCATGCTAAATGGCAGAGGGTAGGAGGGGACAGACAACAAAAAGTGCAATGCCCTCCGAAGAAGAGACGCATTGCACTTTACGCATATATATATAAGGTGTGGAAATCCTCCTAACCTTGATGTTTCTTTCTCCACCAGTTGATGACCAAAGCGATAGAAAGTCCCACAAATGACAGCAGGATGAGCGACATCTCAAGAATGTGGTGGAGCGGATCCACCCAAATTTCGTTGAGGAGATTCATGCGTCCCAAAATTTCTACTGGAGTCCAAATCACAATCACCGTGGCAATGGCAAAACGGATGGCACGTCCCCACTGAGCGATGCGCACCAAACGGCGCAACATGAAGCAACCGCCCACCGCGCATCCGAGACCTATCGCCAAACTCACGGGATGGTGGTCGCCAAGAAAGACAGGGTCGTAGCAAAACATGAGCAAAAGGTAGCAACTCCACATGATGAGGTTGAATTCCATGAACGTCACGATGGAGACATGGCGCGTCATGGGGCGGAAAACCATCTTCGATTTGTTGCGACTGAAGAGATGTTTTTGAATCCAGTTGAGAAAATCGCAGCCCGTTCGGATGCTAAATACATAGATGAGCATAAACATTGCCCAAAACCCAAAACTAGTGGGCATGATGAGGTATTCGGGACGCGTCAGCACCAATCGTTTGAGCTCCCCTTCGCGCAGATTGTGTACCAATTTTCCGTTGATGTGCATCACCGTAGTGGCTGTGCCGTCAAGATAAGTGGTTGTGGTGCTCACCACTCCGTGAGCCAATTCGGGATGAGTGCCAAATCGTTGAGCATAATACAAGAAGAGAAACTCCACCCAGCCTGTCCAGAAGAGCAATGCTCCGACTAGTCCGAATATCGTTTGGCGAGTGTCGCCTTCCGCAAAGACACCGTGCACTGCCAATAGGAGCCCCACAAATCCCATGCCAAAGGCTGCGTAGTGAAGTGGGGTAGGGGGTAGAAAATGCTCCATCATGATCATCATACCATGACCGAGGGGCATGAGAAAAAGAACGAGAAGGAAGGAGAGAATACCTTTCATCTGAGCTTAAAGTTAAACGTTAAAATAAATAAGGAGTTCCGTTGGCGTATCGATTTTCTCCCTTCTCGTCATAGGGCTTTGCAAGGGAAGAGAGGAGGCGGCACAACATCTTGTGCCAGCATCTGCCTTAGGCAAAATCAACAGCTGCCACAAAAATACAACAAAATCTTTAGATTGTGCAGGTGTACCGTCTAGAATTGTTGCCCCCCAATGGGTCATTAACGGTCTGATGACCGATTGGGAATGATTTGGCTTCGATTTCTATCCTCTTTTCTCCTCCGAGACGTGAAATAATCGGGGATATTTGCCTGCTTCGTCAAAAAATAGTATTTTTGCTGTGGAAGTGTATACTAGAATGTCGGAAGGCACTGTCGGACTGTGCTAGAAAGGAACAGCGCACTTGCGCGGTGCTTGTTGCTTTTTCTTCGGTTTCGAGGCATCACTTCCCAAGCATTGAGTGCGCCACGAAGGAGCATCGAAATCCCTCTCCACGAGGGGCAGCAGAAAAACTCCGACGTTTGGAAAAAAACTCCCACGTTTTTTGGAAAAACTCCCACGTTTTTTCTGAAACGTCCGACGTGCTTTCTCAAAGCTCCGATTGTTGAGGGCATTTATGCCCTGATGGCGGGCTCACCACTCAGATGCAAAGGCGAAAATAGCCGTTGGCAGTTCCGCAATAAGGACGGTCCGCGCTCCGCTCGCTCTGTTGACACTGGGTGCATTCTCAAACATTGTTCACAAACTACCCATTATGAAGTCACTTTTTTTGTCCACCTTCGGCTTGTTCTCGGCACTGTGTGTTGGCGCGCAAACTCTGGCTCCTTTCGACAGAAGCCATGTTGCTACCTTCGGCTTGAACAATCCTGCCGACACGACCCTACGTTATGCGCCAGAAGTGGCAAATACCTACACGGCTTTCGAGCAACCGCTCTTCCCCACTTTGGCAAACATGGTGCCTTATCGCATTCCTGCCATCGCAGTTACGCGAAAAGGTACGCTCATCGCCGTGAGTGACTATCGTCCCTGCGGAGCAGACATCGGTTTTGGTCGTGTTGACCTGCGCTATCGTCTGTCGAACGACAACGGACAGACGTGGTCGCCACAATACATATTGGCACAAGGCGATGGCGTCACTGGTAGTCGCAAGTGCGGTTATGGCGATGCTGCCATCGTAGCCGACCGCAAGAGCAATGAAGTGGTGGTGGTTTGTGTCACGGGCAACACGGTGTATGGTCACGGTACTACGACACGTCAGAATCCCAACCGCGTGGCAGTACTCCACAGCGCGGATGGCGGTCGCACTTGGTCGCGTCCAGCAGAAATAACAGAGTCTATTTATGGACTTTTCGACCAAAGTCAGCTCGGTCCTGTGCAGTCACTCTTCTTCGGGAGTGGTCGCATCTGTCAGAGCAGTCGCATCAAGGTGGGCAAATACTACCGACTTTATGCTGCCCTCTGTGCACGTCCTGGCGGTAACCGCGTGGTTTATTCCGACGACTTCGGACGCACATGGCATTCGCTCGGCACCATCCACACCTCGCCTGCGCCAAAGGGTGATGAACCCAAGGTGGAGGAATTGCCCAATGGCGATGTCGTGCTCTCTAGTCGCGCCTATGGTGGACGATTTTTCAATGTGTTCCACTACATGTCGCACAAGAATGCCACTGGCACTTGGGATGCTGAGGCTGTGCACTCGGCAGAAGTGGCAGGCGGCGTGAAGGCGTTGCAAAATAGCACCAATGGGGAAATCCTCATCGTCCCAGCGGTGGAGCGCGCCACAGGCAAGAAGCTGCCCCTCGCTCTGCAGTCTGTGCCCCTCGGTCCTGGTCGCGCCAACGTAGGTGTCTATTATAAACCCCTACACACAGACAAGGATTACGCTACGGGCAAAGATTTTGCCCAAAACTGGAGCGGACCTTTCCAAGTGTCCACTAATCTCAGTGCCTACAGCACCATGGTGCAGCAGCAAGATGGTCGCATTGCCTTCTTCTATGAGGAAGAAACTTATGGCAAAGGCTTGAGTTACACCAATATGTATCGCCCTCTTACCTTAGAACAAATCACAGGCGGAAAGTTTGCGCCTATTTCCACCCAAAAAGCGAACAAGAAACGTGTGGCAAACCGCTAATCTCTGGCGTGATTTTCCCTATTCTAGTCTTTCATACTCAGCACAGCGCGCTGGCTCTCGTAAGTGATTGCCTGCGTCGTGCCACAACACTCTGAACACTGAGCAAAGGTGCAATCCCATTGTACCTTTGCTTTGACACATAAGATAAGCATTCAGTTCATGGCTCTTCAAATTTACAACACCCTCTCTCGCACAAAAGAAGTCTTCAAACCCATTCACGAGGGCCGCGTAGGCATGTATGTGTGTGGACCCACCGTCTATGGTGATGCCCACCTCGGACACGCGCGTCCTGCCATCACCTTCGACCTCCTCTTCCGTTACCTCAAACACTTGGGATATGCCGTGCGCTATGTCCGCAACATCACCGATGTGGGGCATTTGGAGCACGATGCCGACGAGGGGGAGGACAAGATTGCGAAAAAAGCTCGATTGGATCAACTCGAACCCATGGAAGTGGCGCAATTCTACACCAACCGTTTTAATGCGGCTATGGCACAGCTCAATGTGCTTCCTCCTTCCATCGAACCTCATGCTACGGGACACATCATCGAACAAATCGAACTGGTGAAACAAATTCTCGCAGCAGGTTATGCCTATGAAAGCAATGGTTCGGTCTATTTCGACGTGGTGAAGTACAACGAAGACTATAAATATGGTATTCTTTCGGGACGTAATCTCGAAGAAGTCCGCGATGCGAGTCGCGAACTCGATGGCGTGGGCGAAAAGCGCCATCAAGTGGACTTTGCCCTTTGGAAAAAAGCCAGCCCTGCACACATTATGCGTTGGCCCTCTCCGTGGGGCGATGGTTTCCCAGGGTGGCACTGCGAGTGCACAGCCATGGGGCGCAAATATCTCGGTGAAGAATTCGACATTCACGGCGGTGGTATGGACTTGATGTTCCCACACCACGAGTGCGAAATCGCACAATCTCAAGCCTCGCAAGGACATGCCATGGTGCACTATTGGATGCACAACAACATGATTACCATTGCCGGTAAGAAGATGGGCAAGAGCTACAACAACTTCATCACCCTCGATGAGTTCTTCTCGGGCAGTCATGAATTGCTCTCCCAACCCTTCTCACCGATGACGATTCGTTTCTTCATCCTTCAGGCGCACTATCGTTCCACGCTCGACTTCAGCAACGATGCGCTCCTAGCTTCGCAAAAGGGACTTGAACGTTTGATGGACGCTCTCCATGCTTTCGAACGTATTACCCCCTTGGCAGAAGGTGAAACGCCTAAGGGTGAGGTGGTAAGTGCAGAGTGGGTGGCAGATTTGCGCCAACGCTGCTATGATGCGATGGACGATGATTTGAACAGTCCCATTGTCATCTCCTATCTCTTCGAGGCTTGCCGTACCATCAACTCATTGGCGGACGGCAAAATGTCGATTGCTGCCGAAACATTGGCTGCACTCCGTGAGGTGTTCCACACCTTCTGCTTCGACATCCTCGGTCTCACCGCAGAAGAAGGCGGAAATGCAGCCCGAGAAGCCGCCTTCTCTTCTGCCATCGACCTCTTGTTGGAAGTGCGCGCTAAGGCAAAAGCCAACAAAGACTGGGCAACAAGCGACCAAATTCGCGACCAACTGGCGGCTCTCGGCTTTGCCGTTAAAGACACCAAAGACGGTGCCACTTGGAAACTCGAACGATAATCCACAAACTTTCCTTAGAGCACTCCGACTTCTTGGAGTGCTCTGAGTTTTCCCATCCCCCAGAGTTGGCATAAACCCCAGAACATCATGTCAGATTTTCCACATACTTCGCCCTCAAACGGACAGTCCTCTACTGCGAATGGAGCCGCTCACGTGGCTCATGGAGAAATACGTGCAGCAAATGGAGAAATACGCGCAGCAAAAGGAGCTTCTTCTGCTGCGGACGGATTTTTCTCCACTGCACAGGGGAATTCTAGCCCCACGCAAGCAGAAGATGAACGCTGGATGCGACGTTGCCTCCAACTTGCCCGACAAGGCGAACTCACTACGGCTCCCAATCCGATGGTGGGCGCGGTGATTGTGTATGGCACTGGTGCAGATGCACGCATTCTTGGCGAAGGTTATCATCTTCGTCCTGGTGAAGGGCATGCAGAAGTATTGGCGTTTCGTGCAGTTCGTCCCGAAGATCGTCCCCTCCTTGCCGAAAGCACCATCTACGTCACCTTAGAACCTTGTTCGCACTACGGGCGCACTCCGCCTTGTTCCGCCTTGATTATCAAAAACAAGGTGAAACGTTGCGTCATCGGCTCTGAAGATCCTTTCCGCAAAGTCCGTGGCCGCGGCATAGCCATGCTGCAAGAAGCCGGCATAGAAGTCACAGTGGGGGTGCTGCGTGAGGAGTGCATCTATCTCAATCGCAAGTTCTTCTGTCAAAACGTGCTGCGCCGACCCTTTATCACCTTGAAATGGGCAGCCACCTCCGATGGATTCATCGACCGCTCGAGGAGTTTGGATGAAAATGGCGAAGTGTCTGCAGCACCGCTCCGACTTTCTTCTCCCTCGTCCCTATTGCGTGTGCATCACTTCCGAGCCACGCACCAAGCTATCCTAGTGGGGCGCAAGACTTTCCAACTCGATACCCCAAAACTCAATGTTCGCTGCTGGCCCGGGGCTTCTCCCCTCCGTTGCGTGCTCGGAAGTGTGGACGAACGTGCACTTTCTGCTGGTTTTCAAGCCTATGCCGATATTGACTCCTTGCTCGAAGGACTGCGTCGCGATGGCGTGCAGTCGCTCTTTGTCGAAGGGGGACAAGCCACCCTCCAGAGTTTCATAGAGCGCGATCTGTGGGATGAGGCTTGGGAAGAGATATCTCCGCAGCGCATTGGCGAGGGCGTGCCTGCTCCCACGATGCCCCACATCTTCACCGCGCAAGAAGAAGAGCATTTCGGTCGCACCTATCGCCACTGGCTCAGCCCTGTTTTGGCGAAAAACTATGTGGATTTCTAGCCTTTCTCTCTGACGATCGCTAGTCAATCTCCGTAGGTTGCCAGTACATTTCCTAGCCATTCTGTTGGCAACTCCTTTATTTGGTAACTACCATCAGAATTTACTCCTCTACCTCTCAAGCCTTTTTTTTACACATCCAATATGTCACATCTCACTTTCCGTATTTCACGCATCGCTGCTCCGTTGTTTGCGTGTTTCTTAGGTCTATTTGCACTTGCTTCCTGCGGCAACATGAGCGAGAAAGAGCTACAAACCACCTGCGCTTCGGGCGTGGTGATGGTTCAAAATCGCGCGTACTACGAAATTCGTATCCCAGGCATGGAGTCGCTCTACTTCACTTCCTTCGATTCGGACGATGATTTAGAAAATCTCACCGATGATTTGAACGATATCAAACCATCGGAAGGCTATGGCACTGGCTTCTTTGTGAGCAAAGATGGGAAAATCGTGACCAACAATCACGTGGTGAGTGGAGAAAACAAGAAAGAAGCTGTGAGCGAAGCCTTAAATCAGCGTATCTCTTACATATTGTCGAGCTATATTCGAAGCTCTCAAGAGTTCAGTGAGTCGGTAGAGGAGGCGGAGAATGCCTTAGAAAATTTCGATGGCGACGACACAGAGCTCATGGAACTCCAAGAGCGCTTGGACAACTTGCGCCAACAAAAGACAGAACTTGAGAAGAAGGTGCAACGACTCGTCAACATCAATCTCAATAGTCTCCGACTGGTCTACCACAACGAAGTGGGCATCGTGCAAAATCATACCATGACCACGGGCACAAACTCCTTCCAGCCTTGCACTGTTCTCCGCACGGATGCTGAACACGACCTAGCAGTGATTCAACTCTCAGAAGTTGGGCAACGACAAAAACGAGCAACTCTTCATGCTCAGCTACAATCTCGGTCCACAACTCGCAGTGACGAAAGAAGGCATCCAAGCGCAATTCAATAAAGGTTATGTGAGTCAAACTTCTTCCGACAAAATTCTCTATAGCATTCCCACATTGCCTGGTTCGAGTGGTTCTCCCGTCTTCAATGCCAAGGGAGAATTAGTGGCAATCAACTATGCGGGGGTCCGTGATACGCAAAGTTTCAACTATGGAGTGCCGGTTCGCTATCTTCGCCAACTGATGTGGTAAAGGGGAAATCCTGACCTTTTTACTTGACTTTTGCACAGGTTGGTGAGGTTTGTTCTTATTTTCCTGCCAAAAGATTTGGTCAAGTCAGAAATAGTCATTAACTTTGCACTCGCAAACAGCAAGGAAGTGTTGAGAAGCCTCTCAAGGGGTGGAAACAACGTAAAGATTTCCTAGCAAAGTTTGCCGGGATCCGCTAGCTCAGCTGGTAGAGCAATACACTTTTAATGTATGGGTCTTGGGTTCGAGTCCCAAGCGGATCACCACTTAATCCAATAGATTAAGAAAGCGATGGAGAAGTTCAAACGAACTTCTCCATTTTTTGTCTCCGTATCTCCCAAGCGTCTTCAGAGGACCCATACAAAATCACAACTACCTCTCCGATATTTCGTGAAAAATCCGTACCTTTGCAGCGAAATTCAGCCAATTCCTTAAAAAAAATATGGCTTCATCTCATGAGATACGACACAGCGACGTGTTGTGTTCTCGTCCGAAAACTTATTACAAACGCCCCATTTTATGACCCTACTTGAAGGATTAAAAATCAACAACCATGAGGCAGCACCCTATGTGATTTTGGGGGTTATCCTTTTTACCCTCCTGCTTTATTGTCTCCCCATGGTACAGCGTTTCTTCTTAAGTCAGAAGAATCACACCACCCTGAAGCCCGGAACGCCTCGCGATTCCAACATGGTCGATCACGATCTCGCTTTCTCAGGCAAAAACAATCCCGTAAAGCCCTGCGACTCTAACATGGCGGATCATGATCGCGCTTTCTTGGGTGAAAACAAGCCTGAAGCATAAGCCGTATTTCCCCTCTGCTTTCTCCTACCTCGATATACCCAGTTTCCTAGATGAGCTGTGTATTCCACGACATCGTGAGATATCGCGGTGAGATTTTGTTTTGCTAATCCAATTTCATCATCAATGAATTCGAATGTTACTGTAGACCCTGCTGAGCAATCAGTGCAAGAAGTCCACAATCAGCTCAAAAACATCGCTAAATTCTTTTGCGACTACGCTAGCACCCTGCTTTCTAGCGGAGCCACCACTATGCGCATCCAGAGAAAAGTCAAACAAATGGCTGAAGCCTGGGACATTGAAGTGATTTTCACCATTATGCCTGCCAATGTGTTGTTCACATTGTGGGACAAAAAACGCGAACACTCCTACACTTGCATCTCTCCGTTGGCGCACGCGGGCATCAACTTCGACACCATCACACGCTTGAGCCGACTTTCCGACCAAGTGTTCACCGAAGAAATTTCACTCGATGAGGCGAATGCACAATTACAAGAGATAAAAAAAATACCTCGTTTGAGCAACTGGATTGTGCTCCTTTTGGCTGCTGCTGCCAATGCCGCCTTCTGTCGTTTGTTTAAGGGCGACTGGCCCGCCATCGGCATTGTCTTTTTGGCGACTCTCTGCGGATTTTTCGTTAAACAGCGTTTGCAAGCGTGGAAGATTGACTATCGCGCCGTCACTGTGGTGTCGGGTGTGGTGGCAGCAGTAGTTTCTTGCATCGGACTCGTTGACTTCTCTCACTACGGTTTTGAGAATTTCACCCTCACCGAAACACCTGTCATTGCGCTCAGCACTAGTGTGCTCTATCTTGTGCCTGGCGTGCCCTTCTGCAACTTCGTCAACGACCTTATCTATGGTCACTACCTCTCAGCGTGGAGCCGTTTTGTGCACGCCATGATGATCACCGTGAGCCTTTCTTTGGGATTGGTCATCGCGTTGCTCCTTTTCGACATCAGAATGATCTAACCTCTGCTCGTGGAGCGTGGCATGCGGTTGGAGAGCATCGACTCATCTGCTATTGAATCCTTCCGCTATTCCATCTCATCAAGGAGTTATCCCCTCCGCTTAGCACATTCATTCACGAAAATATCCTATCCTCTTATGGTCAATTTCTTAGAACTCACCTACGATATCATCAACGACGGTGTTTTTGCCGCAATCGCTTGCATCGGTTTCGCAAGCATCAGCAATCCCACGCGTTCCACCTTTTGGGGCTGTGCGCTTTTGGCTGCAC